>Ga0099364_10007792_pt1 | contig 15221 bp, 13 predicted proteins | sample TergutTh196P3_FD_73070 | JGI IMG/M metagenome (GOLD analysis project Ga0099364, IMG submission 73070) | Microcerotermes parvus P3 segment gut microbial communities from Pointe-Noire, Republic of the Congo - Th196 P3 | ecosystem: Host-associated > Arthropoda: Insects > Digestive system > Gut ... | reverse complement strand
CAAAGACATATCTTTTGAAAACAAAAGCCAATGAGAAAAAGAACAACTATGAAGTTTTGATGGTCAAGGATTTGTTTTCGCCGTGCACCGGATGTAGCGGAGAATGCCGCCCCGAATACTGCCCTGCTTTGACGTTTTGGATTATGAATTTGAATGATAAGCCCGAAGACCTCTATGCGAGTATGGGTTACTACAGCCCCTCCGAAACCCCAAATGAAGAACCTGTTATGCCGGTTGATTCTGATTCAAAAGAAAGAATCATCGAAAAAACAATAGACTATGACCTCAATGATGATGGTGGTAATGATGGTGGTAATGGTGATGGCAATGATGACGATGATGATGAAAACATGTATTAAATGAATCAATTATAAAATAATACATGTCATCTTTTTTTTTCAAAAACAGGTTGCGGTTTCTTAAAAATAATCTAAAAGATACATATCGGGTTTACCAAAACGTATATATATCAGCGATTCCTTTTTAGGTTCTGCACGCTGCCCCCTAAAAAGAGGACGCGTAAAACCTTTTAAATTAAAAACGAAATCAATAAGTTGAAAAACTTATTATCACATGCAAGCTCCGATAGTGTAGCTCGGCCAATCATTCCGGCCTTTCGAGCCGAAGACTCGGGTTCGAATCCCGATCGGAGCACTTCTTTTTATGAAAATCAACTGTTGATTCGAGACTGTGAATTTGTATTCCCATATTTGAATAATAATGCGCAGCTTCAATCAGATTTCCTTTTTTATAAAATAATACCGTTATGTTAAATTTATGTTTGTCATAAAACACTATAGAGCTGTCATTAAATTCTAATTTTTATAATTACAAAAGGTTTTATTGATTGAGTGACTTTTTAAAATTATGAACCCGTTTCGAGTCATGCAATCTCGGTTAGAAAACTTTTTCAAGTCGATCTCAGAATTTGCAGAGCCCGTTCCGTTATTGTGGTGGATATTCATTATATTAATCGCCGGTGTTGCCATCCCATGGTGTTTTGAAAAGGCAGCGGCAGGGAAAGATTTTGACGTGCGGCTCACAGTTACAATAATAGGGTTCGTTGTTGATTTTATTTTCATTTACACTATGGTTCGGATTTTGACATATTTCCACTATCGGCGGTTTTTAAAATCCAAAAAAGGCGTCAATTTCTTCACATCGAAATGGTTCCGGTTTGAACAAATAACGTTGATTGTGTTTTTTTTGTTTGGAATCTTGATGGGCATCAACAGGCAAGAACCGATTATTGCCTTTCTTGCATGCTGCTGGGGCTGGGCAGGCATCATGGGCTTATTGTATTTTTACGAATGGCTTTTTAGGGGCCGCAAAACACGCCAGAAAAAATCTTTTTCATTGGTCGACGAACATCTTGACGGTTCCTTCTATTTCTGCGAAGATCGTCGTGAACATGGGTGAGGGGTGACATTGATATTTTATTGGATCAAAACAACAAAACAAACAATTCGTGAAATAAGTGTTCTAGATGTGATTTTTTCATGAAAAATAAGTATCGTTTTTAATATTTTTTAGTTCTTCAATTTTTTCTTTTATTTGATTGTTAATTACGTTTATGTCTTCAATTATATCCATTTTTGCTTGATGCAATTTTTTTAAATGTTGTGTTTTTGTTTCTTTTACTTCGTCATAACATTTGAACGCTTTATCTTTACCTTTTGTTTCTTGAATAAATTCATTCAAATAATTCATCTCATCAATATTCATAATATTTGCGAGGTGAATTTTTAAATATTGTATTCCAAAAAAAACATATGAATATGATTTTTCTTCATTCAAATATCCATATTTTGAAATTGTAATCGAAATATCATTTATCATTTCATTCAACTGTTTTTCATCTTCTTTTGTAAAATCTGATGGCGGTTTTGAAATTTGTAAATAACAATTGTTTAAAAAAGACTGTATTGGAATGTAGTAATTCCAAGATTTATCTCTTAATATTTCTATATCATAATTTATTTTTTTCTCATTGTTTTCTTTTAATCTTTCGCCTTTTTCAAAATTCAGTGTTTCTTTTGAATGTTTTAATGATAAAGCTGTGACTGTTAAAAATAGGAATGTTGTAATAACAAGAAGCATTTCGTAGAAATTTGATTGCAGTATTATTGATGTATTTGGTTCTGTATTTCCAATAAATTGATTCCAAATAATTTGTATAAAAGTGCATAATGACATTGTTAGGAAAATTAGAATCATTAACCAATTTGGAAAATTAAGATATAATGATTCTTTTTCATTTAGATATCCCGTTTCTATTAATTCATAAAAGTATGATGTAAAAACCATGTAATATAACAAATTAATAATAATGGTAATCATTGAAATCCAAAAAGAATTAGTATGCAAGCATAATATATTTATAAATAATATAATCGTGACTGATAAAAACATAAAAATTATGTATTTTACAATTTTTGGATTTTTTTTATTATTTTGTTTTTTATGCCTTTTTGCGTAACTTTTTAGCCAGCTATAAAATATTAACAAAAGGGGGATAAAGAGAATTATAACCAAATATTTTTCTAACAATTGAGAAACCATTGACATCATTGTTACCTCTTCATATCAATTCTATATTTTGTCATTGTAAAATCTGAATCAAAAAAACTTTTGCTACCCATAAACAAAATAAAAAAAAAGAAACGGGAACTAAGCCCCGTACAACTTAAAGCCTCAAGCGGGATTTGAACCCGCGGCCTCTTCCTTACCAAGGAAGTGCTATACCCCTAAGCCATTGAGGCGCTTGAATTGTTTAAATTATTTAATCAAAAAAGCAGACTCCAAAAAGGAAGCACTCGAATATTAATCTTTTGGTAATTCTCATTTGAGGAGTCTTTTATTTAAATTTTTATGATATTGAATCGGGATTATTCCCCGCCAACTTCCTTTTTGGCGTTCTTGATGCGGTCTTTAGAGGAGTAGCCGGTGGCTTTGTCTAAAAACGTCCTGAAACGCTTGTTTGTGTCTAATACAAGATCATCCGAAATACCGGCTGCGTTTGAGGCAGTGTCCACAACAAGCATTTTTTTGTCAATCCAAACGGTGATTTCTTTTAAAGCACCATAAGATGTGGTCAGCTTGCCGTCTTTTTCTTGGATTTGTGTGCCGAAACATTCTGTTAATAAGCTTCTCATTCTTTCGATATCGGGAGAACATCCGCGTTTTAATTTATACTCCTGCATAATGACACCTTTTATTTTTTTCTTTAGAAACGGTTTCTTTATTCTTGAATCTTTTTGTCTCTTTGTCTTTTTTTTGTTTGTTTTTGTTTTTCTGTTTCTTTTTATTTTTGTTTCTTTTTGCTTGTTTTTGTTTGTTTTTGTCTTCATTTTTTTTGAAACAAATCGTTATTGTTTTAAGAGAGGACAATCTATATGACATCAATTTCAAACCAAAAAGGAATAATTATGCCGAAAGTATTATCGCTTCAGGATTTAGTCAATCGAAAACGTTTTGAATTAGCAGAGGCCTCCGGCGAAAACAAACATCTGGAAAATCTTTATGACCTCGTCATCCCTCTCGGCATCCCGCTGTCCATTATTATGGATATGGTCGAGATGTTTGATTTAGAAGTCACCGACCGCATGATTTCCATCAAAGACCCCGAAGTCGCCCAAACACCCGTCATCGCCCTTCGCGGACCTCTGGACCGCGTCACAGAAGCCGAAAAATTCATGAAACGAGAAGTTAAAAATTGGATGGAAAGCTGATCTGCCTTCCATTTTTTTCATTTTTTTGCTTTTTTAGATTTACGTCTTTTGTTTTTGTTTTGTTTCTGTTTTCTTTATTTTGTTTTTGTTTTATTTCTGCTTCTGTTTTCTTTATTTTGTTTTAAACCCGAAACAAATTTTCTTCGAAGCGATTCAAAAACGGGGTACATTTTTCCCCTAAATTGTTTGATGATTTGGGGGAACGGGTACCCCCATTTTATCGATTTGGTATAAAAATGATGTTTCAGATTATTGTTATTGATTAAAAAAAGAGTTAAAAAAAAAGTTAAAAGTATCTTTTTCGTTTTTTAATCCCCGTGATTCCTTCTTTTTTAAAATCGAAAACAATTGCCCTTTCGTTGCCGTCTGTAATTTCAACCGTTCTTTTTTCTGTAATTGTGCCGCAGACGGCTGCTGTTATTTTTCGGGCTCTGAGAATTTGAAGGCTTTCTGTCACATTTTCGGGCTTTGCTGTAAACACAAATCCTGTCCCGGGGTGCATTAAAAGCCAGTTCTTTAACGGAATTTTAGGATTGTCGGGGCGAACAATTCTGTTTAAATCAATTTCGGCACCAACGCCGCTGACTTCACATAACATGCCGAGCGTTCCGATGAGTCCGGGGTTGCTGATGTCTTTTCCGGCAGTGACTAATTGGTATTGTCCAAGAATTTGGGGGGCTTCATACATTTTTCGAACCACGGCGGGGTCTTTCGATGAAACGGATTCATAACTGTAAGGCGAATTTGGTCCGGTTTTTCCGTCCAAATCAATTGCAAAAATAACAACATCTCCGGGTTTTGCCGTATCGCTTCGAATCAATTGATCTTTTTTTGCAATCCCGACGATGGCAACAGAAAGAGATTTTTCGCCTTCGGGGTGCGTATGACCGCCGACAACGGGGACGCCAAACTTTTTAACGCCTTCTGCCATTCCGCGAAAAACGTCTTTGAGCGTTTCAGAATCATCAGATGAAACAACATCGACCATTGCCAATGGTTTTCCTCCCATTGCAACAATGTCATTCACATTTACAATAACCGACGTAAAGCCTGCCCACCACGGACTTCGTTCCACCAGGCGGCTCCAAATACCGTCAGCAGACAACAATATCACATCGCCGCCTCCGATGTCGATTGCAGCAGCGTCGTCTCCAAAATCTGCAACGCATCCGCCATACGCGTCGGCAACGTTTTTAAATATTTCAGAAACAGAGGCGATCGGTTTTTTTCGGGCGGTGCCGTCAAAAGAGCGGATGGAGTCTGCTATTTTTTTTAAGTTATCGTTCATTTTTTTTGATGGGGGCATTGTATCAGTGCTCTATTACTCAGTCTTGTTTTAATGATTAATCGTTTCATCTTTTAAAATTATTCGTTTTATGTATGATATTTTCAAATTTAACATTTTTTGTATAATCGGTTTACATTTTATGTAAAGTATTTATACTATGAGTCTATATTCTATTGTTATGAGAGAACAAATGCGAAAAATGGATCTTCGGATAACGGAGCTTTCTGATTATTTTCATATTTCTCGCGTAACGCTCTACAAATACATCGATATGTATGAAAACGGAACAAAAGAAGGAATTGACCTTAAAGTTTGCAAATTATTTGATTACATTGAAAAAACGCCTAACATTGGAAAACGAAATGTGATAAATTGGCTGATTATTAATACAGCTTCGGGACCAAACAGCGACCCCGATGATATCGTCAATCTTGTTAACCAATACCAATCAAATAAAAACCATTCTGAAGACAAAATAAAATTTTTGCGTCATATCATTTCATATTCTGATCTGGATCATTTAATCCCGTATTTGAATACCTGTATGAGTTTACTGTCAAAAGATTCATTATCCGATGATGAAGTCGCCCAAGTCAGTAAATTTGTTTTATTTCGTGAAGATGTGATAACAAACAAAGTAATAGCAGCTTCTAAAATTAAAGAAACAAAAAAATTGTTAAGAGTTGAAGGAAAAAATGACGAGCAATAATACAATCACAAGCAAGAAAAAAAATTCAAATGTAAGAAAATTGGTTATTAAAGATTTCAGAAACATTGGTATCACTTTTGATGAAAAGGAATCGCCTGCAGAACTTGTCTTGAATAGAAGTTTAGAAAAAGAAGATATGGGGGACCTTGTATTTCTTGTTGGTCCCAACAATTCAGGAAAATCTAATGTGTTGGCTGCTTTGGAATCATATGGGAAAGGTTTTTGCGAAGATGGTGATTCTCCCGATTTTATGGGTTGTGAACAATCCCCTGTTGTTTCAATGATTGTTCAACACGGAGACAAAAAAATAGAGCAGAAAAAAAATCTGACTTTGGTAGAAAGTGAGTATCGGAATCAACGTAGAAGCGCTAGATTTGGAACTGGTAGTGAGATGAACGGAATTGATAGACTTGAATCTGCTAGAATTTATGTGGATGATGAATATGGTTACGTAGATAGACTCCCGCTCTCACAAAAATCTCAAAAAAGGAGTGATAGTAAATCTTCGGCAATCGGAATGGAAAACTCAGAAAAAACTCTTCCAGAATATGAATACCTTCTCTCATCTAAAATTATTGCATATAATCAAGTATCAATTAAACAAAGTGATTTGGTTTGTAAACCTCATCGGCCTACGGATTTTATAAAAAGCTTGTTCAAAATCGCGGGTGAAAAATCTGATGCTCTTGTTAATATCTATAAACAATATTCTAATGGTAAAAATAATAAAGGATATTTGAACAAGTTTTCAGAACAATTGAATCAAAAATTGCCTGAAAAAGTTACAAATTGTTTTAATGATATGTATTTCTGTGGTGAAGGCGAAGAGTACAAATTTGAAATTGACCTTGAATCAGATTTAGTGAGTGTCATTCTTTGTAGAGGAAATGACCCAATTGACCTTGATAAACAATCTACAGGATTCAAATGGTTCTTTGACTTTTTCTTTAATTTTGCATACAAAGAAGATTTGACGGCAGGCGACATTGTTATCATGGATGAACCTGCAACAAACCTCCATGTTTCCGGACAGTTAGAACTTCGCCAATTCCTTAAAGATTTAGCAAAAAAAAGCGGAATTACTTTTGTAATCAGCACACACTCTCCGTTTTTAATTGATTGTGATTGGCTTGATGAACTCAGGTTAATGCAGCGTGATAATCGTGGCTATGTGACAATCGAAGATAAATTTGATATGGTCAGCAAAAACGCTGACAAATTAGATCCTGTTCTGAGCAGCTTGACTGTGGGTCGACACATCCTGACAGGACCGCAAAAAGTAATCTTTACGGAGGGTATTACTGATTACAATTACTTAACCGCTTTCAAATTACTTTTCTCTAAAGAAGACCCGAAATACGAAGATTTGGTTTTTCTTCCGGTCGGAGGTCTCAAAAATGATAAAAACCTTGTTTCCATTCTTTGTAAAGCAGATCAAAATCCGATTCTTCTCGTTGATAGAGATAATGCAGGTTTGGAAATCAAAAGGAAATCTGAAGGCACAAACCTTGAAGTTATTCTGTTGACTGATGTGAATCAGGGTCATAAAGTAATTGAAAATTTATTCTCCAAAGAGGACGGAGAAAAATTCAATATAATAAACAAAGAATGGAATGAATCTGTTCTGTTTAAGAAAAACATCTTGGAAAACGCATCCATAGAGGAAATTTCGGCTGAAACAAAAGACAATTTTAAAGGGGTTTTGGAAAAACTGTTGATTAGTTAAACAGTAACCTCTTTTTTATTTTTTTGATTTTTCAATCGTTTCCAATTCTTTCCCGCGCACGCATCTTCGCCTTTCTATTGACAAATCTTTTCCAATCAGACCGTAAGCGTCAGAGCGACATTGTCGGCAATGCCTCATTTGTTTGACATAGGGGGCGCACAAGTCTTGAATTTCTTTCTTTTCTTCCTCTGTCGGCGGCCGTTTGTCTTTAAACGCTGCCTGATTGATGAGCGGCATGATATTCATAATGTAGACGCCCATTTCATTCATTTTTTTTGCCAAATCCAATATGTGCTTATCGTTTATTTCGGGAATCAAAACGGTATTGATTTTGACGGTCATTCCACCATCGACTGCCTTTTTTATTCCTTTTAATTGATTTTGAATCAGAATCTCGGCGGCTTCGCGTCCTTCGTATAATGTTTCACCGTAGTAAACCATGCTGATGATTTCCTTTTGAATGTCGGGGTCTATGGCATTCATTGTCACTGTTATTGTTTCTACGCCAATTGCCGCCAATTCTTCGAATCGATCCGCAAGAAGAAGTCCGTTTGTGCTGACGCAAAGCGTTAAATCGGGATATTTTTCCCGAATCAGGCGAAATGTTTCAAACGTTTCGTCATTGTCAAGGGGGTCGCCGGGACCTGCAATGCCGATCACGCGAATATAAGGGTGCTGTGCCAATATTTGATCCGCTTTTTCTAAAGCTTCGGTCGGCGTCAAAACACGGCTCGTCACGCCTGGACGGCTTTCATTCACGCAGTCAAATTTTCGATCGCAATAGCTGCATTGGATATTACAAGACGGTGCGACAGGCAAATGGAGTCTTCCGAACTTGTGCTGCGCTTCGGATGAATAGCAAGGGTGCTGCGCAATCTTTCTTTTCATATCTTCTCCCATACATTTTTCCAAAAAAATCACCCATTACCGTTTATTCATTTGTTTTTGTTTATTCATTTGTTTATTCATTCATTTCATTTTCATTTCAGTAATACCATTCTTTTTTATTAATGTTTACCCATTTATTATTTTGAAAAAGGTTTATTATACTCAACATTTATTTAAATTAAGTTTCAATTTCAAATCAGGTGTTTTTTTGACCATCCGCTATCTCTCTAATCCTATGCTGCCAATCATTAAAGACGGCTGGCTCGGCAACCCGATGAAAGGCCGGTCGTTTTTAAATACGAGGCACAAAAAAGCAATCTCATTCACGAAGCTCATCAAACTGCGTTTATATAAAAATTCACAGCGAGAGGAACGCAGAAATGATACGTTTCAAGTGCCGTTTTTCAAAAACGACTCTTTCATGGATTCTGATCAAGATATGATTGTTTGGCTGGGACATGCTTCTTTTTTTATCCGAATCGGCGGCGTCACGTTTTTAACCGATCCGTCTTATTTTAATTTTCCCATGCGGACTCGAAGAATCCCGCCGCCATGCGATGTTGAAAAATTCAAATTCGCAGATTATGTTTTAATTTCTCATATGCACCACGACCACGCAGACTCGCGTTCTCTTCGTCAAATTTTCAAAGGCAACAAAAAAACGAAGCTGCTCGTCCCTCTAAAAAGCAGCGGTCTTTTAAAATACTTGACGCGCGGCAGCCAAAATATCCAAGAAGCCGGCTGGTTCCAAAAATATGATACGTCCTCGTCTGTTGAAGTTTATTTTATGCCGGCGTTTCATTGGTCACGTATGCACGCCTTTGACAGCAACCGATCTCTTTGGGGCAGTTTCATTATTCGGGGAAACGGCAAAACGATTTATTTCGGCGGCGATACCGCTTGGAATGACCATTTCTTTGAGATTGCCGAATTGTTCCCGGACATTGATTACGCCATCATGCCGATTGGTGCTTACAAACCGCGATCCATTATGGGAGACACCCATCTTTCCCCCGATGAAACCGTATTGGCTGCAAATGCTTTAAATACAAAACATCTGATTCCGATGCACTACGGCACATACCCAATGGGGTTTGAGCCGATCGGGGAGCCCTACCGCGATATTTGTAATATGAAAGAGAATGGTCAAATCTCGTGCAGTTTAAATCTGTTAGGCGTCGGCGAAGAACTCTTTATCTAAGTAAATTATCTAAATGTCTAAATTATCTAAACCATCTAAATTATCTACATATATTCATAATATTCATTTAAAAATCCAAAAGATTTATAGTCATTTATTTAACTATTCGTATCTTTAAGAATTCGGGAATTTCAAAATGGAAAAACAAAATATTCAGCATGTTCTTTCAGACATGGATAATACTTTATTTGATTTTGTTCATGCAAAGGTTGAAGCGTGCGCCGCTGTTGTTGACCTGATCGGAGATGGCGATCCGATTGAAATGCTGTCTTATTTTTTACGCGGGATTTACGGCTTTGAAAACTTGGAAAACATTGAAGATTATCTCAAGGATAAGAAAGCCTTTTCCAACGATTTTTACAGTGAATGCTGCGCTGTTTATGAACATGAAAAAGTTGAAAACGTCTCTCTCTATGACGGTGTTATCGAGACGATTACATCTTTAAAAGAAATGGGCTGCTCCTTTGTAATTGTCACAGATGCGGACACCAAAAACGCTCAAAAAAGGCTGGAAAAAGTCGGTTTAGACAAACACGTTGATGATTTGATCGCTTTTGATATGTCCGGTTTGAAAAAACCCAACCCCGGCGTTTTTCATTATGCACTTCAGCGCTCCAATGCCGTTCCCGAAAAATCCATTTTTATCGGAGACAGTTTGCGCCGCGACATCGCGCCCGCCAAAAAAGTCGGGATGGTCACCGCCTATGCCGCCTACGGCGACCGAAACGATCATGACCGCGCCTTCTCTTTTGACCCCGATTATAAATTGAATCATATTTCTGAAGTTTTGCAGATTATTCGAGAACGAAACAATTCAATTGTTTGATTTTGCCGTTTTTGGTTTTATCGGTTTTTAATTTTACCGGTTTTTGATTTTACCGGTTTTTGATTTTACCGGTTTTTGATTTTATCGTTTTGGTTTTATCGTTTTTTGGTTTTATTCGATTTTACGGCTTTGCCCCATTTTCCAATTCAATTTCTATCAGCCGTTTTTTAAGAATAGCTAATCCTTCTTTGTCTCTTTTTCGGCCACATCTGTGAATCAGATTGAAATGATGGCGAATGTGATCAATATAGATCGGATTTTTGGTTTTTTCATAACGCGTCATGTGAACACAAGCATCAATAACAGAATTAAATCCCCGATTTATGAGTTTTCCCCCATCCTCATCTCTAATTTTTCCAAAAAGAATGGGTTCAATATCAACAATGGTCGTATCATCCGACTCCGTTTTAGATAAACATTTGAAAATAACATATCTGTCGGCTTCTTTTAATACGGGTGTGTTTTTGGCGGCAGTTTCGATGGCAGTTTCAATGATAGTTTCAGCGGCAGTTTTTAAGTACATTGCAATCGTTTTTTTTGCTGCCGTTTTTTCTTCAGCCAAAACGGTTGAAAAATGTTCATCTTCCAAATCATAAAATGTTGACATTGCATACAAAACGGCATCATCTGTAATGTTTGCGGCAAAATATTCTTCCGCCATTAAATTTCGGCAGGTATTGGTTCCTTTAAACAAATGAAGAAACAGTTTATTATTTTTCCAAATAATTCCAATCGGAGCAGCATTATATTTTTTCCCCGTGTTAATTGCATTTCTTGTTGTCAATATGATTTCGGAAATTCCTTCGGATATGCCGTATCCTTTCATTTTTTCCAAGTTTTCTTTTGTTTCTTCCAAAATCATCACCGATTTAAATTGTCATTCCGTCTAATAAAGATATAAAGATACCGGCTGCCGCAATATCTGCCAATGATCCGGGGTTTATCTTCTCTTTTTGCATTTTCCGATCCAGTTGCCGAATTTTTGGAATCATTTTTATTAAATTTCTCTTGCCGTTATCCCTTTTGATAATCTTTGATGCCTTTATCTGTATCTTTGAGGCTTTTTTCTGATTGAATTTTGTCATGATAAATGTATCTTCAAATTCGGCAAGAAATTCCATAAATGTATAGACAACGGCACTGTTTATAAAACTGCCATAACATTTTTTCGGGTTTTTTTCAAAGAAATCTTTATTTTCAATCAATTTTTTGGAAAAAAGAGCTGATTTTTCAAAACCGGTCACCCATTCTTTTGCAATCATATCCCTTTGGGCGCCGCTTTCCATCAAGTCGTAAAGGGATGTTTTTTGAGAGAGAATATTTTCGACCGCTTTTGAATTTGTTAAATCCAAATCTTTTGAATTTGTTGAATCCGACGATTTGGAACTTTCATCATCTGTTTTATTTTCACTTCGCCCTTCCCTGATTTTTTGAACTGCAACATCCGATATTTCAAATGCTTTGTAAAAACAAACAGCGTCTCCAACGGTTGTTTTTTTACAAATGCCGGCGGCTTTTTCTATGATTTTTTTGGCTGTTATTTCGCCGGTGTTTTTTTTGTCATCGAATAAAATACCGGCTGCCATTGAAAGTGGCAAAAGCAAAATCAGTGATCCAAAATGAGTATTTCCGCCGCTTTGAAAATATTGGCTTTTTAAAACCGCTTCATAAAAAAGAGGTCCGAAATCATTCGTTTTTGAACCAGAGGGGGAGGCGCTTTTTAAAAAAACGGATTGCATCGATAAAGCCGATATTAAAAAATGTTCAAAAGTTGTTTCTTCAAAATCTTTCAATCGGTGAACATTTCCGGGTTTTGGGTAAGAGGAAACTTCCAAACTCATCGCAGCCGCTGCAAACATGGCAATTTTTTCTTCATTTGAAGCAGCATTCATTTTCATTGGTTTTCCCTTCCTTTACGGCCATTCACTTTAAATTTCGAATCAAACGGCTTTTTTCTTTTCAATTTGATCTAATAATTTTTCAGACAAATCTTTTTTCAGCTGCATGTATTCAACACCGGTAAGACCGATTTGCGATAAGGAACCATCTCTGTAATAACACGGTTTTGTGAGTTTGCAGCACCAGACAAAACTTCCAAAACACGTTTCCTTTCCAAGTTCTAAGGGTGTTCCTTTTGCACATTGCTGTTTTAACTGAATAAATTCTTGCGGCGAAAAACCGATTTCTTTGACTTTAGAAAGCAATTTGCAATTTTTCACAGGCGGACAGCAGAACGTGAGCCCTCTGTTATCACCGCGCTTGCAAATGTGTTTTGGAGAATTATACCAGCCCGTTTCTTTTTGATAGTCCTCTGTTTTTTGAACCAAATGCGGGATAAACTGAGCATCCTCCAGTACCGCTCTGGCAACAGAAACCATATCTGCGCCGGATGCGAAAAATTCTAAAGCCGCATCAAACTCGTCCACAGAATTGTTGGCAATCACCAATTTGCGCGTCTTGTTTCTGATTTTCGTAACGGCTTCATAATCGGCACCCTTGCCTTCAATCATAGCATCGGCGTGAATTATATCAACGCCGGCAGCATCAAAAAATTCAGCCGCCAATTCAGGATCAACAACATTTGTCCTGAACTTGGCAGACAAAACAACACCGGTTTCTTTTATTTTTTGAATCGTTTCTGCAAGGGCTTTTGTATCTTTTAATAATGATTGCCCTAATCCTTTTTCCGTAAACTCCGGCTGGCGGCAGTGAATATCCAATTCCATAATCACTTTTTTTTCTTTCAAAAGACCTGCTGCCTTCAAAAGAGGATCAAGCGCTGCACTTCTGACACTGACAGCAACTGCAGTGTTTGGACAATGCTGAAAAACAAAATCAATTTCTTCTTCGATCTGAGAAAAGACGTCTGCCCTTTCAAATTCTTGGCGGCCCCTCTGCACGGTTTCTTTGCCGGCTTTTTGTGACGCCTCATCCAAATTAAAGGCGCCAAGAACAACCAAGCCGGCATTTTTTGCATTTGCCGCGGCAAACTTTCCATCCGTGATTCCGGCCATTGCCGATAAAACAATCGGATTTTTTATTGCGATATCTCCGGCTTTTATGTCAAATAATTTTTCCATTTTTTTATTCCTCAATTTTGTATTAAGAAAAGTATCCATCCTCGTCTAATGATATAAATTTTCCATATATGCACAGCTTTAAAAATATTTATCGGCAACTCTAAATATGTAAAAATGATGTGTTATACTAATATTTAATCCATTTAAAATGTGGTGTAATGCACCAACTCAATTAACATTTGCGCCCGCAAGGGCACAGCGCGGGTATTATCCTTTGCCCGATGAGGAATATAAAATAACAAGAATTGCAGCGGCAAATATGGAAAGTTTAGAAGTATGGAAGTTTGACGCTGCCAAAAAATTGAGGCGATGATATGAAATTTCATTTTCCCATTGTGATTATTGATGAAGACTTCCGCTCGGAAAATACGAGCGGTCTTGGAATTCGCGACTTGGCGCAGGCGATTGAGGAAGAAGGTTTTGAAGTTTTGGGCGTGACGACTTACGGCGATTTGTCGGTCTTTGCCCAGCAGCAAAGCCGAGCGTCGGCGTTCATTTTGTCAATTGATGACGAAGAGTTTTCGGGCGAAGAAGCAGACCAAACAGTCGCAGAACTTCGTTCCTTCGTTGAACAGATCCGCCGCCGCAATGCAGACATCCCCATTTTCCTGCATGGCGAAACGCGGACATCACAGCACATTCCAAACGATATCCTTCGCGAACTGCATGGATTCATTCACATGTTTGAAGATACGCCGGAATTTATCGCCCGCCACGTGGTGCGTGAGGCGCGCGTCTATATGGATTCTCTCTCCCCGCCGTTTTTTAGAGCGCTGACGCATTATGCCGCAGACGGATCGTATTCATGGCACTGTCCCGGACACTCAGGCGGCGTTGCGTTTTTGAAAAGCCCTGTCGGAAGAATGTTTCACCAGTTTTTCGGCGAAAATATGCTTCGCGCCGATGTGTGCAATGCTGTTGATGAGTTGGGGCAGCTTTTGGATCATACCGGTCCTGTGGCTGCAAGCGAGCGCAATGCAGCGCGTATTTTCCATTGCGATCATGTGTTTTTCGTCACCAACGGCACATCGACGTCCAACAAAATTGTTTGGCACTCAACAGTGGCGCCGGGCGATATTGTTATCGTTGACCGCAATTGCCACAAATCCGTACTGCATGCGATTATCATGACCGGTGCAATCCCCGTTTTTTTGATGCCGACACGAAACCACTACGGAATCATCGGGCCGATTCCGAAATCTGAATTTTCTTGGGAAAACATTCAAAAGAAAATTAAGGCGCATCCTTTTGCAAAAGACCAAAAAGACCAGCCGCGCGTCCTTACAATTACACAGAGCACCTATGACGGCATTTTGTACAATGTTGAGGAAATCAAAAGTGAACTCGACGGCAAAGTCGATACACTTCATTTCGATGAAGCGTGGCTGCCGCATGCGGCGTTTCATGATTTTTATGACGATTATTATGCCATCAGCACAAAGCGTCCCCGTTGTGAAAGTTCAATGGTGGTGTCAACGCAGTCAACACACAAGCTGCTTGCAGGCTTAAGCCAAGCGTCACAGATTCTGATTCAAAATTCGCAGGAGCGAATTCTTGATTTGCCGCGCTTCAACGAAGCTTATTTGATGCACACATCAACCAGCCCGCAATACGCAATCATTGCGTCATGCGATGTGGCGGCAGCGATGATGGAGCCTCCGGGCGGAACAGCACTGCTTGAGGAATCCATTCAAGAAGCAATGGATTTTCGCCGAGCGATGCGTAAAGTCGGCGAAGAATGGGCAGAAACCAAGAAAGATGACGGCTGGTGG
>Ga0099364_10007791_pt1 | contig 15221 bp, 18 predicted proteins | sample TergutTh196P3_FD_73070 | JGI IMG/M metagenome (GOLD analysis project Ga0099364, IMG submission 73070) | Microcerotermes parvus P3 segment gut microbial communities from Pointe-Noire, Republic of the Congo - Th196 P3 | ecosystem: Host-associated > Arthropoda: Insects > Digestive system > Gut ... | reverse complement strand
TCAACAATTTCGGTTAGCTGCCGCAAAATGCGAGCGCCTGAGTCTCCGCTGATTGAACCGCGCCCGAAAACGCCGAACTTAATCCCTACGACATTTCTTTCGGTTGCCATAGCGTAAACCTCCTTTACCCGCCGTTGCGGGTCTTGTTTTTGGACATGAAAAAAGCGACCTTCGAAAAAAGTCGCCTGCTTTATTCTTTATATATTTGGTTTATCCTGTTATTCTGCCCGCCGTTTCAATGTCGGCAAACTGCTTGTGCGTGTGCCTGCATTTGTTCTTTTGTCACTCCAGCCATTTCAGCATAATTCACCCTGTCGGCAATTGCTTCCTCTAATGTTTCGTACATTAAAAACTTTCCGTCTTTTCCGTATTTGTAGCAATTATAGCAGAAGTCAACGCTTGCTCCGCCGTCTGCGTTAGTGCCGCTGTTAAGCGAGTTTTTATCAGGGCAAATCATAGGGCAAGAGCAGCTTTGGGAAACCTTGCCGAAAAGCAAACTGTTTGCGTCTAAATCTAAAAGCAATTTTATTGCATCTATGTTGGGTATCGTTTCGCCTGTTTCCCATCTTGAAACCGCTTGTCTTGTGACAAATAGCTTTGCCGCAAACTCATCTTGTGTCAATCCGTTGACTATTATAGAGTTTTTATGCCAAAAGTCAATTTAAAAGCCACTAAATAAAGCAACTGCTGTTGCTATATTGCAGTTATAATCTAAGCGCTATTGTTGCCACCTTGTCCGTAAAAACTTTGTCGTGTTCGACAAAAATCATTGTTGGCTTGTATGTCAAAAGTAAATCCTCAATTTGCATTCGGGATAAAACGTCGATGTAATTGAGCGGTTCGTCCCAAATGTAGAGGTGCGCTTCTTGGCAAAGACTTCTGGCGATTAGCACTTTTTTCTTTTGTCCTGCCGAAAAATCTTTCATATCCTTTTCAAATTGAATGCGTGAAAAGTCTAGCTTGTGCAGAATGCTTTTAAACAATGTTTCGTCGATTACTTGCTCCCTTGCGTAATCTCGCAGGTTACCCGTCAAAAAACTTGCGTCCTGCGGAACGTATGAAACGATGAGCCTACTACCTAAATGAACCGTGCCTGTATGCGGTATGTTCTCGCCCATAATGAGTTTTAGAATGCTACTCTTTCCGCTGCCGTTTCCGCCGTTTAGCACCAATCGGTCGCCGTTATTTAGTATCAAGTTGAAATTCTCTAACACTTGTCTGCCATCGTATACAATCCTTATGCCACTAAGCCGCACTAAGCAATCGCCGCTATATTTTAAATATTTCAGTTTCAAGTCCTCTGCCGTTTCAATGTTTTTGAGTAAATCTTTCTTTTCCTCTATGCTGCTCTGTTGTCGCCGCTCAAGGTTTTTACTACTTTTCATCATTTTGGCAGCCTTTGCCCCGACAAAGCCTCTGTCCGCTTTTAGTCCGCTACTTTGGACTCCGTACTTTCCTTTCTCTGCCTTGTCAGCCCACCGTGAGGTTTCCGCCGCTGCCTTTTTTAGACGTCCGATTTCGGATTCTAATCTATCATTCTGCCCCTGCTCAAACACATCCTGTCGTCGCTTCTGTTCCGCCCATGTGGAAAAATTGCCTGCCGTTACCTCAATGTTGTTTTTATTGATTGCCAAAATGTGGTCGACGCACTCGTTCAAAAATGCCCTGTCATGCGAAACCAAAATAAATCCTGCTTTGCCTTTAAGGTATTTTGCCACTGTTTGCCGCGCTCTAAAGTCTAAATGATTTGTCGGCTCGTCAATCAGCAGAAAGTTATTCTCTCGCAAAAACAACCCTGCAAGCAAAACTTTTGTCTGTTCACCGTTTGAAAGTGTGTTAAAAGGTCTATACAAAACGCCGTCATCAAGGTCTAACTTCGACAACTCTTTTTGTATCTGCCAAAGCTCCGCCGTGGGTGCGATTTTTTCTAAAACCTCTTGAGTACTGTCGTCAGCATTTTCTACTGCTATGGGAAAATAATCAAAGTTACAGTTTGTGCTTATCTTTCCTCGATATTCATATTTGCCCATCAAAAGATTGAGGAGCGTCGTCTTGCCCCGTCCGTTCCTACCCACAAGCCCGAGCTTCCAGTCCGTGTCTATTTGAACGCTTGCGTCCGTGAATATGTTGTCAAAACTGCCCTCGTGGCAAAATGTTAAATTTGTTATGCTTATAAGCGCCATATCGCTTGCCCTCCTAAAAAATAAAAAACTGCAAGAAAATCTCTTACAGCTTCAAAAGGCAATATGAAAACACTTTATGCAAATAGAAAATTTCTTGCTGATGCAAGCGCATTATTATTGCGTTCGCATCGGTTATTAAATTAGCAAGAAAGATCCTTCATTTCGCACCTCAAAAGTTTATTATCCTTAGTATAGGTGATTTTTGGCATTTTGTCAAACTATTTGTAATGGCTTTTGTAACTATTTGTAATGCTTGTTGCTATTCCTTGTTAATTTCACTCTCAAACCGCACCTTTGCCCATCCGTCTAGCCCTTTTAAGGTCTTGACGGCTTTTAGGTCAAAAAAATGCCACCTTTTTTCGGTGGCGCCTTATTAATTCTTGTTTTTGTAATCCTGCGTCGAAACAAACTTCGCCACCTTATCGAATGCGGCCTGAATGATTTTTCTTATAAACTCTTTTGTGACAAACGGCTTGAACACCGCGGGCAGTTTGGCTTGCACAAAGCCGATTGCCTTATCCATTTTTTCACTACCGGACAGGTTCTTGTTCTCGGCAAAGTTGATTGCCTCGTTTGCCGCGCTGACAATGATGTTTTTAATACTTGAGCGGCACTCAAAACAGGTTAATACCGCCGCTACCACCGCTAGGATGATGTTAAAAATTTCACTTACTGACATATAAATTTTTCTCCTTAAAAATTATTTTTTGTACTCATCGGATAATTCGGCGGTTGCAACGCCCTTTACCGATGAATTGAACTCGTCTACCGCTTGCTGCATAAAAGATGAGCCGCAATGGAATTTCCGGCTCCACACCTTTTCCCCGCGCCATTCGCCCCTGATTCGGCGTCTTGCAGACCAACCGTGTGTAAAATGAAGGAGGATGTTTTGAACACCTTCCGGATACTCATCGGGCTGTAGCGAAGGTCTGAACATCGACCCCGGGCGGAATGATAAAGTTATTATCACCTCGCCCTTGTCGTTTGTCGTCGGCGGCTCGATTAGGATATCGTCTTTTGAAACACTCTTAACCTCTTTGTTTATGCGCCGCCACAAAATTGTCCGCATCTTCTCTGCGTACTTTTGCATATTGGACTGCGAAATACTCTTGTCGCTTTTCGGGTCATAGTCTATGCCGGTCTTTTCTTTAATTTGTTTTCGGCCCTCGGGCGAAGCGGCGTACTTTTTTATCTGTTCTAAAAGCCACGATTCCTCCAACATACACTACACCGCCTCCTATGCCGTTATCTCAAGCGCCGTGCCGATTTTGATAGCTACGTCTCGCAACGACTTTTGAATTGCCTTGTTTCCGACACAGTCGGTTTCGTTTTTAAACTCTAAAACCACAAAGCCTAAGCAGGTTTTATCGGAAGTTTTAACCGCCTGAATCCCGAAGGACTTAATACCACGCGGCGTGCAAAGGTTGAACACGTTGGGATCGGATGTTTCTAAATCTGCAATATCATTAACGTACCTATAACCTTTTTCGTTTATTTCCTTCATCGTGACGGGCAGGTATGTTCGGGGAAAGTTCTGCAAGTCGCCCATCAGCGGCGCCGTGTATCTGTCAAAGCTTTCGTGAGAGATAGACATACGCTGCATATAACGGTGCGTGTTCATGCGCCCGCCGTTATGAAACACAACATAAATCGCATGGTTCGCCTTAGTGTCAGCCACCAGTTTATTGAGCCACTGTGTTATGCTTAAGTTTAGTTTCGTGTTTTCGTCTTCCTCCGCCTTACTGTGAACGGTTTTGGTATTCTCCGCAACGTCCACGACTCCGTCTTTAATGTTATCAACGCGTCCGGCAAGCTGAAGGATCGTGTCCAGCATTTCCTTGTTCCTTTTCCCGTTTTCGGTATCGTACCGCTTCATTGTTTCGCTTAGTGTGTCTTGCATTTTATCCTGGGACTTTCGCGCCCTGATAACGTAGTAAATAAAAAAAGCAACTACGACGGGAATAAGTCCGAAGGTTGCTATTGCGTTGACAATTTCCATCATAAAATTTCTCCTTTCTACTGAGGGTCTTCCGTCTGTAATTTGCCGCCCGAATCAATAAAGGTTTTGATTATATTTTCGAGCCCGAAGCCTTTAAGTCCGCCGAGCTTCTTCGGCAGTCCCTCGAATTGTTTCAGCGTTTTCTCCACATCAATATCCTTAAACTGTTCGCCGAAGCGGTCAAATAAACCGCCCAGTCTGTCGACAATACGGTCAAAGTTGACCATGTGGATTCGCTCTTGCAGACGGGCGTCTATCATTTCCTTTAATTGCTTTCTGAATTCCGCTATCTCGTCTTCACCTACATGCCCAGCAATCTTTTCATAAATCGGCGTGTACATAAGCACCGCCCATGCCTGTTCCAGCTCTAGCTCCTCCCCCGCGTTAAAATCCGTATAGCAAAGCACTACCCCATACCTACCAGCAAGCTCTAAAAACGCCGGCATATACCCTTCTACGGTTTTATCAAATTCATTGAAGACTAATTGCGCGGCATTTAAGATAGCCCCCGCCCTTGCCGTCGCCGATACCATCGGATAAATCGTAATGGTAAACTTTTCGCCGCCTTCGCCGATTTCTATCAGCGCGGGCTGCTTGGTATGCTCTTTTACGAGATTCGCAAGCGCCGCCGGCAGCCCTTTATTTTTGTTCTCTCTTTTCATCTAGGCCTCCTTTACTTTTTTTAATTTTTTCCGGGCTTTTCTGCCCTGCTTAATAATCTCAAAATCAACCCAGCCCCCATCGATGCGGCTGTAACCGATCCACCTGTAAATCAGGTTCGGGTACGAGTGCCAAAACAGCTTTCTTTTTATAAGCGCCTGTGCGTCGGGAAAGCCTTTTGTGTCAATTACTTCTTCCCTTCCATTTTCATAGGTCAATACAAAATCCGCTTTGTATTCAATCGCAAATACCGTCTTGCCGTTACGCTTAAAAGCCGGCTGCAACACAAATTTCTTCTGCATTTGGCAATCAACGATTTCCCCGCTTTGAATCAGCGGCTCGACTATATCCCTGTAATAACGCATTTCAAGCTCGCTGTCGAACTCAATACCGCCGTAGGTTCTGTTCTGTTTATCTTTGGAAACATTGAATTTTGTTCTGTTTACCATAATTTCCTCACAAAATAAAGCCCGCAGCATTACGCCGCGGGCTCTACTCTTTTTTGAATCTCACTATATAGCTACGACTGTGAAAGTGATGGCAACGGAGACTTTGGTTTCGCCGTTTTGTACCGCATTTAGCGTCACCACGGTTTCACCGGCTACTAAGCCCTCAATCTCATACTCGCCGTCAGCAATTTTAGAAATAGCAACATTGTCGTTGTCCTTGCCAATTGTGTATTTCACATCATCTGCGCCGTTCTCGTTGATATAATCAGCTATAAGTAAGGTTTTGGTTTCACCCTCATCAATAGTGAGTGCTAATGTAGCTCCATCAACTACGATAGGCACAACCGGCATTTCCTCCGTTTCACTGCTCTCAAAGCTCATCGTAACCAAGTCCTCGTCGCCGTTTGCAGCCAAATCAAGAACAATAGTAATACTCTGCGGATCGCCGTCGCCCGTATAGGTGGCGCTGAATGCCCTGTTAACCGAAGCCTTGTGCAGCGTAACCTCTTGTACATAGTTAATGCCGTCCTCGTCAATGAACATGGTGTCGCATTCCACTATGTAGTAGAATTTGCGTCTACCAGATTTATTGGTGAACTTAATTTTCTTCGGGTCGAAGTTAGCAGGGTCCTGCCCCGCAATCATCGCCCAAACGGGCGTGTTGGTAATTTGTGTTTCAATGTTAAAGGTGCCTTCAAGCGGATTATCGAAACCTATAAGCTTCTTAAACCCTTGACCGCCTGTGGCCCATACCGTGTCGCCCGTGGTCTCAAGCGTACAAGAGTTTACAAAGTCGACAACTAGCGGAGGCTCGGCGGATTTATAGCCGTACTCTGCCCGTGTAGAGTCATACTTGTAAAACTTCAGGTTAAAGCCGGACCTGTTGGCAAACTGAATATTTTTTTCCATATCTTAAATCTCCTCAATTTATTTTTGTAATAGTTCGGGGATCGGCTTCAGCCAGTCCCCGTAATTAAATTTATCCCCGCCGTGCGTGGCGTGCGCGTTCTCCATTAAGTCTCTTGAACGCAGATGGCTGTACTGAAAAAACTGGTCGTAAAGCTGATAAACCGTCAATTCGTAAATATTGTTGAAGGTGTATCCGCTTGGCGCGGCACAGAGCTTTGAGATTAAATTCCCTATACCCATGTGCTTATTGCCGCCGGAACGCTTTAGGGCTTCCTTTCTCTGCTGCTGTTCTATCTCCCAATATTTCTTGGCCTTTGCACTTGCGTGCTTGGGCTCCGCCACTTTCCCTAAATTCATATAGTTCATCTGAAGCGCCATATCCCGCACGTCGTCAAAGTTTTCTCTGTCTATCCTGCCGACAGGTTCATTCTCGCAGTTAAATGTGAGGAAACACTTTTGCGCTTCATCCCACGCAATGCTTTCCGTTATAAAAAAGCCTAGAACACACCTTAACAGCTCGCGGAAATCCGCTTTCAAAACTGCCGTCATATCGAACATATTCAGCTTATCGCTCTTATCAAAAAGTGCGGCTTGCCCGTTAGGTATATACTTTAAAAAATCCTCTTTATCCCAGGACAGCACAGCCAAGTAAGTGTTGTATAAGGCAATGCCAATGCCCTCTGTGGGGTTCAATTCCTTTAACTTTGGAGACCTAAAATGTCCAATACCTGAAGCAAAGATTACATCGCCGCTAAGCAAATCCTCATAAGAAAATTTCATTCAAGCCTCCTGTAATTGAAGTCGGGAATCTCGTACTCAATTTCCTTGATAACAAATCCGTTAGGGGCATTGATAGTGCGTATACTTTTTAAGGCAAGCTTACCTATGCCGAATATGTCTTGAAAATTTAGTAGCCTGTCAATTTGGCAGACAAGGTTATCTCTCCTGTTGCCCGCCATTCCGGGATGTGTTTTACGGTCTAAAGCCATAAACTGCTTATGAACCGCAACGGTAATATACAGCCTTAAATCCTTTATCCTTTGGTTTTGGATATTAGGAATATCAACCTCCGCCCATACATAACCGGTAGCCGTTTGCGTTGCGGAATCTACATACTGATAAGTAAAAAGGTGGCGGTCTGCCGCGTCGTCAAAGTCGTCTTCCGTAACGGAATCAAACTTTTTGTTAAGCAGTAAGCCCACACACTCTTTGCTTTCACCGATAAGGTTAATCGCCTTTTGCGGGTAAATTACTATTTCATCTAAATAAGTTTTCGCCATCAGTCCGTCACCTCCACGCTCAATACTCCCGGAATAAATTCGGCGGCGGCGCCCGCAACCGACAATTCGATTACGCTCCCGATAAGCGAAAGGTTCAGCGGGACCTGAATGTTTAATTGAGTTCCATTTGGCGTAAAAACAATTCCGGCGATGCTGTTATAAGTCCATACAAAATCCACGCCGGTTATGTCAACCGCCTCGTTCGCTTCGTTAACCACTTTGACCGTAAAGGTTCTTTGCGTTCCGATGCGAACGGTCTCTCTGCCCTCTATCACGCAGCGCAGCATCGGATTGTCAGGGTCGGGATTTCCGGGCGGCGGATCTGAAGACGGTGCGGTGGCGCTGATGTAATTGCACACCATTTCTTCCGCATTATCCTCTTGCGCGTTATGGACATCCCGCTCCATACGAATGGACAACAAATGACTGCCGTCACCCACGCACCTGCTCTTCGGGTCTATCCAAACAGCGCGTATAACGCTTAGAATGGGCTCTAAACGCTCGTTGTAGGTATTTCCGATAGCAAACCGCTTGTTAACGAATATCTTCTTGGTGTCCTCATCAAGCGGCAAATAGACGCGGTAATACCCTTGCTCAAGCGGCAGTTGCGTGTACGCTTTCGCACCGGTTATATAGTTGCCGTCGTCAATAATGCCGTGCCTTTCCAAGACGGTTTGCGTACCGTTTTGGAATCTGAAAATGTGATTACACGCCCAAGCCGTTCCGTAGCGAATTCCGTTCTCATTTGTGAAGGCTTCCATCACCAGCCACTTTTCGCTAAAGCAATCTACGATGTCGCCAACATAAAGTTCGTCTCCTACAAACGCTGTTATCTTAATCTCTTTTGTTTTCATGCGCACGATAAGCATCGGTTGCGGCTCACCGTTACGCAAGGCTTCCTCTTGGCTTGCGGACGAATTTCTTTCAATAATTCCAAGTGATTTTTGTGCCATGCGTTTTACGCTTTCCTGGTTAGCCTTTATACCTTGTTGCAAAAAATCCTTTTGCGTTTCCCATACATTGCTCATAACTCACCCCCGCCTCGGCGTGAGCCTGTCAAAGTTGGAATACCTAAAAGACATGGTTTTTGCCTTGCCTTCAAAGAGTTTCCTCAAGGCATGATAGATGCCGGCAATCTTATCTGCATCCAGCCCGAAGTCCTTGTAATCCTTATTGAACATACCCTTCTTCAGCGCGTCGCTGTTTAGAAAGTGCGGCTCCAACCACTTCACCGCAACCCCGAGAGCCAAAAGTTCTTGCAGTTCGGCAGACAGTTCTTCGTCAAAAATATATTCATCCCCATCTTTCTTGTATGTCAGCGGTATAGGCGTGTAATGCTGCACATCCGCGATGGCGCTTAACAAAAGGTTGAAATACATGGCTTCCGAGGTTTCGGGCGTTCTTACAAGACTGTCGTAATCGCGGACTTTCCAAACGGCTTTTTCATAGATTTCTGAAAACTTAGTCGCCATGCTTATTCCCCCTTGGATTATCTTTTATTTAACAGCTCGCATCCTAAGTTTTTCTCCCAAGCCTTAATGAGGTTAAGGTCGGACAGTGCGCCCTTGTCGATGTAGCTTTTTAAGGCCACCAACAAATTGTCTTTTGCTTGCGTGCATAAAAGTTTTGTGCGCATTTCAATTTCACCGGGCTTCAAAGAGCAAATATCCCTAAAAGACGTTGGGTCGATGTAGTTGCGGTAAAAATTATCTACACCGACGCTCTTATAAATATCCGCCGGAGTTGCTTCGCAGGTTGCCGTATTCGATGTAGAAACCCCAAGAATAAGCAGCCACTGATTTTTGAAAAAGCTTAGCTGCGACGCTTTAAGTTCGCGCAGTTCTTTCATGCTCATCTCGTGCGTTTCACCTGCACGGTTAAATTCATAGGTGCCGCCGTCATTTAATTTAATGATGAGCTTGCCGAACACAAGACTCTTAACAAGTACGCGCACGCTGTCGCCGATTTTTATTTCACCGCTTGCTTTATTAAAATCAAGCTTTACAGTATCAGTGTCGGTATCAATAATATCGGCGAGCTCCTCTTTGCTTATTTCAGGCTCTTTTGTAGCCTTTGTCTTTTTTACTGTTTCGTTTTGAACCATAAAAATGTTTCTCCTTTCTTAGATTTGAAAGCCCGCCTAAGAATTTTAGGCGGGCATGTGTAGTTTTGATTAGGCTATGTTGTAAATGCCCAGCGGCGCAGCGGCAAGGATGCCTAAGCCGTAGCCTTGAGCATAGACATATTCTTGCGTAAGGTCTTGGTTGTTAATCGCAGGATTTTCTATGATAAGACCCTCACCCTCGTTAACGAACTTAATCGGTTTATCATCCGAAGCCATAACATAAATGCGGCCCGCCGACAAAATGAAGGAGCCGTCTTTTTTTACCGACTGCTTAAGAGAAAGCATATCGGTGCCGTTGAACTTGCCGTAATAACCGATATCGTATATGCTTGACTTGGCAACCTCGGAAACCGACGCGGTGTTTACCTTTCTAAGTGCGGCACGGGTTCCCAAAACGCTTGCGGTCTTGCCGGTAATCGCCTCTATTCTGTCGATAAGCTCGACAAGCCTTTCTTCGTCAAAGCTTCCGGTAATGACAAAGTTAGAATTCATCATACCCGCAGAGCTTGCGCTGATAGATTCAATAGCCGTGTACGCATCGTCAAGCATTTGCTTGTTAAATGCCTTAGACACGGCATCTACAAACTCGCTAAAAGTAACGCGACCTGCAAGCAATCTGTTAAGACCTTCGTAAACCTTGATGATGCGTAATTCGGTTTCGATGCGAATCGTCTCGCGCCCCATCAAGCGTTGCCTTCTAACACCCTGAATACCTTTGGCAACATTAGAGACAACCAAATCGTTAGTACCTTCCGAAAGGAATTCGTTGACGTCGCCAAGCGCGATGTTGCGGTAATCGACAAGCTTAAATAACGGGTTATCCTCCTTCAAGCCGGTTTCAATCATCACTGGAATCAACTCCTGCACAAGGTCAAACAAGGCGTTGCCGCGATAAAAGGTTTTAATGTTAATCTTATTTGAACCGCCGTTAAGCTCTAATAGTGCGGACCTCAACGCTTCACCGGCTTGTTCAAAAGAGTAGCCTTGCACCTTTCCGTTAATGGCATCAATGGCTACCTTCAAAATATCTTTTCTGTCCATATTTCTTTTTCTCCTTATCTTTTTTTTATTGAACCTGAATAACAATCCACTCGTTACCGTTGCTTTCAAGTTCGACTGATATTACCCTGCCGATAGCGGTGCCTTCCGATGCGGCGGCAAGCTTAATTTTGCTGTTTGCATTTATGCACGCATACTGTCCGATTGCCGGGGTAGCCGAATCCGCCGTTAATGCCAAAGGCGAAACCGAAAAAATGTCATTGGTTGCAAATTTGTACCCACGCAATACCGTGTCAGGCAGGTTGATAAACTCAACAACATCGTGCGATTTTACATCCTTTATAATTTCCTCGCTTGCTATTAAAGCCAACTCTCTTATAGGCGTAGACGCACCCGGTACATCGGCCCCATAAACCTCTCTGCTGCCATCCTCCAACGCTCCTATCCTAAGAACATTACCATTCTCGATTTCGGCGGGATATCTCAAGGAAACGAGATAGCTCCCTACCTTTGTGCCCATCATGTTGTCCGTGCGGACAACTGCATATCTTTTCATAGCCATAATTTTTTTCTCTCCTTTATACTTTTTTTAAGTAAGTGTCCATGAACTCGTCATGCAACTCTTGCTTGGCCGTTTTTTGCTTGACCTCGCCCACTGCAAACTTCATCTCTGGCTGCGCGTTGACTTTCATTCCGCGCATTGCAAATAACTCTTTCTTTAGCTCGTCCTCCGAGGAAAAATTCAGCATTTTCCCTTTTAGCTCCTTAAAGCCTTCATCATCGTGTAAATCGCAAAACTCCTCAAGCACAGTTTCAAAGCCGCGCTTTTTATCCGCCGCCTGATGCTCAGCCTTATAAGCCGTGAGTGCTGCAAGGTCTTCTCTCTGCTTTTCAAGCGCCGCCGCTTCCGGAACCGTCATCCACTTGACAAGCATTGTTTCAAAGCTTGCCTCGTTTACAGCCGCCGTTTCGTCTGCATTCATGGAATAAGCCATTCTGCCCTTTGTCCACTTACCGTCCGGGTTTTGTGAATCCGCAAACAACTGCTCGACATAAACATACTTCTCGTCAAAATCCGCAAGATAGTATTTCAAAAATGCTTCGTCTGTGCTTTTGGTCATACCGCCGAGTGCCGTGCCTATTGCCTCACGCTTGCCGTTATATGTAGCGGCGAATTGAAAAACCGCCTCTGCGGGCGGCTCTGTTTGTATGGTTTCGGCTTTTGTTTCTTTTTGTGCGGGCTCCGATTCTATCTTAAAGCCCACAGTTTCCTTTTTAATTGCGTCATCCTTTTTTTCGTCTTTCACATCATATCCTCCTTTACTAAAGCATAAAGCTAATTCTTTTTTCATGTCCTCAAACCTTGCCGCAAAACCGTCATCTATCGTGAACCTATACGGCTCTACCCTCGCTTCGGGAAAGCAAGGCTCGTAATGATAGTTTTCGTCGTCGGACTTCCCGAGCAAGCACAAGCCGGAAAAAGCAAATTTGTTTATATCGACAAAGCCACTATCATCCTTGCTGCGCGATACCTCCAAAGCCTCAATCTCCATGCTCTGTCCCCAAAATAAATTCTCGTTATAGATTGTCTCGCCAAGCTCCGGATAACGCCCCGTCCAAAGAATAATGTCTGCCGTCACATAAGTTTTAGTTTCGCCGCTTGCTTCTTTAACTTCTTCAAAACTCACATTATTGGTTTCCGGAACAACTCCGTAAGGAACCGTTAATACCTGAAACTTGAATTTGCCGTCCTTATCTCTTTCGAGCTTAACGTCATGCCCGCCCATAAAATATTTGCCGTTCTCGTCAACATAAATGTGCCCGACAACGGGAATATTGTATAGCGTCGAAAGTGCGTCATTGACAACTTCCTCGGTTATATTGGACTTGTTCCTATTCTTGCCTAATGCCAGAACATAACACTTACATAACGTAAAGCCTTTGTTGATCGGGCGTATAGGTTTGATTTTCGCGTTGAAATCTACACGCATATTTAATAATTTTTCGCTCAACTCCTACCTCCCTTAAAACCTCATATTGCCTTCGCATACAAAAGCGGAATTTTCTTTAATCTCTTTTAACTGTGCTTCAAAGGTCGTTAAGAATTCCGGTGTTGCAGCAAAGCAATAGAGCTTTTGTTTTTTGTTTATTCTTTCCGTTGTGTATGAAAAGCCGAGCTCTTTTAGTTTAAGCGCGGCGGCTTCATCAAAAATTTTTACAAACATACCTTACCTCCTTATCTGTTTGCGTTGGTGTCGTTTGCCCTTGTCGATTCGCCGGCGTCGTCTAAATCATCATCATTAGAAAGCGGTCTGCCCGCGCCGTCATTTGGCATACTGTGTGAATTTTTAAGCGGCTTTAAAACCTCGTCAAGCTTCAAAATCTTATCTTCAATAAAGCCTAAGCCTCCGATGTCAAACTGCGGAACGCCGACGGCCGCCGCATAATATGATTTTGCTAAGCCGAATGACGCCGCCTCTTTATACCTTGCTATCATTTCTTCGGCATTGAATATGGTCATCGGTAAAAAGGTAATTTTAAAACGGTATTTGCCCGACAGCTCCATTTTCAATATGCGGTTAATCATCCGCCCCGCCTGGTCCATGATGCCGAACAGATACGACTCATCGCTTTTAATTGCAAGCTTCATAACTCCGGCGGTGTTGTTGGATATTCCGTGCAACAGCCCCGGCGTTCCCGCCGTTTGCCAGTAATTCGCTACAGTCCGCTGAACATGGTCTATGTCGGCCGTAGTGCCGCTCTTTTCGAAATTGAAAGAATCCATATCAAACGGAGAAAGCGCAAGCCCGACATTTAAGCCGAGTGCGCCCGCTATCTGTCGGTAATACTTTTCCACCAAATCATAACCTATAAGCGGGTTTCCGTCGGCGTCGGTCGGCACCTTGCCGGTAATCATTTTGTAGTTATCCATGTCGGCGGAAACCTCCGCTCTACTTTCCGCGTCGGCAATCTTATATAGCTGCGGCATAACCGCCGCGAACGGCGGCACCGAATATTCAACTATGCTTGCATCCGCCTTTAAGCAAATAGAAATCTCCGACGGAACCTCCTGCCACTTCTCCTTATCCTTTTTATAGGCGGCAAACATACCCTCAAACTGTTTCGGGTACTTCCACAAATCCTCTTCCTTGATTTTGCTCATGTCGATTTTATAAAGGAAGACCCCGTCCTGTACAAAGGCAAGCTTGCAGATGTCGGGGTTTATCTTTTGAAGGAATGAGGTCTGTTTATCAAACCACCGCACACCGTAGTAAATGCCCTCCCGCAGTACCGAAGTCAGAATAATCCGCATCATATCGGGAAGGTTCATCGTTTCAAGCGAGCCTGCGGCCTTGAAATAATTCCGCCTGAATGAATCTATGTTAGACTCCTTCCCGCCCTCGTCCTCAACCCCCTCAAACTGCACCGGCGATATGACATACTTCCAGAGCAACATACTCGAATAAAAAACAATCAGCCGCTGATAGTGCATTGAGGAAAGAAACATATATACGGAAGCGTTACGAAGGTTCTTTTCGTTCGCCGAGGGGTTTTGCAGCCAATCTACAATCTGTTGCTTGGAATACTTAGAAAACACCTCCGAACCGCCGGAGGTTGACTGCTTTGTATTAAACAACATTTGCCGCGTAAGTTCCTTTGCAAAAAACATCTTAAAGCCGTCGTCCTTGATAACGTCAGCATAAGATTTATCAATTTTTTCCGCTCTTTCTAAATTTTTTATAGACATGCAAGTCAACCTCCTTTACTTGATTTTCGGCGGCGTAAATTTCATAACAAAGCCGCCGCCCGTCCGCTTTGCCCTTTCTATGTTCTGCTCGTGTTCAATTTGCTTTGAAACGAAAATGTTGTAGGACAGCGAGCTGTACCTATCCTTTCTCATCCCGGACTTCTCTTTGACCTTAATCACATTGCCCTTTATCTCATGCTCTAAATTGATAAGTTCATTAACCAAGAGCGATGTGTGGACATACGGTAGCTGTAAGTTGATTTTGTCGGCGGGGCTTAGTTTGTTGTAGCCCGGCAAATCCGCCAAAGTTTCTTCCATGTCAAAGTCGGGAATAAGCAGCTTAATCTGCCCCTGCTTAAAAACCTCGCGCAGTATAACAGCACAGCGGGAATTGAAATCCGCACTTCCCTGTATCGCCCAAATAACCTTCGGAGCGTTTTTAACCAAGCATCTTTTGGCTATGTCTTCATTGTTACAGCAGGACAATGCGGGATATGTCTCTCCGGTCAGCGGGTCGTAAATGTCCGCCAGAAGCGCGTCTACGACGCCTAAACCCAAGCCCTTGCAGTCAATTACCAGATGGTCGCACTCAAAGTCATTAAAAAGGCGCCTAATTTGAAGCGCCTGTGCATCGGTTCTTAACCCCTCATTGTTTTCCGTGTAAACGATATTATTGATACATTTGCCGCTGCTTGTTCTAAATACCTGATTGATAAATATAGAGGTAGCATCGTTCTTGTGCTTTGACGACGCCATAAGCGCAATGTCAACGGAAAGTATTCTTATCTCCCCAACTTGCCTCTGGGGTATTTGCAGTTTCTTATCGCTTAGCTTGATGCCCGCCGTTATAGGATAAAACGGATATTTAA
>Ga0099364_10007790_pt1 | contig 15221 bp, 9 predicted proteins | sample TergutTh196P3_FD_73070 | JGI IMG/M metagenome (GOLD analysis project Ga0099364, IMG submission 73070) | Microcerotermes parvus P3 segment gut microbial communities from Pointe-Noire, Republic of the Congo - Th196 P3 | ecosystem: Host-associated > Arthropoda: Insects > Digestive system > Gut ... | reverse complement strand
GTAACCATTGCAACTACAAGGGATTTTGGGGGACGATACAGGACTTGAACCGGTGACCTCCCGCACGTCAAGCGGATGCTCTACCAGCTGAGCTAATCGTCCGTGCCTGCGAAGAGTATTCTACAACAAACTTTGTATGCTTGTCAACAGCTTTTGCCAAGTTTTCCGCGAAGGTTTACACGGGGTAGCCGGAAACAGGCGTGTTATGCGACTGCCGTGAGGGAATTCCGGTTTTATCCCGGAACTGACCGAACAAAAGGCGCATAATACGCCTGTTTCCGGCGGGCAGTAACCTAACCCCTGTTAATTAAGTGCCGGAAAAAATAATTTATATCACTTGTACTAATAGTTATTTAGGGTATAATTATCAGAAGATGCATGGAAATAATGTTAATGTATGAATTTATCAAGCAAGATTGGTGGTTAAATGACTAATATATTTACTATAGATGTTGAAGAATGGTTTCACTCGAATTTTTTAGACGACCTCTTCGACACCGGCAAACCATACGAGGTCAGGGTTTTGGAAAGCACCTACAAGCTCTTGGATCACTTTAGGACACACAATGTCAACGCAACATTTTTTTGCTTGAGTTATGTTGCGGAAAAGCACCCTGAGCTTATAAAGGACATCCAAAAAGAAGGGCACGAGATAGCAAGTCATGGCTCCAGCCACTGTCTTGTATATAATCAAACGAAAGAAGCATTCAGGGAAGATGTTTATAAATCAAAATGTATTCTGGAAGATTGCGTACAAAAACCCATAAAAGGGTACCGAGCACCGTCATGGTCTATTACAAAAGACTCGCTGTGGGCGCTGGATATATTAATAGATTTAGGATTTACATACGATTCAAGCATATTCCCCATAAATACATTCCTATATGGCATAAAAGACGCGGAACGATTTTCAAGTAAGCCTACCATAGATAACATACAATATGACATTTTTGAAGTTCCGCCATCGACATTTAAGATTCTTGGCAAAACCATGGGGTTTTCCGGCGGATTTTATCTGAGGGCGTTGCCGCTATTATTTATAAAACGACAAAGCCGTATCATAAACAAGAAAGAAAAAAATCCTGTGATATTTTACCTGCATCCCAGAGAAATAGACAAAAATCAACCAAGGCTGAAATTAAGCGTTAAAGAACATATCATTCAATACTTTAACATCCGCAGCTGTGAAAAGAAACTAATAAACATACTGAAAACCTATGCGTTCACCTCAATAGAAAACTATTACGAATTTTAACTCCCCGTCTATGGGTAAAAGGGATGATTTAATTATGTGGAAAGCGTTTAATTATGAACATGCCGATTTTGACGGTCTAATAAAATTGACAAAAGATTATTATGGAAACATAGACGCATCTGAAAAGGAGTTTGTTGATTGGGGATATTTTAAAAACCCGGCTGGAAATGCAATTATTAAAATCGCCAAGAATGAGAATAACGAAGTCGTCGGACAGTACATCTTGACTATTATGCGAATAGAGGTATTCGGCAAAGTGGAGAAAGCTACATTAAGCCTGAATACTTTGACAAACAAAGAATACTCCGGGCAGGGTATTTTTACGACGCTCAGCGAAAATGCATATAGTACATGCAGCGCGGAAGGATATGCTTTTACCTATGGCTATCCTAATCAAAACTCTTATCCCGGATTTGTAAACAAACTGAAATTCACCAAGATTCACGAAGTCCCTCTGTTAGTGTACCCATGCAACCTTAGGTCTTTAGTAAAAAAGAAATTGAGCAAGCACTTTGCATGTTTTGTTCCGAATCTTTTTTTCAAATTGAAAACAAGAGAATATTCAGCAAACATCATAGAAATCAAACAGAATGATTTAGACTTGATAGACGCTTTTTGGGAGGAAATAAAAGGTAAGTATCCAATAATCCTGACAAGGGATAAAACATATTTTCAATGGCGCTATTTTGATATACCAATGAGAAAATACAGAGTTTTTGCGTATAAAAAGGATGCCCGAATCATGGGATATATCGTTCTCACAATTCGGGAGATTGACGGCGTAAAAAGTGGGATGATTATTGATTTTCTCACTAGTGATGATAATGTCGAAATAGGAAAAGAATTGGTTTATAAGTGTTATGAAGTGTTTAAGCAAAATAAAACCGAACTGCTTGGCAGCTTAATGCTTGAGCACACATCTGAATATCGCATACTAAAAAAATGCGGCTTTATAAGATGCCCAAAATTTTTACAACCACAGCCATTTCCGTTAATATACCGCGCTCATAGAAAAGAGTACGAAACAAAGCAAATGACACAAGTAAATAACTGGTTTGTCACCATGGGCGACTATGATGCCGTATAGCAATTTTTTATCTTATTCCCAACTTGCAGGTAAATGTGATTTTTGAGCCTTTCTCCGCTTCAAAATCACCCCATATCTCGCCGTTCATCATCTCGATGATACGCTTTGTCCTGCTGGAGCCCAACCTGATACTATCGTGTCTTCCAAATGTACTGTTGTCAATTTGTTTAAAAAGATTGAAAACATCATTCTTATTTTCCTGCGGTGTGTCTATCCAATTGTCGGTTACTTCAACCTGCAGTGTAATTGTCTCATTTTCTTTGCTTTTTACAAATGTAGAGAAATCAATTTTACCTAGCTCTGGCGTGAATCTAACTGCGTTTGATAATAGATTTACAATAACTTGTGAAAGATGCTTTTCGTCGCCCAGAAGCAGCATCGGTATTGATGGATCAATGTAATGCGTAAAAGACTGTTGCTTTTTTTCAACTTCAGAGTTTATCCTTTCCAATATATTTCGGAACATTGCCTTGAAAGAGAAAACCGAATTGACAAGAGTAAGCGCATCGACATTGTTTCCGGACACTTCGAGCAAATCTTTTATCATCCCCAATAAATAACGGGATGCTGTGTCGATTTCATCAAGACAGTCTTCTGTCTTTTCAGGATTCTTAATCTTTTGCGCAATTTGAGTCATACCCATGATTGCATTCATGGGAGTGAGCATCTCGTGACTCACGTTCAGAAGAAACTCTATTCTGGCACGATTGCTCTTTTCGACTACTTCTTTTTCAATAATTAGACGTGTCTGATTAATAATTTTAACTTGATTCTGTACCCTTAATTTTACAATCGCAGAATTGAAAGGCTTGGTTATATAGTCCGCTGCCCCCAAAAGCAGCCCTTTTTCCTCATCACCGGTCCTGTCAAGTGCTGTGATAAAAATTACAGGAATACTTTTAGTTCTTTCAGAGCTTTTCAGTGCGGCAATCACGTCATATCCATCCATATCCGGCATGATAACATCTAGCAAGATGACATCCGGAAGAAACCTCTCAGCCTTCAAAATAGCGTCCTGTCCATCTTTTACCGCAAGAATGGTATACTCGGGACTTAATATTTGCGTCAGCGCCATAATAACCATTCTATCATCATCTACTATGAGTATGGAATTTTTATTAACACCGTTCATGACATCACATCCATTTGCTTATTATTTCTGCAAGTGTCCGCGCCGCAGGCTTAAATTCATATTCTTCAATCTGCTGGGCAAGCTTCTCAGCTCCCCCGATAGCGCGAATATCAGCAAGATAGTCCATACACTCAACATTTCTATTATCAAGAAGAATCTCCAACTTTTTAAACAGCGCTCGTATCTGTTCAGTGCTCAATGGTGTGGATATCTCTTTCGTCACAGGCAGGTCAAGCATGGGCATTAACTCCTTGAGAGCCGATTCAAATTCAGCTTTTAGCAAGTTCATCTTATCTTCAGGAATCGAGGTCGTACCAGTTTTCAATAAAATTTCAACTTCCGCCGCAGCCTGTTGCAGTCTTTCTTTTCCAATCAACCCCGCGTTACCTTTCAATGTATGCACCAATCTGTGCGCAAGCTTAGTATCTCCGTCGGCGATAGCCTCGACGATCTCGCTAAATTTTGTCTGATTGTCTTTAACAAATCTCAACCTCAACTTCGTTTGCAACTCATCTTCATCAGTAACTGCGGAAACATCCTCCGCCGCCTTACTCCCGTTATCCGGCTCTTGAGCCTTGGGTACTGGTGTAAGGTATTTCAATAAGATACGCCATAAATCCTGCGAAGTGAACGGCTTAGCTAAACAATCTGGCATCCCGTACTTTTTATAATCCTCCAAATCATTGGCCATAACGCTTGCAGTCATAGCCACTATTGGGATTCTCTTTTCAATATTCTTTATTTTTGATGCTGCTTCGCTACCGTCCATCACCGGCATAAATATATCCATTAAAATGAGGTCAAATGGCCCCTCGTCATTTTTAAGACGCTCCTCAACCATCTCTACGCCGATCTTACCATTCTCCGCCACTTGTGTCTTGAGTCCCACACGCTTAAGATGTTCACATATTACTTCTTGGTTCATTGGATTATCGTCACAAATCAGGACTATACCTTCAAAATAAGGTTTCTCAAGTGTACCAATCACCCCACCCATGTCGACAACTCCGCTAACTGCTTCTATTGATTCAAATGTTATATCAAACCTGAAAACACTTCCGCTGCCGGGAGAACTCTCCAAAGACAAACTTCCACCCATCAAATCCACAATGTTTCTGGTTATCGTAAGTCCAAGCCCCGTTCCTCCGTAATCGCGTGTAGTGCTGGAATCCGCCTGAATAAAAGGGTCAAATATCTTTTCGATCTGCTCCGGGCTCATTCCAATACCACTGTCCCTAACTTCAAAACTCACAGTCAAATAACACCCATCTTTGCTAGCGCCGGTATCAGCGGGTGGTACTATGCTCTTTATCAACGACGACAACTCAATTGCACCTGTATTTGTGAACTTCACCGCATTTGTTAAAAGATTCATGATTGCTTGATAGAGTCTAACAGGGTCGCCTAACAGTTTATCTTTAATTTCCGGATCAATATTTACATTGAGTTTCAACCCCTTTTCCTTAACACTAGGTAAGATGACGGATTGACAACGTGAGAAAACGTCATGCAAATCGAAAGGAACATTTTCCAGTTCCATTTTGCCGGATTCTATTTTTGAAATATCTAAAATATCATTTACTATGTGCAAAAGCCATTTTGTACTGTCTTTAATTTTCAGTAAATAATCTCTGACTTGAGGGGTGGCAGAGTTTTCCGGCAAATCAAGCGCAAGCTCGGAAAACCCCATTATGCTGTTCATTGGCGTTCTTATTTCATGGCTCATGTTAGCAAGGAATCTGCTTTTTGCTTCATTGCTCTCCTCAGCGACTTTCGCCTTGCGCATCTCCTCGATAATGGCAATTTGTTCACGCAAATCCTTTGTATATCCGGCTACGAGATGGCCATCTTCATATTCTACCCGAACAAGCGTGACTTCAGAGGGCATTAGCGTGCCGTCAAGCATCTTGTATGTCCATTCAAATCTATTGCTGCCTTCCACAAATGCTTTTTCTATGTATTTTTTGATTTTTTCCGAAGAACGCTGTCCGTCGGGCTGATACTCAGGATATAGCTCAGAGTACCTTTCCATGCATTCTTGCTTGTCTTTAAAACCGAAAAGCTTAACAGCAGCTTCGTTACAGTCCATCATGTTATAATCGATATCCCATATTCGGGCACAAAGCGGGGTCTTATCTAACAATATCCTCATGCGCTCATTTGCTCTTGTTATTTCAGACACCATACTTTCCAAGTTGCTTGAATAGTCCTCTACGGCATTGTGGACACGCATGTATAGTATCTGGTTTGAAACTCGCTTTTGCAGCAGTGGTCCGGAAAAAGGCTTTGTAATGTAATCGACCGCACCAAGGCGGAATCCCTCTCTTTCGCTTTCTTCATCGCTTTTCGCTGTCAGGAATATCACAGGAATATTTCTATACCGCGCATCGGCTTTCAATTTTACTATTGTTTCAAAACCGTTCATCTCCGGCATTTCCACATCCAGTAGTATCAAATCGGGTATGTCATGCTCAAGATTCTCAAAGAGCGTGGCAGCCGATTGAACGGTATAAACCTTATATGACGCTTGAAGGAGTTTTTTCCCTTGATTAAGGGTGGCAACATTATCGTCCACCAAAACTACTTTGTAACGAGTATTGTCCATAATTGTACCTCCAAAATCATAAAATTCTCTCTAGCATTTCTATTATACTTCTATATTTACCCTGATCAATGTTTTCACGTAGCCGGATTGCAAGCCCATCGTCGCTTTGATATTCATAATTTTCAACCTCGGCCATAACTGCGTCTATCTGATCAATATCAAAGCTTTCGCAGGCTCTGAAGAGTTTGCCAAGCAGCTCTTTATCGGGCGCATCCTTAATTGGTTTACTTTCTTTTTTTAATTTTGCAAGCGCATCGTCAATACCGGTTAAAAGTTGAGAAACTGTGTTGACAAAGCGTTGATTGTTCGCAATAACAAAATCTCTGTCCCCTGACTTAGCCGCGTGTTCCAGAGCCTCCGCCTCGTCGCCTGCGGTCTCCGCGAATATTCCGCGGCTTGATCCCTTTATGCCATGGACGGTAATAGCATATTCACCCAAATCATTTGGATCCACGTCTTTGATTTTTTCAAGCAGCAGACTTGTGTTTCTTGCATAAGACTCTAATACGCTCAGAAACACATCCTCGCTGAAGCCAAAGCGCGCTACCCCTTTATTTATATCCAATCCCGGGATTGTTTCTTCATATATAAACCTACCTTTTTCATGTCTCCTATCAACGCGAATCATCTGATTGGGAAGCAAAGCTTCAGCGTCTTTGTCCCGCACCCACTGCCGCAAAACCGCGTCAAGGCGGCTAATGTCAATCGGCTTAGAGATGAACGCTTGAAACCCTTTGGTAAGAAACATTTCCTCGTTTCCCACAATTGCATTAGCTGTCAGCGCAATTATCGGTATCGTCTTTGCGTATGGCGTATTTACTTCTTCTCGTATGATACGTGTAGCTTCGATTCCATCAATTCCCGGCATCATATGATCCATAAAAATTGCATCATATTTGACTTGTTCGCTGCGAATAATATCTATTGCCTGTTGCCCGTCGGTTACACAATCAATTTTCATTCCGTACAAGCCCATAAGCCCTTTTACCACATCGAGATTTGTCGGATTATCGTCGACCACCAGTACCCGTGCATAGGATAGATTGATGCGCATCATCTTTACGTTTTCGAGTTTATTCATAGAGTAATAAAACTTACTCAGACTATCCACTACTTCAGCGCCTATCGTGGCATCATTTACATACTTTTGCCGCAGCTTAACTGTAAAAACACTGCCTTTCCCGTATTCACTCTCAACGCTGATCGAGCCACCCATCATCTCGGCAACCCTTTTAGAAATTGAAAGACCAAGACCTGTTCCTTCTATTTTGCGACCGGATTCTATACGGCTGCTTTCCTCCTCCATCTTTCCATAAAGTGTAAAAAGCTTGCTGATATCCTCGGGGCGGATGCCGATGCCGGTATCACGAACCCACATTGTCATCCATACTGTTTCACCGTCGCGCTCGCATTGCAGGCCCAGCTCAACAGTACCCTCTTTTGTAAACTTAAACGCATTTGAAAGCAGGTTGTTTAATATCTGCTTAATTCGCAACTCATCGCCATATAGATAGTTAGGCGTGTCATCTTTTATGTTCAGAACAAACTCGATTGGTTTTTCCCCAATGAACGTAACGCTTTGGGTGATTGCGTCGTTAATTAGGCTTGGTACGTCGTATTCTAACGGATTGAGCACAAGCTTATCGGCTTCAATTTTCGATATGTCCAGTATGTCATTTACTATATACAAAAGAGTCTCTCCGGCTCTGTATACCTTTACGATATTTGAATATGCCTCATCGTCCAACTGCGAGGTTTCAAGAGTCAATTCCGTTAAGCCAAGCACAGCTGTGAGCGGAGTGCGCATTTCATGGCTCATATTCGCCAAAAAGTTGCTCTTAGCCCTGGAAGCAGCCTGCGCGGCATCCTCCATTTCCTTGCGATGAGTTATATCGTATGCAATGCAGATGACGCCGTACACTTCACCATTGTTGATCAGCGGCGTTTTTATAACTTCAAAATACGGCGAAGTACCGTTTACGGCAGGAATGTTTCCTTCAAGCATGACAAGTCGGTTTTCATTTATTGCAGACCTGTCAGCTTCTTCATACTTCTCAACCAACTCTGCCTGCAATCCGAGCTTTTTGCTGCCACTCCCGATTACATCCATCTCGCTGCAGCCAAAGTGTTCTTCAAATTTCTTGTTTACCCGTACATAATTTAAACTCATGTCCTTAACATATACAAGCTCGGGAACTGAGTTTAGAATAGTCTCAAGCATTGATTTTTCATTTGCAAGCTCATCTTGTAGTCGGTTTTTCAGCCTGTTGTGCTTATAATTGACAAGGAGAAAAATACTGGTTCCAAATATCAATAGAGCGCTGATAATCGACAGAATCACAATGGCTATAAAGAACTGCGGGTTGGACTCACGAATAGAGGGAGCTGTGTTCAAAATTCTGCTGTTAGCTGGCAAATCACGTAAACTTACATTAAATCTGTCCATCTGGTTATTATCGAATACCCAGCGGTTAAGGTCGGTCGAATCATATATGATGGGGATATCTTCGGCCTTATCCCCATCGAGCAACAATTTCAGCATACGGGCGGTTTCCTCGCCATACATATTGTAGTCGAGGCATCTTCCCCCGAAAGCGTTATATTCCAAATCGGCGGAATAGACCGACAATATTGGGACGGCGCAGTTTCTTTCCAATAATCTCCTTATTTCGCTCATCGAATAGTATTGGTGTTCAGCGTCAACAAAATATGAACCTATAAAAACCATGCTGTCCTCAGGCAGTGCATTAATGCGAGTAAGCAGCATTTCTAAGCTTGTATTTTCGTTGTATTCGATATTTACGCGATCCTCAAGCGGTTTGAGTCCGGCTTCAATCGCATTTCTGTATTGGATTCCCTCGGCAGTATAATCGTTTAGCACAAAAACATTCTTTGTGTCCGGAAATATGTTCAAGCCAGCCAGAACCGTCTCATATGCTTCAATGTTTTTAACAATACCTGTGAAAAAGTGAGAATGTTCCTGAATTATTTCACTATACTGCTCGCTAACGCCGTAAAACAAAACGGGGACGTTCCTGAAAAACAGATAGTAATAATCTTTCAGAAAATCAAGCGCGGTGTCCCCGGAAACGATAACTGCTGCTACATCTCTCGACACGCAGTCGGCACGGAGCAAAAACGCTATATGGGCCATACTGAACTGACCTCTGGAAAAACGTTTAGCGTCAAGATTAACTGTCATCCATTCGATTGAAGTATCGCTTTCAAATGGCTTTCTCAGCGCCTCACTGAACCTGTCTTCCCTATCTGTCTCAAGACTGGACGAAACAATATGAACTATCGTTCTTTTTTGGTTGATCTCCGGCAAAGGCAACGCATTTAATATCTGACTCGCGCTGCCATCGTTCTTCATGTCCTCTAGCGCGGCGGATAGGCTCGAGATGAGCGACTCATGCCGTTTATTGATGTATAGGTACTCGGTGAGTTTATCCACCTGTCCGATACGAGCCACATTAACCCTATCAGTCAGAACTTCATGGTCTCTTTCAACTAAAACGGCAACGTCGTACTCGCCGGTTACGATCCCGTTTAGTACAGCTCTATTTGTCTCTTTTTCGGTTATAATAACATTTTCGGGAAGCCTTTCGAGGATATACGTCCGGTTCTCTAAAATACCAACACTAAGTCCGTCAAGCTCGCTCCAGTTATTGATTCTAAGATCGCTGCCATCCGGGCCAAATACGAGAACATTATTGTTTTCGAGCGGGCTTGGCACTTGGAGCAGATTTGTATAGACAGTATGCAAGTCAGGGTAGGCCGCGATCACGCCATCTACTATTCCATCGTTTGCCTGGGAATACCCCTCTCTAACTATCGGACACACAAAATCAACGTTGTAACGAATGTTTTTGAATGCGACATACACAAGCCTATCTACCGCGATTATCTGGTTATCGGTGGTTGCAATCACGAGGCCGTTTTGAGGCGTCGTCCCCTGCGCGTCGCCTTGCGCATATACAAGCGGCAATGGTAATATCGCGATCGCAATAAGTGCTGCGAACAAGCGTATAGCTGCTTTCTTATTTTTCATGTGGCTCCAGCCCTTTCAAACTCCTTTTCGTGCTCAAGGAAAATCTCTACCAGGTCTGGGTCGAATTGCGTGCCACTCAGATTTTTAACAATACCTATAGCTTCCTTGTGATTTAGCATACTCCTGTGAGGCCGGTGGTTTGTCAGCGCATCATAGACATCGACAATCGCCATTATTCTACCTTGCAACGGAATTTCCTTTCCTTTAAGCCCATTTGGATAACCCGTGCCATCCCATTTTTCATGGTGACTGCCGGTTAAAGCCTCGGCATGCTGTAAAAGGTTTCCATCGTCAACGTTTTCCTTAATTTGCTGAATTATTCTCACACCAAACTCCGCGTGGCGTTTTACATCCGCGAACTCATCTTCCGTCAGTTTTCCTGTTTTATTCAGAACAATATCCGATACGGCAATTTTACCTACATCGTGCAATTGCGCCGACATCAAAAATATATCTACATCCCATGCGGAAACTTCTTCTTTATAAGTATCATCTTCTAATAAAACGTCCACGAATAATCTTAAGTACCGCCTCATCCTCTCAACATGTCCGGATGTCATGCCACCTCGGATATCAACTATATTCGATACAGTTCTAAAAATGGTATTTAATTGTGCTGAAGGTTTCACCTTACTATGCTCTATACCTTCTATTTTTGCTTCCGCAAATTTATTTTCGTTTTGCAGGAACGCTTCATCAATCAATGGGTCAAAATGCGTACCGGCCCCCTCCTTGATGATCTCTACTGCTTCATCATGCGGGAACGCCTTTTTATACGGACGATCATTGGTTAATGCATCATAAACGTCAACGATTGCCATAAGCCTGCCTTGAAGCGGCGTTTCTTCTCCCTTAGTTCCAAGCGGATACCCTGTGCCGTCCCATTTTTCATGATGGCTTCCCGCCAGTATCTTTGCATGCACCAAAAATGCATTTTCCGACGTACTCTCTTCGATTTTTTCAATGATTTCCCTGCCAAAAGCAGCATGTTTTTTCATTTCGTTGAATTCTTCATCGGTCAGTTTGCCCGGCTTTAAAAGTATCTCGTCCTTTATAGATATTTTCCCAACATCATGGAGCTGTGAGGACATCACGAATAAATCAATGTCCCATTGTTTAATTTCGTCTTCATAAGTACCGTTTTTGAGCAGTAAGTTTGTAAGTATCCTCAAATAGTTCTGCGTTCTTTCGATATGTCCTCCGGTGACATTGTCACGACATTCTACAAGTTCAGCTACAGTTTTTAAAATGGCGTTTTGCAGTTCAAAAACTGTTTGCGTTTTTTCAAAGACCATTCCTTCAAGGCTGCCGCTGTATCGTCTTAACTCCCGCTTCTGTGATTCCAATAACAGGTGCAGCTCGATGCGTTTGAGAAGGAGTTCACGCGAGAAAGGCTTGAATATGTAATCAACCGCGCCTAGATTCAATCCTTTTATTTCACTTTCCGGCTCAATCATTGCGGATAAGAAAATTACTGGAATGTCGACTGTACTCTCTGTATCTTTTAAGATTTTTATGACTTCATACCCATTCATATCAGGCATCTCAATGTCAAGCAGGATTAAATCAGGTGTTATTTTTTCAAGAAGGTCGAACAGTTTCTTTCCCGACGGTACAGTGAATACATCATATCTACTAATAAGTGTGTTTTTTGCAACAGTCAGATTTGTCCTGTCGTCATCAACCATAATTATTTTTTTTCGTTCTGACTCCATATCCCCCACCCCCGTAGGCATCAGTATAGCATACAATTACAATTAGTACAATTATTTCACTATTTTTTAGTAAGCTTTCACTTTCTTTGTTACAGGTCAGACTTACCTGGAAAAGGTGGTATTTATGCGATCCGACAATCGGAGCATGGATGCGGAGTGCGCGAATAGGCGCATGGAAGCGTCTTTGAGCGAAAAGGAGCGCATAAATACCACCTTTTCCAAGCGAAGCAGCAAAAGTTTCCACACACTGTGACCTTTAACGTTTTTTATAAAAAATTATGCTGCCAGCATAACAAATCTGTTTGTAATTGCGTTATAATGAGAATCATTTATTGTACATAAAGATCGGTAGGAGGTTATGAATATGAAAAGAACCATTGCGATATTACTAATGACTGCTCTTGTTACGATGACCGTCGGTCAGCACTTCACCGTAGCAGCGGATGCCTCAAAACCCCGCATAACCATCGACCACGCCCCCGCTATCGAAGACGGCCGGACTGTGGAGGGCCACATATGGTTCGCGGGAGTGGACGGGAAATACAGCGACTATGCCATAACCATGGCGCTCGAAGTGACCCGTGGCGGCAGTGTCTGGGGGCCGAAGCCCACATTCGCAGAACCTTCGGTGCAACCTAGCGGCAATGGCCGGTTTTCCTGCCTGTTCGTAACGGGGGGATTCGACTTTTCAGCCGAGCGGCTGTATGTATACCTTATTCCTGCGGGGTTTACGCCGAGCGGCGACATAAGCCGTACTGAAGCAGCCGCTTTGGACAAAGTGATCATAGACCGCTACGCCGGCGGCAGGGTCGAGATTCAACAGGCTGAAAAACCACAGTCGGCAGTTCCGGCACCCACAACTGTCTTTGAACAGCAAAAGCGCCCGACAGATACACCGAAACTATCCATCTGCTACTCGCCATACACAAACGGCCTTTCCCCCGAAACCAACAGCGTGGTGCCGATTGAGCAAATGCGCTGGCAGCTTAACCTAATTTACCCGTATGCGGACACGATCCGCCTTTTCGGAGTGTCCGGAGAGCTGGAAAAGATATATAAACCCGCCAAGGAAGAGTATAATATGCGCATCATAGCGGGCTGCTGGATAGATGGCCGCTATCCGGAATCACAGATATACGCGGAGCTGGACAAGCTGATAGAGCTTGCCAACAACGGGTATGTCGATGTGGCAGTGGTAGGCTCCGAAACGATTTACAGAAACGATTTCACCGTTGACAAGCTTATTTCATACATAACCTATGTCCGCGAACGGATAAATGACAAGACTATTCCCGTAGGCACATCGGATATTGCCGCCGCATTCCTTGATAATCCAAAACTTGTCGAGAACTGCGATGTTATCCTCTGCACGATCTATCCCTTTTTTAGCAATGTCACGGCGGATAGAGCAACTGCGAACCTGATAGATACATACAACCGTGTGAAAGCGGCTTCCGGAGGCAGACAGGTGATAATCTCCGAAAGCGGCTGGCCGACTCAGGGCAGCCCGGAAGGTGCTGCAATCCCCGGCGATGCAAACGCAAGAATACTTTTTGAGGAAACATATAGATGGTCGCGGGAAAACAATGTGGAAATCGTCTTTTTCAGCGAGATCGACGAAGCATGGAAAATAGAGGGAGTAAACGGAGATATCGGCGGGCATTGGGGGCATTTCACATCTGTGGGTATGCTGAAAGATGCATACTTGCCTGTTTATCAATCAATTTCGCCTGTTCCGGTGCTGGATGCAGCAACGGTGAAATGGGCAGAAGAGGCGATACTGGAATTAATAGGCATTGGTGTATTGGATGCAAGCGGCCCTTCCCTGTATGAGCCGATGATTCCGATCACACGGGGCGATTTTATACACTATCTTGTGAAAGCGTTGGACATTGAGAAAAACACGGGGCGAATCGGGACGACATTTACCGATGTCGATCCCAACATATATTATTACTATACAGTAGGTTCCGGTCAAAAGGCGGGGCTGGTCCTCGGAAGCGGTAACAATCGGTGCAGCCCGGGCGCAAATATAACCAGACAGGACATGTTTACGCTAATTTACCGCGCACTGACATACGCAGGGATGGACTTGCAGCCGGATCATAGCGCCCTTGACAGGTTCAGAGATAAAGACAGCATTGCAAATTACGCCAAAGACGCCGTATCCGCGCTTACAGGCAACGGTTTGATAGCGGGAGATCAAAACGGTAACGTAAATCCGCGCAGCAACGCCAGCCGTGCGGAAGCGGCGGTAATGATGTACAGGGTGTACAAGTTTGTGCATAATGCGCCGTAATTACATTAGGTGAGGGTAATTTTAAATAAAAAACCGGAAGGTGGCAAACCCTCCGGAAATCGTGTCTCAAGTAGTTAATTGACGTTTGCGCACGGACTCTTTGGATAATACTTTTATCCTTGTCTTAGAGATGGCTTACGGTGCTAAGTGGTTGATGGTTCCGCTGCACGAGCTTCCATTTTTTGGCGCTTTGGATGAGTGCCGGAGCATTTCGCCTGTTGACGCATTAAACTTAAACTCATGCTTGTTACCGCTGAGGTCGGTTAACTCAATTTCGCAAATCAACACACCGTTTTTATTGAGTTCAAACTCTACTTCCCTGACTGTGCCGCCGCCGGCCTTCGCGAGAGCAGTATCAGCAAATCCTGTTGCCACGGCAGACGTGACTTGAGATATCGTGATGCCTGTTATTGTTTTGGACGTTGCTTTGCTTGTGTGTTTGGTAAGCTCACCCGTTACTGCGTTGATACGAATCTCGTGCTTGCGTCCATTGAAGTATACTTCTACTTCATATCTTGGATTACCGTTTTTCAGTTCCCATTCAACTTCTTTGACTTGGCCGCCGCCAGCCGCGTTTCTCGCGATTTCGATCGCCCGTTCAAATGTAATCCCTGTTCCCGGTGCACCTGAATAAGCGTGTGCCGACTCAGGCGCGACTATCGTGATGCCAAGTGCGCAAATCAACGCAAGGGCAACCACCATAATCCTTTTTGTACATTTCATTGTGGTCCCTCCTAAAAAATTATTCCGACTAATCGGATAACGAGGTTCTACCGATGTCGTTTAAATACATTCTACAATTATAGTTTCTACTTGTCAAGCAGTTTTTCAAAAATCCAAATTTATTTTCGTTACAAGGTTACAGATTTCACGGGGTAGCCGGAAACAGGCGTGCCCAGCGGCTGCCGTGAGGGAATTCCGGTTTTATCCCGGAATTGACCGAACAAAAGGCGCATAATACGCCTGTTTCCGGCGGCATGAACAGTAACGTTACAAGTCAGACCTTGCCGGAATAGGGCTGTTTTTTCATTCCGTAGCGCGGAGCAAGGATGCGGAGCGCCGCGAATAGGCGCAGGA
>Ga0099364_10007789_pt1 | contig 15222 bp, 14 predicted proteins | sample TergutTh196P3_FD_73070 | JGI IMG/M metagenome (GOLD analysis project Ga0099364, IMG submission 73070) | Microcerotermes parvus P3 segment gut microbial communities from Pointe-Noire, Republic of the Congo - Th196 P3 | ecosystem: Host-associated > Arthropoda: Insects > Digestive system > Gut ... | reverse complement strand
CACCTTTCCTAATATATGGCTTAGATGCAGAAGTATTTATTGCAATAACTGCATTTTCAATAGTGGCATTGGTTAAAATTACGCTGCCCTGATTTTGTGGGCTTTGAGGAGTGGACATGGAGCCGTTGACGATTATGCCTTGCCAAAATTGTTTATCTTCAAAACCTGTTATTTTTCCACCATTTATTACCAATTTGCCGCCAGTTTGAACTGTAATTTTTCCCTGCGGGGGCATCAAAACCGTACCGCTTATAGTTAAAACGCTACCTGAAGGAATAACAATATCTCTGTATAATTTAATATTAAAATCCCACTCCTCATCACTATTGATAACCAAAGGAATATTTGAAAAACAGTCATCTCGAACATATTTTCTTACTGATTTTAAAGCTAATGATCTATGCATTTGACCTGCCTGCATCGGAGAAACATATACTTGCGAACTTGAACCGCCAACTATGTTATTAGTAATCTTTTCAGCATTTGGAAGTGTATTATCATAAGGATTAGCCCATATTTGTAAATGAGGATATGTACCCGGACAAGTGCCAAATATATCTGATAAATATTCATCATCATTACATACACCATGTTCGCATACAAGATGGCAATAATCTGTACAAATTACTGGATTTAAACAATAAGTATGATCTAAATCAAGATTATGTCCAAATTCATGAGCTAAAACCGCACCATGGATATTTAGAGTGTACTGATTAAACTGATAACATTTATAAAAAGTAACGTAACTGGTGAAAGAATAATTGTCATTGCTTGGACCAAGTGCCGAAGCACCGGCCCCGCCATCTAGTTGAGTTACTATTGCTGTTGCACCACTTCCTCCTCCGCCAGAAATTGTAATTATAGGAGGAGAAAATCCATTATAAGAACCACCCGAGGTTAAATTAATGCCTACTAAAACCCCATTTTGAATAATTGCCGTGGCAGCAGTTGGATTGTTACCACCACCAGCAGGATCAAATGTAATTGTTGGAGGTGATGTATAACCGAAGCCACCATTTGTTATTAGAATATTTTCTTCAATAACATGACCATTGCTATGTCCTGCAGTAAAAAAAACATTTAATTTTTTTATTCTGTCTGGAAGGGTATCATTCAAATACTCATAAAACCCTACTCGTGAATGATTCAAAGTAGTATTATTATAAAAATAGATTCTTTCATTATTATCTCCAAGGGTAAATCTTATTCTTGTATCATAATTTGGCAATTCTACTACTCCTGGCACAGGGTTTGACGGACCCCATCCACCCGAATAAATCTGATTAGCCATGTTAAAAATATAGATAAGCCTATCCTTACCTTCAGGTGTATTGGTATAATAACTATTTCCCCCATTATCGTCAAGGAAAACATGAAACGATATTTCAATATAAGTAATTGGCGGATTTTTTAAAGGTTCCGAATCACAATAGGGAATCCATGTTCTTAAATTTTTATAAATATCACCTACATCTCCTCTTTTTTGGTAAGGTTCAAAATCGCCTTCAACCTCACACCAAAAAGGTTCTTCATTAACAAGCACATTTTGTGCATTCAGGTTTATTCCGCTTGTTAGCAGCAATAAACCAAAAATTATTAAATTTTTCATATTCGTATAAATTTAACGTTTAACAAATTTTTGTCTATAAATATTTTTATTATTATCTAAAATCAAAACAAGATAAAATCCTTTAGAAAGGGTTGAAACATTAATGATTTCTGAAGTTATTTTTCCATCTTCCATAGTTTGTCCTTGCATATTGATTATTTTATAATCAAAATCATCTAAAATAAAATCTGTTTCAAAATAAAGAAAATCATCTGCAATTGTAGGATATATTCTTAAAGGATTAATTTCCCTTTTGTCAATTCCACTACCCGAAGACGGCAAAAAACAGTTTTTTGCGTAGTAACTATATACTTCATATATTAATCTATTGTCAATATGTACACAAAGCAAAATTGTAGGATCCATTATATCCCATATATCCCAAGGTCCTGGAAAAAAAATGCCTCGAATGCTTCCAATACCTTCAATCCAAGAATCATCCTTTCCACTATATCCATCTTTGAAATTAATTCTTTTTCTTAAATTTCCATCAATAAAAACATCATCAATACTTATAACAACTTGACTTTTCATTTCGGGAATATCAACCCAAGGCCATAAAGTATAAAATTCAACAACATCTCCAACTTCAACGGAAAAATCATATAATAAGAATTCTCCTGCACTATAATAATAATTTTCAAAGTGGCAGTAAACTTTTTCAGCAATTGTATCTTCTCTTATAGCCGCAAAATACTGTGCTTTGCTAAAATCAAAGATAGAATCGTTCCCTTGAACATACACTTTTTTGTATTTCAAGTTTTCAATAATTGTATCCCCTTCAAACCAAAATTTCATCCATGAGACTGAAAAACAGGCGTTTGAATCGGGGAAAAAGTGCTGTAACTCTGATTTGGAGTTTATTATTGCTCCAAATAAAATGATTGTAATCAAAATTTTTCTCATATTCGTATAAATTTTAACGTTTAACAAATTTTTGTCTATAAATATTTTTTTTATTATCTAAAATCAAAACAAGATAAAATCCTTTATTTAAGTCAGATACATTTATGTTATCAGAATCAAGTATTCCATCTTTAATAATCTGTCCTTGTATATTAAATATTTTATAATCAAAATCATTTATGTTATCTGTTTCAAAATAAAGAAAATCATCTGCAATTGTTGGATATATTTTTAAAGGATAATTTTTTTTATCATCAATTCCTGTTCCAATATATGGGATATAACAATTATTAAAGATTATATCGGTTGACTGATAAATTAATCTATTGTCAATATGCACACAAAGCAAAAAAGTCCAATCCATTACATCTTGTATAAGAAATAATCCGGGGAAAAAAATGCCATTAATACTTCCTATACCTTCTATCCAATAATCTTTATTATTATAATTTCTAAAATTAATTCTTTTTCTGTAATCACCATCAACAAGGATAGAATCAATACTTACTACAATGTTAGATTCCTCTCTCAAATACCACATATCAGGCCAAAAAGTATAAAAATTAACAGTTTCGCCAACTTCAACAGCGAAATCATATAACAAATATTCATCTGTTCCATGTTGTGGGTTATACAAATTAGTAGGTACACAGTATACTTTTTCAGCAATAGTATCTTCTCTTATAGCCGCAAAATATTGTGCTTTGCTGAAATCTGGAATAGAGTCGTTCCATTGCCAATACACTTTTTTGTATTTCAAGTTTTCAATAATCGTATCCCCTTCAAACCAAAATTTCATCCATGAGACTGAAAAACAGGCGTTTGAATCAGGGAAAAAGTGCTGTAACTCTGATTTGGAGTTTATTATTGCTCCAAATAAAATGAGTGTAATCAAAATTTTTCTCATATTTGTATAATTTTTAACGTTTAACAAATTTTTGTCTATAAATATTTTTAGAAATCAAATGCAAAGATAAAAGTTTTTTTGCAACTAAAAAAATAAAATCAAAAAAAGTGAAATTTTTAAAAAAACTCAAGAGTTTGGGCTGTTATCAGTTTATTTCTTGGAAACTTTCGTTTCAAATCGTTGGAGTCAGCAAACCATTTTCATTTGTAGTTGCGTTTTGCGTTTGGGTGAAATATAAAAAATGTGTCATTTTGTCAGAGTTTTTTGATAAAAGAAAGACTAAAAAAGTGAACGGGTATGTCCGAAATGATGAACGGGTATGTCCGAAATAAGCAATGATTTAAAAAAGTAAGTTTTAGCCACTAATTACACTAATGTACACGAATTTTCTCTTTGTTGAGACGTGGCACGCCACGTCCCTACCACTAACCGCTAACCACTAACCGCTAACCACTAAGCGCTAACCACTAATCACTACCACTAATCACTACCACTAATCACTACCACTAACCACTAACCACTAAGCGCTAACCACTAAGCGCTAACCGCTAACCACTAACCGCTAACCACTAATTACACTCTAATATCTAAAAAAAGGTAAGCCTTATAAAAAGCTTACCTCTCAACAATTTAAAAACTAAATGAAAAAAAATATTTAAAAAATTCAATATTCTGCAATAATCTTTTTCACTTCACTTGCTGAAACTCTGCCGTACACTTTATCACCTATTGTAACAACGGGTGCGAGTCCGCAGGCTCCAACGCATCGGAGACAACTGAGGGAAAATTTTCCGTCAGGTGTAGTGTCTCCAACTTTAATATTCAGCATTTGTTTAAATTCGTCAACAACTTTTTCAGCACCTCTGACGTAGCATGCCGTTCCCATACAAATAGATATAGGGAACTTTCCCTTTGGCAACATCGAAAAGAACGAATAAAAAGATACAACTCCGTAAACGTGCGCAACCGAGACTTTCAGTTCTTCGGCAATAAGTTCCTGCACTTCGGCGGGTAGATAACCGAATACTTCCTGCGCTCCGTGCAAGACGTTAATTAGTTCGCCACTGTCGTTATTAAATTTTTTGCAAAGTTCTTTAATTTTTTCGACATTGCATTCTGATAATTTTATTTCTGTCATAATGGTTTTAATTTAAATATCTGACAATAACCTTTTTATTCGATAATAATTTTTTTCTTTTTATCGAAATAGTGTGTATGTAACAGTTCGTGTGCTTTATGCTCCAACGGTTTTCCAAGAAATTCGTCGTACAATTGCACAATGAACGGATTTTCGTGCGACTTCCGAAGAGGTTTGTTCTTATCTTCGATATATAACGCACTTTGTCTTTTCCTTAATATTTCGACGTTTCCGTGATGATATGGTTGTCCGCCGCCGCCGATGCAACCGCCGGGACACGCCATTATTTCTATTGCATGAAACGAACATTTTCCTGCTTTTAGGTCGTCAAGAAGTTTCCTTGCATTTCCTAATCCGTGGGCAATACCAATGTTAATAGGAGTGCCATCAAAATCTATTGTTGCTTGGCGAATTCCTTCTAAACCGCGTAGTTCCTCAAAATCAAGTTTGGGGAGTTGTTTTTTGGTAAATAGTTCATAAGCCGAGCGAACTGCTGCTTCGATAACGCCTCCCGTAGTTCCAAAAATAACGGCAGCACCCGTTGATGCGCCTAATGGTGAATCAAAATCTTCGTCGGGTAATGAGTTAAAATCGATGTTAGCATTCCGTATCAATTGCGCAAGTTCGCGAGTAGAAATGGAAATATTTACGTCTGGGTCGCCATTCACTGAAAACTCAGGACGCATACTTTCATATTTCTTTGCTAAACAAGGCATTACAGATACAACAATCATATCTTCTCGTTTTATTCCTAACTTATCCGCAAAATAAGATTTAGCAATGGCACCAAACATTTGCTGCGGCGATTTGGCAGTAGATGGAACATCTTTAAGTTCGGGGAAATTATGTTCTAAGAAATTAACCCATCCGGGGCAACAACTTGTTAAAATAGGAAGTTTCACATCTTTGTCTCCTTTCAGGAATTTGCTAAGTCTGTCTAAAATTTCCGTTCCTTCTTCCATTATAGTAAGGTCGGCGGCAAAATCGGTATCAAAGACATAGTTGAAACCTAATTTTCTCAGTGCTGCAGTCATTTTTCCTGTAACTAATGTACCGGGTTCCATTCCGAATGCTTCGCCGAGTGCTGCTCTAACAGCGGGTGCCGTTTGCACGACAACCGTTTTTTCTGGATTTACTAATGCCTCGATAACTCGCCATGTTAAATCTCGTTCCGTTAAAGCACCGGTTGGACAAACTGCTACGCACTGTCCACAATATGTACAGGTTGTTTTGTCAAAATCCATTTCAAATGCGGGCGCAACAACAGAATTAAATCCTCTGTTGATAGCCGAAAGTACTCCAACTGTTTGTACTTCATTGCATGCGGTTTCGCAGCGGCGGCACATGACGCATTTTTCCATTTCGCGTATAATCGAAGGCGACTTGTCTCCTTTGAATTTAGATTTTTCGCCTTGATAATGTATCTCTCTGATACCAAGTTTGTGTGCCAATGATTGTAATTCGCAGTCTCCAGATTTTGCACAAATAAGGCACTCGGCAGGGTGATTCGACAAAATAAGTTCTAACACAGTGCGGCGTGAATTTATAACTCTGATAGTGTTAGTTTTAACTTTCATTCCTGCGGTACATTCCGTTTTACATGCGGGTGCAAGATTTCGGCGACCTTCAATTTCAACAACACAAATACGGCAACCGCCGGGCTTGTTCTCAAAATTTAAGTCATCTAATTTCATGTAGCACAACGTAGGAATTTTTATTCCAATAAGTCGGGCGGCGTGAAGGACGGTCGTTCCCGGTTCTACTGCCACCTGTTTATCATCTATTATAATATTTATTTTTTCCATTTTTTTACCTATATATTAAGATGATTATGATAGAGATATAGCGCCAAATTTACATTTTTCCATACAGGCGCCACATTTAATACATAATGCCGCATTAATTTTATGAGGCTCTTTACGTTCGCCGGAAATTGCGTCAACCGGACAAACTCTACTACACAATGTACATCCAACGCATTTATTGGGGTCTATTGAGTATTGCATCAATGCTTTACATTGTTTTGCAGGACATTTTTTATCGTGAACATGAGCAACATATTCGTGCATAAAATTGTCCATTGTCGAAAGAACAGGATTCGGTGATGTTTGCCCTAATCCGCACAATGACGTATCTTTGATAACATTAGCAAGATTTTTAAGCCTAATAATGTCATCTTCTTCACCTTTACCCATTGTAATTTTTTCGAGCATTTCGTTCATCCTTTTGTTACCAATTCGGCACGGAGCACACTTTCCGCAACTTTCTTCTACTGTAAAATCTAAATAGAAACGAGCCACGTCTACCATACAATCGTCTTCGTCTAAAACGACCATACCTCCAGAGCCCATCATTGAACCAGATGCAATAAGGTTATCGTAATCGATTGGCGTATCTAAATGTTTTTCAGTTAAACAGCCTCCCGAGGGACCTCCCGTTTGAACAGCTTTGAATTTTTTTCCATCTTTTATTCCGCCTCCGATGTCGAAAATTACTTCACGAAGTGTAGTTCCCATTGGAACTTCAATAAGCCCTACGTTGTTGACTTTACCCGCAAGGGCAAATACTTTTGTACCTTTGCTCTTTTCGTTTCCGATGGTTTTAAACCAACTGCTTCCTTTTAGGAATATTGGAGGAATATTTGCAAATGTTTCAACGTTGTTAACATTCGTTGGTTTTCCTTTGTATCCGCTAACAGCAGGGAATGGTGGTTTAACGGTAGGTTCGCCGCGCAATCCTTCCATGGAATGAATAAGCGCAGTTTCTTCACCGCATACGAAAGCACCTGCGCCGTACCGTATTTCGATATCGAAATTAAATTTCGAGCCCAAAATTTCGTTTCCAAGAAGTCCATAATCTCTCGCTTGTTGAATTGCAATTTTAAGTCTCTGAATAGCAAGAGGATACTCGGCACGAATATATATCACGCCAACATTTGCTCCGATACAATATCCGCAAATAGCCATGGCTTCAAGGACAGAGTGCGGGTCTCCTTCTAGTATTGACCTGTCCATAAATGCGCCGGGGTCTCCCTCGTCAGCATTACAAACAACATACTTTTGGTCAGAATTAGATTTCTTGGTAAGTTCCCATTTTAGTCCTGTAGGAAATCCACCGCCTCCGCGTCCGCGAAGTTCTGAATCTTTTACAACGTTAATTGCTTCCTGTGGCGTCATTTCACTGATAACACTACCGAGTGCCGCATAACCGTCACGAGCAATATACTCGTCAATATTTTCGGGATTAATAAAACCGCAGTTTCGTAACGCAATACGAATCTGTTTTTTATAAAAACCCATATGTTTCGAATCTGAAACATGTTTTTTAGTTTCGGGGTCAACATAAAGTAGGCGCTCAACTTTGCGTCCTTTGACAATATGTTCCAAAACTATTTCATTAGCGTCTTCGGGATTAACCAATACATAAAAAGTATTGTCGGGGACCATCTTAATGACGGGTCCTTTTTCACAAAAACCGAAACAACCCGTTCCGACAATTTGAACATCATTTTCGAGGTCGTTCTCTTCTAATGCTGTTTTAAAATTTCGGATAATTTCTTCGCTTTGTGATGCTCGACATCCCGTTCCTAAACATACAAGAATGTGATTTTTAAATTTTCCCATTTTATTTGTCTATTGATTATCTGGCGTCTGGTAGTTTGTAGGGATTATTCCTTCGACCATTTCGCCATTTTTTACGTATTTTTCAATAATCTCTTTTGCTTTAAGTTCGTTTACGAAACCATAAACAATTGGATCTTGTCCGGGTAATGTAATTTCGATTGTCGGTTCGGCAAAACAGTATCCCATACAGCCTGTCTGTGTGACGACGGCATCAATGTTCTGTTTGTCTAACTCTTCAATAAAAAAATCCATTACTTCTTTTGCGCCAGATGCAATTCCGCATGTAGCCATTGATACTTTTAATTGTATCATACTTTCGGGGTTGTCTCCTTTCTCCCGAAGTTGAATTTTGGTTTTCAAATCTTCGCTCATCTTGCGAAGGTCTGCAAGTGTTTTGACTTTTGCCATATATTATAAGTTAATTTAAAATTTAATAATTTAAAGTTTACATTCCTATTCCTAAAAATAATCCCAAAGAAATAGGGGTTCGTCCCCAAAAATCTGATAGATTTGCGTTTATATTCGCATCAATCCCTAAATGCAAAATGTCGCTCATACGAAATATAGTAAAAGATGCATTTAGCGGAATAATAGGATCGTATTTTTCACGGTTTTCACTTTTTTGCACTCCAAAACCCATTGATACTGAGGTTTTTCTATCATGCGCGGTAATAAGTGCAGCGGTCGAAAATATTCTGTTATCAGGAAAAAAGTAATATGACCCCGCTATATCTGCTCTAAGACGCCCTTCCTTTCCTTCGACACCAAAATCGCTAACGTAACGACCCAATGTTAGACTTGTATTACAACCTACAAGGACTTTTTTATTATCACCCTCAATGGTTGAAATTCCTACCAAAGGGGCGGCAAACCACTTCGATTGTGCATGCAAACAAACAGCACTCAATATAAAAAAAATTGCTATCAAAAATTTTATACTTTCTTTGGCTACAGACATATAATCTAAGTTAATTTTTTTTTCTTTAACCACAACGAAAAATGTTTCAAAAAATTTTAAATAATTTTAAAAAGCAAAACGCAAAATTAATATTTTTATTTTATATTCTATTTTTTTCTGTTTATTTTCTGTTTATTTTAGTTACAAATTTCATGTACTAAAGTAGCAATCAAGAAATAATTATTACATACATATTCTTTTAATGAAGAAACCCTTATTTCACAAAAGCACCCTTAATAGAAAATCGGACACCAGCTACCTCCTCCCTTATTTCCTTATTTTCAGTTGAATAAGGGAATAAGGGAGGACAGATATCAGATACATATCACGCTCTACCAAGGGCACTTCAGAAAATAAGGGTTTTGACATATTTATTTATTGACAACTCCTAAGGTTGTTTTTGAGTAAATATAAAAAATAATGCAAAATGATTTAGATAGGATACATATTCGCTCATTCCCTCATTCACTCATTCGCTCATTCACTATGATTACCGCAGCGAGAATGCATATCCAAACATTATCGAGGTAGCGTAAATTTTATTGTTTCCGTTTGTACTCTCTTCTTGTACCGTTTGGAAACCATAATTTCCGCCTCCTTCAACAAAAAAGCAGTGACTTTTATGTTGAAAACGTAGTCCGACATTACCAATAATGCCAAAATTTGCACTTCTAAGTTCGCCAGTAATGTTCGTTTCACCAAAGGAGGTTTCGCTGCTTATTGTGTTTTCAATAACTGAATATAATTCGGGTTGCATCAAAGCAATCATTTTTTTTGCTTCGTCTGGTATCAAACTCCATAAAGTTGTTGTTCCTGATGGGTCTGCAAATAATTTGCTTGTCCCTCGGGTGTCTTGTTTGCCCGATAATAGTAGTGATACAAAGGGTCCTGCATTTAAATATACTCTCCAACTCGATTGACCTAAATTTGTGCCTACTTGCGCTAAAATAGGTATCGTAACGTAATCAAATTTTGCTATATTTTCAATATTGGCATAATAATAAGGAGACATATTCATTGATAGCAATCCTAATGCCATTATTTGTTCTTCTGTGATTGACATTCCAAAGGCATAAGCCATTTCAGTAATAAGTCTCTGTGTAGGCAATGCTTGCATTCCATTTTTTGTACCACCCATTCCGTTATATTCGACTCCAAAACGGAATGCAAAAGTTTTATTAATTTGTAGTTCTGTAAAAATACTCGCGCCTGATGCTACTCGCATACTATAACCTTCGCTCATTGGGGTAGTAACGTCTCCATCTATAAAGTTGGACAAATTTAATCCGCCTTTGATTCCTAATTTTACTTCCTGCGACAATAGTGCGCACGTTGTAAACATTATGATAAATGTGCTGATGATAAAATTTTTCATACTAAAAAATTATTTTGGGGGATAACCTCTTAATGTAATAAATTTCATTAAGTTACATCATTTTTTCAATATTCCAAACAAAAGCTCTTAATCCTTGTTGTTCGGTTTTAGAGTCCAATTTAGAGAGGCTTTCTAACAAAGGCTCAACTAAATGGTCTTCCATCATGGCAAGGATAGCGGAGTTTACAGCTGGCCACGTATGAGAACCAAAATGGGGTTCACCTCCGTGCGTACCGCGACCGTGCGCATCTGCCCACTTAGTATATCCCCTAATATGATTGCGGTCTAAAATACTATTCACCGCTTCCGTCAATGCCTGATTATAGGCTATAAATACTGCTTTCATCGTAAAAATTTTAATACTTTTTTATGAAATAATTTTTTGCAAAGGTAGATGAAATTTTTAAATTATTAATAGATGGATGAAAATTTTATAAAATATAAGTGAAAAGTATCGCACAAAAATATTTCTCTGATTTTCAAAAGCCCTATTAGTAAAAAAAGGGTAAAAAAAAACTGCACCAACCCAGATTAAATAAACTCCTGTTAAATAAGATTTTGAGTGCGCCTGCTCCTCGGAAATCCTCTTTGTAATGAAAGAGAGCAATATAATATATTGTGAGGCTTGACCTTAAAACAGACAGCTTTCTCGGTATTTTGATAATGTTGAGCTTATAATCATAAATGGTTGACGCAGCATATTAATATTTATAAATAAATTTTGTAAAACGATGCAAAGATAGAGTGTTTATTTTTTGTGTGCAAATTTTTTGTTAATTTTATTAAAAAAAATAACAAAAATTATTTTCCCTTTCTAACATGAAAGCCCGTAAGTGGCTTAAACACTGTTTTTGACGGAAAAACTCCTTGATTTGCAAAACGAATATCTTCTATCGTATAAAAAGAATTTGGATTAAATTTTTTAATCATTTCAGCAACTTGTTTATAATCATTCCTTTTGATAACACAAAAGATGATACTCACATCTCCCATTGACCCTTTGGCATCTACCAATGTAATACCATACCCTTCATCAATAAGATTTTTAATAAGTTCTTCTCCTGACAGGTGGGTAATTATCCTTAAATTAACGTAGCCTAAGGCAAGACGTTCTTCTATTAATAGACCTACATAATTTCCCATTGCAAATCCTGCTGCGTAAGAAATAAAATAGAGCCAATTGTCAAGGTTTTCAAAGATTCTGCTAACAGCAAGTAGCCATATAATAACTTCAAAAAATCCCAAAATTGGTGCAAGTAGCTTTATTCCTTTTGAAACAAACACAATTCGTAGTGTACCAAGAGATACATCAGCAATTCGTGCAACAAAAATCAAGACAGGAACGATTATCCAAGTCATCCAAAAATTCAAATCAATAGACATAATAATGAAATTAAAAAAATAATAGGTAATAACGGTTTGTTTGAAATTTTATTGTTTGTTTTTAAATTCTTTTGGTTGTATTATTCATTAGAAAAATATGTCATTTTTTTTAACGGTGTATGTATGGGCAACCCTTGCGGTTGCCCTGAATGATATGGATATAGAAATTGTATGGGCAACCCTTGCGGTTGTCTAAAACAAAACAACGAGGGTTGCCAAAAATAAAATGACGAGGGTAGCCAAAAATAAAACAACGAGGGTAGCGTAAAATAATAAAGGGCGAGGGCAAGCCTCGCCCCTACAATACTGTATAATGGGTGATAATCGTGCGACCACAAGGGTCGCACACTCAGTTCGAAACGGAATTTGAAAAACTAAAAGACAAACCTTTTATGATAATAGATTTAAGGTATAATAGCGGAGGAAATTCGGGAAATAGTGAAAAAATAACCAAAAATCTAATACGAGAAAAACAAAAAGCATCTGTTTCAAGCAAAACTCTAAAACCAACTCCAAATAATTACAAAGGTACATTGATTGTTTTGATTGGAACAAGTACTTTTTCGGCAGCCGAAAGTTTTGCATTAGATTCGATGGAAAGCGGCAACGCCATTTTTATTGGCTCTGAAACAAGAGGAGATACAGGGAACATACCAAGGGATTTCAAAACGAAACAAGTACATCTTTTAAAATTCCAACAAGAAAACCGCCGCAAGTATCACCAAAAGGATTTCCAATGGAAGGCGTTGGCATAATACCTCATTATACTATATTTCAGACTGTTGACGATTATCTGAACGATGTCGACACTGTTTTAGAATTTGCTATAAATAAAGTTTTGGAGAATGATTTGAAATAAACCAATTTATCCTATTCGTAAACCTTACATTTCATCTCGCCTGTCAACACTCCGAACGCATTCATTGCTAATGCGCCCATTTCATCTTCACCAGGATAAACAAATATTTTCCCCAGACAATCGGCATATTGCTTAATATATCCAACAATCATATCGCTGTATGCAATGCCTCCCGTAAGCAAAATAGCGTCGACATCACCTTTTAAAACTACAAAAGCAGAACCAATCGCTTTTGCAATATTATAACCCATTGCGTGTAAAACTAATTCTGCTTGATTATCGCCATCATTTGCTTTTTGCTCGGCTAACGGCATTTCGTTAGTTCCGATGTGTGCTACAATTCCGCCTTTGCCCGTAATCATTGCGCTGATATCTTCTATTTTATAATCACCGCTGAAACATAGTTGTGCTAACTTGAGTGCAGGCAGCGTTCCCGAACGTTCTGGCGAAAAGGGTCCTGAGCCGTTCAAAGCATTATTTACATCGACCACTTTTCCTTTCTTATGGACTCCGACTGATATTCCTCCGCCAAGATGCGCAACTATCAGATTTAGGTCATCATAACTTTTTCCAATATCTTTGGCAAATTTACGACCTATTGCTTTTTGGTTTAAAGCATGAAAAATAGAGATATTTGGCAAAAGTGGATGCCCCGAAATGCGCGCTATATCTTCTAATTCGTCAACAACAACGGGGTCGGCAATTAAGGCTTTTGCACCTTTAATGTTTTGAGCAATGTCGTCGGCAATAAGTCCACCGAGATTGCTCGCATGTTGCCCCATTTTTCCGTTAATCAAATCATTTTTCATGATATCGTTCACTTCGTAAACGCCAGATTCTATGGGTTTTACCAAACCACCGCGACCAATTACTACGCAAAAATCGTCACAATTGATTCCTGCCTCTTTTAATTCACACAAAATAGCCTCCTTCCTAAATTCATACTGACTCGCTATGGTAGGAAATTTCCCAATTTCTTGACTTGAATGACGCAAAGTCTTCTGAAAAACTTGTTTATCTTCCTCAAAAACGGCAATTTTTGTTGAAGTGGAGCCAGGATTGATCACGAGTATACGTCTCAATTCCACACCGCAAGAATGGGTGCATTGAGAGTTGCTGTTATTTGAAATTATATTCATATCTATTATTAATTGATTTTACATAGTGCAAAAATAACTAAAAAAATCTATATAAATTAATTATTTAAAAAAAAATTAAAAATTTTTAGTAAAAAAAATAGAATCTCAAAAAAATCTATTACTTTTGCATTCTAATTTAATAAAAATATTTATGCTAAAAGATATTTTAACTCTATCGGGTTTTACAGGATTATATAAACTCGTATCGCACGGAAAAAACACAACTATAGTGGAGTCCATCGTTGATGGCAAAAGAATTCCTGCTTATTCTAACACGCGTATTAACAGTTTAGAAGATATTTCAATTTATTTAGAAAATGGCGGTGATACTACTCTTACAGAAGTGTTAATCTTAATTTTTGAAAATAAAATTGAAGTTAATCCCAAAGCTGATGATTTAGCATTGAAAGAAACTTTTAAACAAATTTTGCCGAACTTTGATCCTGAAAGGGTTTATATTTCGCACATAAAAAAGATTTTTGCTTGGTATAATATTCTTATAGAAAAGGAAATTATTACTGAAGAAACCATCTTGAATTACAAAAAATTGCAAGAAGAAGAAAAGGCAAAAGAAGAGGAAGAGAAAGCAAAAGAAGAAGGAAAAGAAACTGAGAATGAAAAAGCGGAAGAAGGTGCCGTAGAGAAATCCGAAACAGATGCTGATGAAAAATCTAATTTTGTTGAGGAACATTTAGAGGAAGTAGAATAAACAATAAATGTTGTATATGAGTGATATTAATTAAGATTGAGTCCACTCCGAAAGGGTTTTCTACCACCAAGTACACAAAGAATGCACAAAGAGCACAAGTTGATTTTTGTTGATATTTAATGCTTTGTGTCCTTTGTGGAATTGCTTTGTGACCCTTGTGGTAAAATAATAGGGCTTTTCGGAGTGAATTCAAGATTGCATCTTTTTTTTGGTGGAGATAATTGGAGAGTTGGCCGAGCGGTCGAAGGCGCGCGCCTGGAAAGTGCGTATACCTCAAAAGGGTATCAAGGGTTCGAATCCCTTACTCTCCGCAAAATATAATGCTAACCTACTAAAAAACAGAGGTTAGCATTTTTTCGTTGGGCGTTTTTGCCAACTTTTATCTGGAAAATGGTCAGTTTATTTATCACTACTGACCGACAAAAAAAAATTGCATCATCCTATTAATGAAACGTATAGTTTGAATAAATACCCTTTTTTACCTTATTTATACCTTATTTTTCCTACAAGACAACCTTAATAGATGATGAAATCTCCTACATGTCATGCTGAACTTGTTTCAGCATCCCCTTTGTTTTTAGGGGATTGCGGGTCAAGCCCGCAATGACAGGTC
>Ga0099364_10007788_pt1 | contig 15222 bp, 13 predicted proteins | sample TergutTh196P3_FD_73070 | JGI IMG/M metagenome (GOLD analysis project Ga0099364, IMG submission 73070) | Microcerotermes parvus P3 segment gut microbial communities from Pointe-Noire, Republic of the Congo - Th196 P3 | ecosystem: Host-associated > Arthropoda: Insects > Digestive system > Gut ... | reverse complement strand
TTAGGCACAAAACATTTTTCTACATTGCGTCCCTACCGGCACGCCCATTTCCGCGTATACATCTGTTTTCTACCGATATATTGTCCCTAAAGGGACATTTCTGCAGTTATCGAAATAATTAGGGTGCGTATTCGTGCGTATTCCCACATGAAAATCTGTGTACATAAGTAAAATTTTCAATTTTCCTAATACGCAAAATCAAACTATCCCTATCTGCTTGGCCAATCCTCCTTCTGATGTTTCCTTATACAGGCTTGGCAGGTCGTGTCCGGTTTGGCGCATTGTTTCTACTACCTTGTCGAAGCTTATGCGATGTGCGCCGTCTGACAGGCTTGAGTAGAGGTTTGCGTCTAATGCACGTACTGCTGCGAAGGCGGCGCGTTCTATGCAGGGTATCTGTACCATGCCGCATACAGGGTCGCAGGTTAGCCCCAGGTGGTGTTCTAAACCCATTTCGGCGGCATATTCAATCTGTGCTACGCTGCCTCCAAAGAGGTAGTTAGCTGCGGCTGCGGTCATAGCGCAGGCTACGCCTATTTCGCCCTGGCAGCCTACCTCAGCGCCCGACACAGAGGCGTTAGTCTTCACTATGTTGGCTATCAGTCCGGCTGTAGCTAAAGCCTTATATATCTTACTGTCAGAAAATTCGTAACTTTGTTGTAAATGGTAGAGCACCGCCGGCAATACTCCCGCCGAGCCGCACGTGGGCGCTGTGACTACTATTCCTCCGCCCGCGTTTTCTTCGGCTACAGCCAGCGCGTATGCAAAAACTAATGCCCGGCTTTTCAGCGATGCCTTATAGCCGGAGGCTTTGACATGATATGACGACGCCTTGCGCTGCAATCCCAAGCCGCCCGGCAACACGCCCTCGGTCTCTAATCCGCGAACGACAGCTGCTTTCATTGTATTCCAAACTGTGGCTAAGTGCTCCCATGTATCTTCGCTCTCATTTTCAAGCACATACTCCCAATACGAGCGTCCGTAGCGTTTACACCATTTTAATATGTCGTCCATGGATGAGAGATTGTACACCTGTGCTCCTTTTTTTGGTGCGCCGCCTTCTTCGACGATTTCGCCGCCACCAACACTGAAATAAAAATTTGTACCTTCAACCTTACCATCCTTATCTATTGCTTCGAATTTCAGAGCGTTAGGGTGGAAGGGCAAAAAAATCTTTGGTTCCCAAACTATCTCAACAGAATAATCGCACAGCGTTTTCAGGATAGCCACGTCTGTCAGGTGTCCCTTTCCGGTTGCCGCCAAACTCCCGTAGAGCGTCACCCGAAAGCTTTCAGCGCCGGGAAATGCTGCGAGGAACAACTCAGCCGCAAATTTAGGTCCCATAGTATGACTACTGGACGGACCAAGCCCTATTTTATATATTTTACGAATAGATTCCATTTTTATCTCTTCATTCTTATCTCCATCTCTCGCTTCGTATCTCTCTGCTTAATATCTTCTCTTTTGTCGTATCTTTTTTTGCCTTTCGCCAGCGCTATTTCGAGTTTTGCGAGGCCGCGCTCGTTGAGAAACATGCGTATCGCTATGATGGTCAAGCCTTTGTCCTGAATTTTACGGGATAGCTTATTAAGTTCCTTGCGCGAAAGCAAGAGTTTGCGTTCGCGCTTAGGAACATGATTATTGCAGGCGCCAAAACGATATTCGGTGATGTGCATATTCTGCACCCACAGTTCGTTGTTGCGAAAGGTGCAATGCGCATCGGCTATGTTTGCATTTCCTTCACGAATAGCCTTTATTTCGGTGCCGAACAGTTGTATTCCTGCAATATATTTTTCAAGAAACTCGTATTCGTACGATGCTTTCCTGTTTTTGATATTAATATTTGCTTGCCGTCTGCTTGCCATCTACCCTCTTATTGCCTTTATGCCCGGAAGTACTTTTCCTTCCATGTATTCGAGCATCGCGCCGCCGCCTGTAGAAACATAGCTCACCTTGTCGGCTAACTTGTTTTTGTTTATTGCCGCCACCGAATCGCCGCCGCCAATAAGCGTGAAGGCGCCGTTTTCAGTAGCCTTTGCGACTGCCTGAGCTATAGCCGAGGTGCCCGTTGAAAACTTTTCGAACTCGAAAACGCCCATAGGACCGTTCCACAGCACGGTTTTGGAGTTGGCAATAACTGCGCTGAACTCTTTAACGCTCTCTTCGCCAATATCCAAACCCATCCAGCCATCGGGGGTTTCGTTTGTCTTCGACGCGGCGCTGTTAGCATTTGCATCGAAGGTGTCGGCATTGATAGCATCAGCGGGCAGGTACACGTTCACGCCCTTTTCCTTCGCCTTCTTCAGTATTTCGAGCGCCAGGTCGAGTTTGTCTTCTTCGCACAGCGATTTGCCTATTTTGCCGCCTTGCGCCTTCACAAATGTGTAGGTCATGCCGCCGCCAATTATCAGGTTTTGAGCGCGGTCGAGCAGGTTTTCGATAATAAGTATCTTATCTGAAACCTTCGCGCCGCCCATGATTGCCGTGAAGGGCTTTTGGCTCGAGTTTAAGACAGTGTCCATTGCCTTCAATTCGCTGTTTATCAGAAAACCGAACATCTTGTTTTCGGCGCTGAAACTGTCGGCTATCAGAGCCGTAGAAGCATGTGCGCGGTGTGCCGTGCCGAAGGCGTCGTTGACGTAGACGTCGGCGTAACTTGCCAATTGCTTGGCAAACTCTAACTGCCGCGCCTTTACCTCTGTTTTGGCTGCCTTCTTTTCGTCTTCCGTAGCCGTGTCGGGCAGTCGTGGCTTGCCTTCTTCTTCGGCGTAGAAGCGCAGGTTTTCCAGCAAAAGTATCTCGCCGGGTTTCAGGTCGCCCGACATCTTCACTGCTACCTCGCCCCAACAGTCGTCGGCAAACTTCACGTCCTTGCCTACAAGCTCAGCTAAACGTCCGATGACGTGCTTGAGCGAAAATTTTTCTTCTGCGCCTTTGGGTCGTCCCAAGTGCGACATAAGAATTACCGAACCGCCATCAGCCAATATTTTGTTGATGGTAGGCAACGCGCCGCGAATGCGGGTATCGTCGGTTACCTCGAAGGTCTGCTTGTTCAACGGTACATTGAAGTCGACCCTGACAATGGCGCGCTTGCCACTGAAATTATAATTATCTATTACTTGCATAAGTACATTAAATATTTTGAACTGCAAAGTAACACATTTTTTTTGAAAAAAACAATTTTTTTTTTTGGAGGGGTGCATTTTAATTTGTCGCAAATATTAGGGGGAGATACACTGATTTGACGGATTACCTTCGTAGGAGTTCATACGGAGTTCCCCCCACCAAGTAATCATCCATAAAGCCATTGAAGTAAAGCACGCAATGACGCAGAAAAACATTTCTTATGAATAATGCAGGCAAGAAGGGAGCGGGTAGGATTTTGGCTTTCGTTATCGAAACAACTGTTTTACTGTCTCTTCGTGCGTTTGCTGCAGTTGCTCGATTGTTGGCTTGGGGATGAATGTCATTTTTTGCATCGCATTTTCTATTATGCGCGGTATATCCATGAACCCGATTTTTCCATCTAAGAACAAGCTCACTGCCGCTTCGTTTGCTGCGTTCATCACACACGGCATGTTTCCGCCCTGTTTTAATGCCTGATATGCAAGCTCAAGCGCCGGGAAGCGTTGCAAATCGGGCTGTTCGAACGTTAGCGAAGCATATTTTGCAAAGTTAAGACGCTCTAAATCAGACGGCAAGCGATAGGGATACGACAAAGCGTACAAAATAGGCGACTTCATGTCGGGAACACCCAACTGCGCCTTCACCGAGCCGTCGGTAAACTGTACCATAGAATGAATTACCGACTGCGGATGTATCAATACTTCAATACGTTCCGGGGGAATGTCGAAGAGCCAGTGCGCTTCAATCACTTCCAAACCTTTATTCATCAGGGTTGCTGAATCTATTGTAATCTTATTTCCCATGTTCCACGACGGGTGCTGCAAGGCTTCTTCTTTTGTTGCATGCACAAGTTGTTCAGCCGTTTTTGTGCGAAACGGTCCCCCCGATGCTGTCAGGATAATTTTTTCGATGACGCTAAACTGTTCGCCCCGCAGACACTGGAATATTGCTGAATGTTCCGAATCGACCGGCAAAATGGCTACATTATTCTGCATTGCCAAAGTTGTAATCATTTCGCCCGCCACCACTAATGTTTCCTTATTTGCCAATGCAACATTTTTGCCGGCGCATATCGCTTTCAAGGTAGGGATAAGTCCGCTAAATCCCACCATAGCTGCCATAACCAAATCTACCGACGGCATCTCTGCCACCTGCGCCACGGCGTCGCTGCCGGCATATACCTTTATCGGATGCTTCTCCAGCGCCTCTTTCAGCCGAGCGTAATGCTGCCTGTTTGCAATCACCACTGAATTGGGCTGAAACCGAATGGCTTGTTGCACAAGCAAATCCACATTGTTGTTTGCCGTAAGGGTCTCAACTTCAAAACGTTCGGGATTGGCTGCTATAACCTCAAGCGTTTGTACGCCAATAGACCCCGTGGACCCCAAAATAGCAATTCTTTTCGTCATAATACATTTAAAATACTATAAAGTCTTCCGGATTAACGGGTATTCCGTTTTGCCAGATTTCAAAATGCAGATGCGGACCCGATGTCAGTTCGCCCGAATTGCCTACATACGCTATAGCTTCGCCAACCTTCACTCTTTCGCCCTTTCTTTTCAACAGTCTGGCGTTGTGTTTGTAAATCGAAACAATATTTGCAGCATGCTGTACCTGAATTACATATCCCGTTTCCGACGTCCATGTAGACAAAATCACCGTTCCGTCGAGTATTGATTTTACCACCTGATTGGGCGATGCAACAATATCTATGCCAAAATGGTTGTTGTTCAGGCTAAACCGGTTAGTTATCACTCCTTCCACGGGTTTGAAAAAGTGCATTCTGGAAACCATTACTTCTTCCGAAAACGACGCTGTTACTGACTGTGTTCTGATGCCGACGTTAAATCGTTCTTCTTCTTCTACGCGCCTTCTGAGCAGCGAATCCTGCACCGAGCGTGTGAACACAATATTGTCGTATACCATCTGATTTCCATTGTTTTCCAATTCGTCATCATCTATTATTACTGGTTCCTGTCCGGTAACAATAGCGTTGATAGCGCTAAAATATCTGTCGCGAAGGCGTATTTCGTGTTCCAATGAATCGAGCCGTATAGCATTGCTAACTATCTGAGTGCGCATGGCTTCGGAAGGATAGCCCGGAACAAGATAACGCAACGGAGTAAACATCACTAACGACATAGAGCCTACCACCAAAATGAGAATGATGACGCCTACAATAGACAACACGTTCATCATCGTAATGCGCAGATGCCAAACCTCTTCGAAAGTATTATCGTTGAAAAACACTAAACGAAACGTGTGCTTCAACTGACTGAAAAATTTTTTCCTTCTGCTTTGAAAATTTTCCGACATATTTACAATTTTATTTTCCGACAAAATTAATATATTTTTTTAATTTTTACAAAAAAAACGCTGAAAATTTTGAAAATTGTTTTTTTTTTACTACTTTTGCAAAAAAAAAAATGTGCTTATGATAAAATACAAGAGCGTATTATTAAAATTGAGCGGCGAGGCGTTGATGGGCGCGCAACCTGCGGGAATTGACGCAACACGGCTCATGGAGTATGCCCAAGAAATAAAGGAAGCCTCGCAAATGGGCGTACGCATAGGTATAGTCTTTGGCGGCGGCAATATATTCCGCGGGCTTAAGGGGGTCGATAAGGGTTTCGACCGTGTGAAGGGCGACTATATGGGTATGTTGGCGACGGTTATCAACGGATTAGCCATACAGTCGGCATTAGAGAGCATCGGGGTTAAGACCCATTTGTTCACCGCTATTCGTATGGAACCAATAGGCGAGGGCTACAGCAAACCGCGCATGATGCAAGCCTTTGAAGAGGGCAAAACAGTCATATTCACAGGCGGCACCGGAAATCCCTACTTCACTACCGACACCGCCTCGGCGTTGCGCGCAGTGGAAATGGAGGCTGATGTCCTGCTAAAAGGAACGCGCGTAGACGGAGTTTATACAGCCGACCCCGAAAAAGACCCGACAGCAGTGAAGTTCGACGCATTGACCTTCGACGAAGCATTAGATAAAAAGTTGAAGGTGATGGACTTAACATCCTTCACAATGTGCAAGGAAAATAATATGCCGGTTATAGTCTTCAACATGAACACCGCAGGCAAACTGCTAAGGGTGCTCAGAGGTGAAAAGGTCGGAACGATAGTCAATAACTGAATAACTGAATAACTGAATAACTGAGTAACTGAATAACTGAGTAACTGAATAATGGTTTTCAAAACAATGAATATATCTTTGATTTACCTTAAAGATAGAGAAGGAAAGTCCCGCAGGGACGATACTTTATTAACCGTAGGTTTTAACCTACGGAAACGAATGTACACGCTCGGCAAAGTCCCGCAGGGACGACACTTTGCAGGAGTAGTTAATTTTTTATACCTATGAAGAGTTTTAGAAAAGAGATGTGGTTTAACACCTCTTCGCGTCGCGAGTTCCTCAATATCACGCCCGAAGTCAGGAAGTGCCTTGCAGAGAGCGGCGTAAAAGAGGGTTTGGTGTTGGTGAATGCTATGCACATAACCGCCAGCGTTTTTATCAATGACGATGAGAGCGGTCTGCACCATGATATGGAGGTTTGGCTTGAAAAACTTGCACCCGAAAAGCCGCACAGTCAATACAGACACAATGGCTACGAAGACAATGCCGACGCGCATTTGAAGCGCTCGGTGATGGGGCGCGAAGTTGTGGTAGCAATAACCAACGGCGAATTGGATTTAGGTCCTTGGGAACAAATATTTTACGGCGAGTTTGACGGAAAACGCCGCAAAAGAGTGTTGCTGAAAATAATTGGCGAATGAGCAAGTTAGTTGCCGGATTAGACGGCTTCTTTTTCTTGCTTGTAGCCGCTGTCGGACTTGCATGGCTGTTTCCGGCAATAGGCGCGGCTCAGGAATTTTTTTCGCTTTCTTCGTTGGCTAATTATGGTATTTGCGTGATATTCTTCTTCTATGGGTTGAAACTCAGTCGCAATAAATTACGCACAGGTCTTGCTAACAAAAACCTGCATATACTGATACATCTCACAACCTTTGTGCTGTTTCCGGCGTTAATTTTGTTGATACGCCCTCTGTTTCAGGGCGATGATTTATGGTTGCTGTGGCTCGGCATATTTTATTTGGCAGCCTTGCCCTCTACCGTATCGTCGTCGGTAGTGATGGTTTCCAAGGCAAAGGGTAATGTTCCGGCGGCTATCTTCAATGCCAGCATTTCAAGCCTTATGGGAGTTTTCATAACGCCGCTGTGGATGAGTTTGATACTTTCGAGCGCCAGCGGGGTAGAAATGACCACATTATGGTCAATAATTGGAAAACTGATGATGCAGGTCTTGGCGCCCGTAGCCTTAGGCATGGCGCTAAACCCCCACTGGGGACATTTTGCCGAAAAACACAGTAGCAAAATCCGTATTTACGACCAGTCTATTATCCTGCTTATAGTGTATACTTCGTTCTGCTCATCGTTTGCACACAATGTTTTTACCGGCTTTTCGCCTGCTACTGTAATCGTATGCGCCGCCGGCATGGTAACACTGTTTTTTATAGTCTTCGGACTTGTCGGAATAGCGTGTCGAAAGCTAAAGATGAACCGCGAAGATACTATTACCGCCCAATTTTGCGGTTCCAAAAAATCACTGATACACGGCACAGCAATGTCAACGGTCATCTTCGCCGGATATAGCAGTCTGGGCGTCGTTTTGCTGCCCATTATGATTTATCATGCGCTGCAATTGATGATAGTATCTACTCTGGCAAAAAAATAATGCGATTTTTGTCGGAACTTAAATCGAAAATCAAAAAATCGAAAATCAAAAAATTTGAAAATCAAAAATCAAAAATCGGAAATCAAAAATTGTCTGGCGGCAGTCAGCGGCGGCATTGATTCAATGGTTATGCTGCATCTTTTGTGCGATGCCGGCATAAAAACTGTTGCGGCTCACTGCAATTTTAATCTGCGTGGCGAAGAATCAAACCTTGACGAAATTTTTGTAAAATCTGAAGCCCAAAAATTAGGAATTGAATGTCGGGTTGAGAGTTTCGACACAGTTGCGTATGCCGCTCAAAACGGTATTTCTATACAGATGGCTGCCCGCGAACTGCGTTATAGTTGGTTTAACGAGCTGGCAGTTCGAGACGGTTTTGATGCTATTGCTATAGCCCACAATCGCGACGACAACATAGAAACGCTCTTCATCAATCTTGCACGCGGAACGGGCATTCACGGACTGACCGGAATAAGACCCGAAAACGGAAAAATTATCAGACCGCTGCTTAATGCCTCGCGTAAGGAAATTGAAGCTTATGCCGAAAACAATTGCATCAGGTTTCGCGAGGATTCAAGCAATGCTACCGACAAATATCCACGCAATTACATTCGACGTCACGTTATTCCGGGTTTAGAGCGATTTTTTCCGGGCATGAGGCAAGCCATCGAACGCAGCATAGAAAACTTTGCGGCAGTAGAGCTGTTTTACAATGAAGCTATAGGGCGGTATATAAATGAAGTTGTTACAACTGAAGACGATTTAATTTGCATCGACTTGCCCAAACTTTCCCAAAGCCCTTCAGCAACCACGCTACTTTACGAAATTCTTAAACAATACGGCTTTTCAAATACCGCTGCAGTTGACATTCTCGAAAATAAAAACCCAAACTCGGGTCGTCAATTTTTCAGCCACACACACCGCCTTGTTCATGACCGTAAAACCCTTGTAATACAAAAAGTTGTCAGTTGTCAGCAACAGAAAATCGAAAATCAAAAATCAAAAATTGAGTTTGAAATTTTCGACAAATATTCCGGCTTTGTGCCCGACGCAGACCCCAATATCGCCTTTTTAGACTGCGACAAGCTTCAATTTCCGCTATTGCTGAGGCATTGGGAACATGGCGACCGGTTTCGACCGTTAGGAATGAAGGGTATGAAAAAACTTAGCGATTTTTTTGTAGACCAAAAATTGTCGCTCATAGAAAAAGAGCGCTGCATGATATTGGTTTCGGGCGGAAAAATAGCATGGGTAGCGGGTTTGCGCATAGATGACCGTTTCAAAATAACCGAAAAAACAACAAAAATATTTCGTGTTGAAAAAAAAAGTTATTAAAAAAGTCTATTTTGACGAAAATTTACATTATTTTTGTAGATTATTTTAAAAAAGAATGTCAGATAATTATATAACACGCGGATGTCTTGATAAACCGTTTGAGAATGCAGAAGAGGGCAAATTTCATTACCATTGTCCCGGATGCGCCAAGATGAACGTTTTCAACTGGTTAGGTAATATTCCCGAAAATGCTTTGGCAGGGAACATAGTGGAGGTGCGTTTCAAAAACACCCGTAAGGCGTATTTCATAAATGGCGCCGAAAAGCATTTATGCGTTGGCGATGTGGTTGCCGTTGAAGCGTCGCCCGGTCATGATATCGGAATTGTTTCGCTCACAGGCGATTTAGTGGCGTTGCAAATGAAACGCTATAACGTACAAACTGAGAGCCTTAAAAGAGTTTATCGCAAGGCAAAACCAAATGACGTAGAAAAGTGGTATCAGGCAATAGAAAAAGAAGCGGAAACAATGCGCATAGCACGCGAACTTGTCGAAAAATTGAGTTTGGATATGAAAATTTCCGATGTTGAATATCAGGGCGATAACACAAAGGCAACTTTTTATTACACTTCTGATGAGCGGGTCGATTTCCGACAACTGATAAAGGATTTTGCCGATAGTTTTAAGGTGCGAATTGAGATGAAGCAAATAGGAGCCCGACAGGAAGCTGGTAAGGTCGGGGGAATTGGTCCTTGCGGACGCGAAATTTGCTGCGCCTCGTGGCTTTCATCCTTCGAATCAGTATCAACTAACGCCGCGCGTTGTCAGGAGGTGTCGCTAAATCCGCAAAAACTTGCAGGACAATGCGGAAAACTGAAATGCTGCCTGAACTTCGAACTGAAATGCTATATAGAAGCGCGGGCAGACTTCCCTGACACCACTATTCCGCTAGAAACAGAAAAAGGAAAAGCATACCATAACAAAACGGATGTATATCGCAGAATTATCTGGTATAGTTATGAAAAAGAGAAAGATAAAGAAAAAGAAAATGAAAAGTTCATCCCGTTAGACGTGGACGTCGTCAATGAAATAATCAGGCTCAATCGGGAGGGAATAACCGTGAAAGACCTTGAAGCCAGCGGCGACCAGCAAGGAAAGGAAACAGCTATCGGATACGAAAATGCTGTGGGTGAAGACAGTATAACGCGTTTTGAGGAAAAGAAGAAAAAACGGAAAAGGAATAGAAAACCGCCGCCAAATAAGAGCGCCGAGCCGTCCTCACCGGATTCTTACGAAAACAAAACACGCAGCAAACGCCAAAGTAAAAACAGTAATCAAGAATAATTTGCAGTGAGAAACGTTTTAATTTTTTTACTTACAGGTCTTTGTCTTAGCTCATGCGACCCTGACAAGCTATACGAAAGCAATGTCAAAATACCCGCTGCGGGCTGGCAACGCACTGATGTTGCCCGTTTCGAGGTGGAAATAACCGATATTGTCAGTTCATACAATGTATATGTAAATGTTCGCAACAACAACTCTTACAGGTACATGGATTTTTGGCTCTTTATAAATCTACACTCGCCCTTTGGCGCGGTAGAGCGCGACACAGCAAGAATCATTCTCGCCGACCATCGCGGCAAATGGACAGGTCACGGGCTGGGCAGCAAATTCGATAACCGTCTCTTATTGCGCCAAAACATACGTTTTCCCGTTGCGGGCAAATACATTTTCGAGTACGAACACGCCATGCGCGACGAGCCCCTCACGGGAATAGAAGATGTAGGGCTGAGAGTTGAGATTGCGGAGAAAAATTGAAAAAAATAAACGATAATCGAACTTGTTAGTTTTTCTTACAAGTTCGATTTTTCTACCCCTTTATCCTCACAACCGTAATCCCTGTGCCGCCGTGTTGGATGTGCTCGTCTTCAAATAATTCCACAACGGGCGATATCCTCAGGTATTGACGTATCATTTGTCGCAATACGCCGTTGCCCTTGCCGTGCAGGATGCGTACCTCGCTTATGTTGAGCATTGCGGCTTCGTCTACAAGTTCTTCTACCTTGGGTATTGCGTCCTGGGTTCGCATTCCGCGTATATCAATTTGCGATTTGAAGCGCAGGCGGCGTTCGCCAATGTTGTAGACCTGTAACGTCGGGGGGGTGATGCTTCGGGTGCGTTGTTTTTTCAGTTCGCTTTTAGGGACTTTTACCAATCTGTCTATAACAACCGTGCTGAGCAGGTTGCCGAACGCTACTGTTACATTTTTCCCGTTTATTTCTATCACCTCGCCTGCTGTCTGCTGTCCGTCAAGTTTTACGGCGTCGCCCTTGCGTATGACCCCGTCTACAGGCTCTTCCGGTGGGGCGGCGGGTTGTTTGCTTTTGTTTTCGGGCTTTTGCGTTTGTTTTTCTGCGCGCAGTCTTTCGCGCTCTTTCAATTTCGCTATCTTGCGAAGAATACGCTCTTCTTCGTCGCTTATTTTTTGCGGATACTCTTTCTTAAAGTCGTCTAACTCTTTGCGCGCTTCCTTGGTAACAGATTTTTCTGCCTGACTTTCCTTTATCGTGCGAATAGTATTTTCTATGAGGCGATTAGTATCTGCTAAAATTTTCTGCGCTTCTCTGCGGGCGTTCTCAATTATTGTTTTTCGTTCTTTTTCAATTGTTTCCAATTCAGTCAATTGTTTTGCAGATATTTCATCTAACCGTTTTTCATGTCGCCTCACATCGTCGCGTTTGCGCTCCCAGTAACGTTTGTCGCGTTCTATTTCGCGCAGACGTTTTTCAAAATCTATATGCTGATGACCTGCTTTGTCGGCAGCTTGTTCAAGAATTTCTTCCGGCAGTCCTATTTTTCGGGCTATTTCGAACGCAAACGAGCTGCCGGGTTTGCCTGTTTCAAGCCTGAACAATGGTTTCATCAGGTTACTGTCATAGAGCATTGCGCCGTTTATTATTCCGTCTGTAGCCGATGCGAAATGCTTCAGATTGCTGTAGTGCGTAGTGATGACGCCCCACACGCCTTTTTCGTTCATGCCGGCAAGTATGGCTTCGGCAATAGCGCCGCCAATAATGGGCTCGGTGCCTGAGCCAAACTCGTCGATGAGAGCTAATGTGCGCGGCGCCGACATACGCAAAAACTGTTTCATGTTCAGCAAGTGCGAACTGTAGGTGCTCAAATCGTTGTCTATCGACTGCTCGTCGCCTATGTCTATGCAAATAGCGTCAAACAGCCCCATTTCCGAGTTTTCGGACATGGGCGCCAGCAAGCCGCACTGAAACATGTATTGCACCAATCCGACGGTTTTCAGGCACACGCTTTTGCCGCCCGCGTTAGGTCCCGAAATCAACAATATGCGCTTGTCGGGCGTCAGGCAAATATCCAACGGTACGACCTCGCGGTTTTCTTTTTTGAAATTGAGATACATTACCGGATGTATTGCCCGTCGCCACTCAAAAGCCTGTTGCGGTAAAAATATTGGTTTAACAGCCTTCATCTTTATTGCAAGCAAGGCTTTGGCGCGTATAAAATCAATGCTGCCCAGAAAATCCAATGCCGTGAGAACGTCGTCAATGTGGGGGCGCAGCAAATCGGCAAAGGCAGTGAGGATGCGCACTATTTCGCGCTGTTGGGCAAAAAACAGTTCGCGGATAGCGTTATTTATCGCCACCACTTCGGCAGGCTCGATGTACGAGGTGCGCCCCGTAGCCGATTCGTCGTGAACGATGCCGTTAATTTTCCGCTTGAACGACGAACTGACCGGTATTACGCTTCGTCCGTCGCGAATGGAGGGCGTTACACCTTCGTCTACAAACCCGTCAGCCTGAGCCTGTTTGATTATCCTATGTATCGTGCGCGACACGGCAGTCTGTTTTTCGGAAATAGAACGACGGATGTCGGCAAGCTCGGGAGAGGCATTATCGCGAACAAGACCCTGATGGTCGATAATACGGTCGATGGCTTTTACGATGTCGGGAAAATAACCAACATCGCCCATTAGGTTTCGCAACAGTGGATATTCCATGCCTTTCCCATGAAAAAAAGCGATTATGTTACGAATTGTTTCCAACGATTTTTTCAACGCAAAAACATCTTCCACATTTGGGAACGTGCCCGGTATAGCGATGCCCTGCAACATGTCTGTTACATCAAAATAATCGTTTGACGGGAAGTCGGGTTCCATCAGACAGATGTGTCGCATTTCGGCTGTTTGTCCGGTCAAAGCGTCGATAGCTTCAAAAGTGGATAAAAACTTCATTTCGTCCACATTGCGACTTCCCAAGGGCGACAGGCACAAGTCTTTCAGCCACTTTCGAACCCGCAGAAAACCGGTCTTTTCTTCGAAATTATCAGGATAAATCACAGTCTAATAGCTTAATTTCTAAGCATTACTGCTGTTCTCGCGCTGCTTTAAATTCGGCTCCTTCTTTCCATTTCGGAAAGTAACTTTCATTTGCCAAGCGCAGTCCTATTTCGTAGAAAAGGTATATGTCTTCCATCGTACCTGAGAGGTCCCACCATTCAAAGTATTCATCCTGAGGCAGATGGTAGGGCGGATGGTTTTCGCCGTGATATTTAGCCTTGTAAGCTGCAGCCGCTTCGGGGTCTATGTACTGAGTTCCGCCTTTTGCCAACACTACGGGCACTCCCCTTTGTGCAAACGGAAAATGGTCGGAGCGATAGAAACCGCCGGCGGGGTCGTCGTAGGAATATGTGACCGTGCGTCCCTGCGCCGCTGCCGCATCTACAACATAACGGTCAGTTTCGGACAGTCCGGGAGCCGACAGTATCACATCGCGGGTACGCATCCTGCCGTCATAACTGTCCATGTTCAAGCATACTACGGTCTTGTCTAACGGAAAAACCGGATTTTCGACGTAGTATTTTGCGCCAAGCAGCCCTGTTTCTTCGGCTGTGACCGCAATAAAAACAATAGAGCGTTTAGGTCGTTCGGGCAGTTCGTTCAAACGTCGGGCTATCAAAATCATAGCCGCTATGCCTGTAGCGTTGTCTATTGCGCCATTGTAGATGCTGTCGCCATCAACCGGAATACCTGTGCCGAGGTGGTCCCAGTGTCCTGTATACTTAATGTATTCATCTTTTTGCGACGTTCCGGGAAGTATGCCTATTACGTTTTGCGAAACGCCAAATTCTACTTCGTTGGTAGTCTCAATGGTGGTTCTCAAATTTAGCGGGAAGCCTTTGAAACCTTGTGTTTTAGCGGCTGCCAGCGATTGTTCGAGCGATACTCCTGCTGCATCGAAAAGTTTTTGCGCCGCCTCGCCGGTTACCCACCCCTGAAAAGGAAGCAACTTTTTGTTCTCTGTTTCGCAGTAAAGAGTAAGACTTGCGCTGCTTCGCGAACTTTCTACTACGTTCCACCCGTAGGATGCGGGGGCAGTGTCGTGGATTATCAACGCTGCTGCAGCTCCGCGTCTGCCGGCTTCTTCGAACTTGTAGGTCCACCGTCCGTAATAGGTCATGTTTTTTCCGCGAAAGAGGTCTTCGTCAAAGAAACCCGGGTCGTTGACCATCATCACCGCCACTTTTCCTTCTACGTCCACATCTGCGTAGTCGTCCCATCCATATTCGGGCGCATGTATTCCAAAGCCAACGAACACAAAATCAACATCTTCAACTTTCAGATGCTCTTCGGCGCGCAAAGTCCAAACCACTACATCGTTGCCGTTTTGCAGGTTTACTGCTCCATTAGCTCCGTTGACGACTAATGCGTCGTTTTTGAGGTGGCTGAAGACGCTCAACAGCGGCACCGGCTGAAAAAAGCAGTCGCCCACAGCCGGCTGCAGTCCTGCTTCCTTAAACCTGTTGGCTATATATTCCAACGTTGGCGCTTCGAAGGCTGTCAGCGGCTTGCGCCCGCCAAAGGCATCGTCGGATAACTCGCGGGTGATGGTACGAAACAACGTCTCATCGTCCATTCCACGCAGAGAAGCAAAACCGGTATCCGCCTGCTTGCAAGCTGACAGTGATATTGCCAGCAAAATTATTAATAAACGTATCATATTATAATATGTCATTTTTTTTGCAAAGGTAATGTTTTTTTTTGGAAATAAA
>Ga0099364_10007787_pt1 | contig 15223 bp, 13 predicted proteins | sample TergutTh196P3_FD_73070 | JGI IMG/M metagenome (GOLD analysis project Ga0099364, IMG submission 73070) | Microcerotermes parvus P3 segment gut microbial communities from Pointe-Noire, Republic of the Congo - Th196 P3 | ecosystem: Host-associated > Arthropoda: Insects > Digestive system > Gut ... | reverse complement strand
GTTGCTGTTGTTGTTGCTGCTGTTGCTGCTGCTGTTGCTGCTGCTGTTGCTGTTGCTGTTGTTGCTGTGTTTTGGCGCCGCCATTTGCGGCGGTGTTTTGACGGCGGGCGGCCTCAACTACTTCGGGCGGGTATTTATCACGAATAAGCTCGATAAGCGACGCATTCATCTGGCGCATGTCTATCGGTTTGGCGATAAAACCGTTAAAGCCGTTTGACATGAAAATTTCCGCCTGCCCAGCCACGGCATTTGCCGTCAGCGCGACTATGGGGCGTGTATAACCCATACCGCGTATTATCTTTGCCGCTTCTATCCCGTCCATTTTCGGCATCATATGATCCATAAAGATGATGTCGTATGCCTTCCCGCTCTTTACTATATCTATTGCATCAAATCCGCTGACTGCCGTGTCGACCGTCAAACCGTAAGGCGACAGCAAGCCTCTTGCAACGTACAGGTTTGATTCCGTATCGTCCACAACCAGAACACTGCCGTAAGGCATGTGTTCGCGCACAATTCCCCTATTTTTCATCCGTGACGCCAAATCCACGCGGAACTGCTGCAAGTTTTCCGCCACAGTTGCGCCCAGCACCTCTTCATTAACTTTCTTTTGCGGTATAAATACGGTGAAGACCGACCCTACGCCCGGCTGGCTTTCAACGCTGATTTCCCCGTCCATCATGAACAATAAATTCCGCGTGATGTTCATCCCCAGCCCTGTGCCCTCGGTCGTGCGGTTGGCTTCCGCATTAAAACGCGTATATTCATCGAACAGTTTGTTGACTTCCTCCTTCGTCATGCCCATGCCGGTGTCTCTAACCGTAAAAACAAACGTAAAGGAGTCTTCTTCATATTCTGCATAGGGTCCGGGTTCTGATTTAATTTCCAGAACGACCTCCCCCGCTTGCGTATATTTAGCCCCGTTGGAGAGCAGGTTGTTCAAAATCTGTTTAATGCGAAGGGCATCGCCTATAGCGGAGGCTGGAATATTTTCGTCCACCCGAAGCTTAAATTCAACCGGCTTATTATCGCCGAACCGCATCATATTCAAATGCACGGTGTCGTTAATCAGGCTCGCGACTTCATATTTTCCTATAACCAGTTCCAGTTTGCCCGCCTCGATTTTGGACATATCCAGAATATCGTTGATGATACCCAGCAGCAAATCACTCGAATTATGAATCTTACTGACCCCTTCCATGACATTCATCGGAAGCGTTTCGTCCTGCATCAGTATTTCGGTGATGCCCACGATCGCGTTCATCGGCGTGCGTATTTCGTGGCTCATGTTCGCTAAAAAAGTAGACTTCGCATGATTGGCAACCTCCGCGTTTTTCAGCGCGGACTCCAAATTACTGTTCAAGTGTTCTATGGTACGGAGTTGATTGATAAGCTGAATCTGATGCCTGACCCTCAATTGTATTATCGTTTTGTGAAGCGGCTTGCTTATGTAGTCCGCAGCGCCGAGCGCCAACCCTTTTTCTTCATTTTCGCTGTCGCTGAGGCCTGTTATGAAAATAACGGGGATATGTTTGGCTCTATCGGATTTTTTCAGCACGGAAAGCACTTCATAACCGTCCATATCGGGCATGATAACGTCCAGCAATATCACGTCGGGCAGATATTTTTCCGTGGCTTCAATGGCGTTCCGCCCGTTTTTTGCCGCGTAAACAGTATATTCCGGGCTCAATACGTGAGTTAAAGCGATAATATTTGCCCTGTCATCGTCTACAATAAGCACGCTGTTCCTATACGTATTATCCATCAGACACCTACCCCATAACACATAATTGTTTTTCTTTCGGACTTAACGCAGCCCATTTTATTTTATATCACAAACGGTTACAGTTTACAATTCACAATTCACAATATAAAGACAAAAACAAAAAATAAACGCCGATTGAAAAAGTAACTGCAACCCCCTCGTCGGGCGACGATTGCAATAAGTCTTGCAAAGAGTGTAGTAAAATTTGACTGCATTAAGTTATGCAAGGCATACTTTGGCCTCGACAGATGGCGAAATAACCTTCCATGGCTCTCATTTCCGCCTCGAAAAAGAGACGAAAAGCATAAGGCAAAAGCTTCCAAACACTTCCCGTTGCAAGTCCCTTTGGGCAACTTGGATGAACTCCGGGAAAATGATATACTATAAAGTGAAAAAATGAGTTAGGATACGGGGTTGCAATAAGGTTTGCTAAAAAACTGGTAAATTGCAATACTTTATTTTATTGTTCCCAAAAATTCCTCAATGTTAGAAAAGAAAGTAAATAAATAACAAATAAAACAGTCGCAAAATATATAAACGCGACTGTCAAAATCATACAAAACACATTCTAATTTCTATATTTATACTGTTAAACGCATCCTCTTCTACCCGATTGCATTTACCCCCTTAATTTTGCATTTACCTTTGCAATAGGCAAGAAAACCAATTTGACTTTTATGTTTGCACTGTTAAATGCAACCCATCTCTTCGAGGTTGCAGTTACCCCTTAAATGGTGCAGTTACTTTTGCATTCGACCTTGCTTTTTCATTCGACCTATTTATTATTTATTATGCAAATAAGGGTTCATGTGTACCATGCAATGTTTTACCGCCGGAAATTTGGTTTCAATAGCGTCATGCACGCGCTCTGAAACATTATGCGCCTCGGCTAACGTAACGTCGCCGTCGCAGCTTATCTCCACATCTACATAGATTCTGTTGCCAAATAACCTTGTCTTGAGCTGGTCGATTTTTATTACATCTTTTTGCGACAATATTACCTTTTTAAGTTCTTCAATAACCTCGTCGCCGCAAGATTTATCCGTCATTTTCTCCACAGCGTTTTTAAAAATGTCAACTGCCACTTTCAGTATAAACAGGCAAATTATGACGCTCGCTACGGGATCAAGTATGGGAAAACCCAAGCGCGCGCCGAAAATGCCCGCAAAGCTGCCTATCGAGGACAGCGCGTCCGAACGATGATGCCATGCTTCAGCCATGAGCGCGGCGGAATTAATTTTCTTTGCCGCTATTCGCGCATACCAATACATCGCTTCCTTCAGTACAATGGAGACTATAGCCGCTGCGAGTGCCAGAACGCCGGGAACAACGAGTTCTTCAGACTTACCGAAAATTATTTTTTCTACTCCAGGATAACCTATAGCTATCCCGGTCACAAAAAGAATAACTGCAAGAATAATTGCCGCAACACATTCCATACGTTCATGCCCATAAAGGTGCTCTTTATCGGATTTTTTGCTCGCAAGTTTAATGCCGATTATGACAATAAAAGAACCCAAAATATCGGAAAGAGAATGAACCGCGTCTGAAACCATAGCAGCCGAATGCGCGTAAATGCCTGCAAAAAGTTTAAACGCTGTCAGAAATACATTCCCGATGATACAGTCCCGTGAGACCTTAATGGCAGTATGTTCGTATTGTTCGTTCACAATTATTCCCTCCAAATATGCGAAATTAGATATAAAAAACACACCCGTAGAACATTACTGTCCCACAGATGCGCTTATAACTCACCCGCTGCCATATATCGGCCCCGCCCCATAAACTCGAAAGTTTATCGCCTGCTCAGTTTAGATTACATTATATAACACAAATAACAGCTTTTTATTAATACCGTAAAAATGGCGATTTGTCAATACGTAACCATTTTTTTGTCAGGGCAATCGCTTACGAAATACCGAGTACTGATTCCAAGTATTGAGTAGATAAAGCACAACGTCTGCGCTTAACAGCAATGCCATAAGAAGAGGAAGATTCAAGCCTTAGCAGGTTCATGGTGAAGTGGCGGAGGATGTTGAACAATTTAGCCGCATTTTCTATCCTTACACGGCATTGGTCCTCACGATAGGCAACATCAAGTGACCAATGCAAACTGTTTTCAATACCCCAATGTTCTCGTTTAGCGGATAAAACCTGCTCTGCTGTAAAATCAAGATTGCTAAAAATAACGTACTGAGTATCTGTTTCCAGCACATCTGTTCCAATTTTTTGACGGGTTGACGTGATCATGCCAATCCCCGCAAGAGCCTTCCAATTTTCTTCAGGGTCAAGCCAATCAATATCTTTGCAAATAACGCAAGTTCGTTTCTCTAAACGTCCATGAGATTTTTCTATTGTTTCGGCAGTTTCCGGTAATTGTTTGGCAAATGTCTGAAAAAAAAGTTCCACATCATTGTACAATGTTTCTTGGTTTTTCTTAACAGGCAATATGTAATCAGCGCCTTTATCAATAATTTTTTCCGCGATTTTCCTCTGTGTCCCAATAGCATCAATGGTTACAATACAACCTTTTATTTCCAGCATTTCCAAGAGCTGTGGAATGGCGGTTATTTCATTGCTTTTTTCTTCAGTAGCAACCTGCCCCAGCACCAAACGATTGCTAACCGCCCAAGCGCTTACAATATGTACTGCTTTCTTTTTTCGCGCGGTATCCATACTTGCTCGAATAGTTTTCCCATCAAGCGCTACAACTTCTCCACATACCTTTTTTCGCAAAGTTTCTACCCATTTTGTGAAGGCAAGTCCAAATGCTTCAGGATCAAGCGCTGCAAAAATATCACCAAAGGTGTCATGCGACGGAATACCACGTTCCAGCTTCAAAAATTTCCGCAGCCAGCTTTCCCGCTCATTTCCGAACATTTCCATTTCCACGAAACTTTCCATCCCGCACAATATCGCTAACACCGCAATAACAAGTGTTTCTGCGAGATCATATATAATTGCGTTTCCTCTTCTTGGGTCGTTTATTTCTCTAAATATATTTACGATGCCTTGGTACATATGCCTTCACTCCATCCTTTTTGGCATGTTGTACCACTGCTTCTATATTATGTCAATTCTTTTTTTCGTAAGCGATTCCCCTGGAGGCGGGTGCCGCCTCCAAAAGCAATTTTCTCAACTACACGTCCAAATTTCTTACCTCAAGCGCGTGCGACGATATGAACTCCCTTCTCGGCTCGACTTTATCCCCCATAAGGATGGTGAAATACTCGTCGGCCACGATGTCGTCCTCGACCTCTATCCTTTTCAGAAAACGGTTAGTGGGATCCATCGTTGTTTCCCAAAGCTGGGAAGGATTCATTTCTCCAAGCCCTTTATAGCGCTGCACCGAGGCTTTTGTTCCGGATTCCGCGCCGTCCACCTGCTCCCGTAATTGCTTTTCGTTATAGCAGTACATTTTTGACTTGCCTCTTTGCACAAGGTAAAGGGGCGGCTGGGCAAGATATAAATGCCCGCTGGATATCAGCTCCGGCATGTGCCGGTAGAAGAAGGTCAGCAGGAGGGTGCTTATGTGAGCGCCGTCAACGTCGGCGTCCGTCATGATGATTATCTTGTGGTAGCGCAGTCTTTTTAAGTCGAAATCATCCCCTATGCCGCAGCCGAGAGCTTGGATTATCGTCCTTATCTCGTTGCTGCCGAGCATCTTATCGAGCCGGGCCTTTTCCACGTTCAAAATTTTGCCGCGCAGCGGCAGAACCGCCTGAAAGTTTCTGTCGCGCCCCTGCTTTGCGCTGCCTCCCGCGCTGTCCCCTTCCACAATGTAAAGTTCGGTATTTTCGGGAGTCCTGCTTGAACAGTCGGCTAATTTCCCCGGCAGACTCATTCCGGTCATCGCCCCTTTTCTGACGAGCTCCCTCGCTCTCTTTGCCGCTTCCCGCGCCTGGCGCGCGCGTATCGCTTTTTCCACGATGGGCCTCATGACCTCCGGGCGGTCCTCGAACCAAAGCATCAAACCCTCATAAAGGACGGAATCCACAACCCCTTTTACTTCGCTGTTGCCCAGCTTGGTTTTTGTCTGGCCTTCAAACTGCGGGTTCGATAGTTTTACGGAGAGAACGCACGTTAATCCCTCCCTAAGATCGTCTCCGCTGAGGTTTTCGTCTTTTTCCTTCAATATTTTCTGAATACGGGCCGTTTCGTTGATCGCCCTTGTCATCGCCGATCTCAGCCCTGTTACATGTGTTCCCCCCTCAAGCGTGTGTATCAGGTTGGCGAAAGCGAGAAGCCTTTCCTGATAAGAATCGTTATATTGAAAACCAGCCTCGACTGAAATATTGTCCTTTACTCCGGTAATTATTACAGGTTCCTTTATCAGCGGCGTTTTGCCTTTGTCAAGGTATTGCACGAACGCCCTTATTCCCCCGTCAAAACAATATTCTTTTTTCTCGTCTATTCGCATATCCTCTATTGTTACGCTTACTCCCGGGTTCAGGAAGGCGAGCTCGCGGAGCCTTGACTTTAACGTGTCGGTGGAATGTCTCACTTCCTCGAATATCGTTTTATCCGCCAGGTAATGAACTTTAGTTCCGCGCTTATCGCTTGGAGCGCCTTCCGATATATCCGTAACCGGCAGGCCGGTTTCAAATCTCTGGACTTTTTCAAGCCCGTCCCTCCATACCGTGAGGACTAACCATTCGGAGAGCGCGTTCACCACCGATATTCCCACACCGTGGAGCCCGCCGGAAACTTTATACGCGCCGTTATCAAATTTTCCTCCCGCGTGCAGGACTGTCAGAACTACTTCCGACGTGGGGCGCCCGTTCGACGAATGAGGTTCGGTAGGTATCCCGCGCCCGTTGTCCTCGACCGATATGCTCTCGTCCGGATATATCGTTACGTAAATTTTTGTGCAGTATCCTCCTATCGCTTCGTCAATGGAATTATCAACGACCTCGTAAACCAAATGATGGAGGCCTCTCAAGCTTACGTCTCCTATATACATCGCGGGGCGTTTCCTTACCGCTTCAAATCCTTCCAAAACCTGAATGTTATGCGCCCCGTATTCCGGCGGTGTTTTTGTTGTCAACAAAATCAAAAGCCCCTTTCATTGTTAAGCAGTTTGTAGTATCTTTTACGCAATGTCTTCGGAGCAAGCGGAAAATAATTTACCCTGCCGTCTGAGAGGTGAACGGCGGTGCATCTGCCTTTCTCCGGGGAAGAGTTGTCGCGTATCAAAGCTATAACGTTATCAAAAAAAACAGGAAAGAGCAATATAATACCTCTTTTCTTTAAAGAAAGTTATTTTAATCGGGAGGAACCATTTATGTTTATTTTACGCGCTTTTATCGTTTTTTTTAAGTTCGTGCGCAGCGAATGGAAAGTTTTTGCCGCTATGACGGTCGGCGTCATAATAAGCGCATTCGCCGTATCTCATTTTACCATCCCTTACAAATTTCCGGATTTAGGCGTATCGGGAATAGCGGTCTTAACGAATTATGCCTTTGGAATATCTCCGGTTTGGGTCATTTTTTTAGGGAACCTTTTGCTTTTTATTTGGGGCTGGAAATATCTTTCTCCGCGTTTCATCTGTTTCAGTTCGTACTCTGTTATCCTGTTCTCCCTGCTGCTGCCGGTTGTTTCCGCAATAGAAATGGATCTTCCCGAGGACCGTTTTTTGGCCGCGGTCATATCCGGAGTGATAAAGGGAGTAAGCGGAGCTTTTGTCCTTTATTCGGGAGGGTCTGGAGGAGGGACGGACATAATCGCGGTTGCGCTCCGCAAACGCTATGGAGTTGAAGTGGGAAGTTTTTCGGTGGCGATAAACCTTGTCATATTGGGATTGTCTCTTGGGGTTGTGGGGATGCATTCGACGATTTACGGAATTGTCGCTCTTTACGTTTACGGAGTGGTCCTTGACAATACCATGCACTCGTTTGACAAGCGAAAGCAGGCTTTCATTATCACTAATATCCCGAACGACGTATCTTCTTACATAATGCACACGTTTCGCAGGGGAGCGACGTTATTGCATGGCGAAGGCGGCTTTACAGGGCAGGATCGCCCGGTTGTGATGACTTTGCTTGACAAAAGACAGGTCGCTTTGCTGAAAGATTATCTGAGGCGCAATGACCCTAAAGCCTTTGTTTCCATTAGCGACGCGACGGAAGTGCTTGGGGAGGGGTTTAAAAGTTGGAAATCCCTATGACTTTTAGTCAAATTATTGTATAATGCATTGATGTAAATTATGCCAGCCGGATAGGACTAAAGGAGGTTGCGTTGTGAAAAATAAATTTATACTGGCGTTGCTTATGGTATGTGTGTTCGCGGGTGTTGCTTTCGCGGCGGGGATCGAAGAGAGGATAATGAGGCAGTGGACGCGTTCCGAAAGGTACGCGAGGGAAGGAGAACAGGCCGTTGAGCTCAGGATAACTTATTATTCGGCGGAGTATATCGAAGCGCTTGTTCAGGCTGAAGCTGAAAAAAATATGTGGACAAGCGATGAGCTTGAGCGTTACAAGTACAACTTGCTGAGGACTTTGAACCTTGACGAAAACATTGCGTTCCACGTTGACCTTAACGTGCTGGGTTCGCCGATGTATCTGGCACCCATGGACAGGTTTTTCAAACTGCGCGTGGGAGGGAAAATTTATGACGCTTCCGACTACGATAAGACTTTTAACTTTAGACTATCCGGCAGGCGCGACGGGATGATCTGGTTCCCCCGGTTCGACGAGAGAACAGGCAGGAATTTGCTTGAAAATATAAGGGATATCAGAATGACCATTTTAAGCCATTTTTCGTTGGCGACGTCGGGCAGGGGAGACCTGATGTTCATATGGGACATCACGAGAGACGACCCTTCCGTGTTATACAGGGGGAGGGCTGCTGACATGCTGGAATTGGACAGGCTCATGAGAAGGATGGAAAAACTTACGAACGACAGAAGGGATCTTGAAAATCAGCTCAGGTCGGCAAATAATGAACTTGATACCATAAACGAACGTATTGAGGAACTTCAAAGGTAATAATTATTGACGGGTGTGTCAAAGAACTAAATTTCAAGGGGGGTTTTGAGTGTTTAAAAGAATATGTGTGATGGTTGTGTTATTAGTCGGCTTATTTATCCTTTTTCCGGAAACCGCTTCCGCCTCCGCTGCCGGTGACAAGATCGGAGTGATCGACTCGCAGATGGTTGTAACGGAGCATCCGAGGTTTGAAAACGCAATGAGGGAGCTTCAAACGATAAGCAGGAGAAAGGAAGAGGAAGCCCGCGTGGCGGCGGACAGAGAGCCGGATGATGCCAGAAAAGCGCAGGTGATAAGAGAAAAGCGCATGGAGCTTGCCAGGGAAGAGCAGCGAATAATGGAGCCGATAATCCAGGAAGCTCAGCTTGCTGTCAGGACGGTAGCCAAAAACAAGGGGCTTACGATCATACTGGAAAAGGCTTCAGTTTATGTAGGCGGAGTTGATATAACCGAGGATGTCGTCCGTCAGATAAAGATGCAGGCTTTAAGGTCTCCTTAATTTGACTGAAGCAGAAGAGCTGCGCTTTCGCGCGGCTTTTTTTTAACTGTTACTATGAAAGGTAAAAAACTTTTGGTTACTGATATAGACGGCACTCTCTCTGTGGGAGAGACTGTTTCAGATGAGGTTATCTCCGCGTGCCGCGCGCTTTACGATGACGGCTGGCAGATAATGATAGCTACCGGCAGGACTCTCCAGTCCTGCTTGTCTCATATCAGGCAGATATCCGCTTTGGATACCGCGATCGTTTACGACGGCGCCCGCGTGATGACAGCTGACGGCGGCGGGGAAATCATGGGATTTGAACTGTCCCGCGGCGATGTTCTTGAAATTTTGGAGTTTTCGTGGGACTCGGATTTAGAAATTCAGGCAGCCGGGGATGAAATAATATATTGCAGGGAATCAGACGTTGAAACGCGCGATTTTTGCCGGAGCACAGGCTTGGCATGTTCAATCATGGATTCTCCCAATAGCTTAAGAGGCAAGTTTTACAGGGTTGCTTTCTGGGGGGAGCCGGATACGATCCTATCATTTGAGCTGGCCTTAAAAAATAATTTTCGTGAAAGATTCAGCGTTACAAGAGGAGGAGATAATTTCCTCGACGTCCTGCGGGGCGGGGTTTCAAAAGGTTATGCTCTGGAGGAGCTTATACGCAGGGGGTATATTCAGCCCACTGAATTAACGGCCGCCGCGGGGGATCATTTGAATGATTTTGAGCTTTTAAAATATGCGGATATTTCCGCCGCGCCTCGTGACTGCGCTCCTGAAATTCTGAAGCTTGCGGATATAATCATGCCGTCGGCCGCAGATAACGGTTTCAGCTTTCTGGCAAAAATTCTTATTGATATGAGGTGATCATTTGAATAAACGGGGCCTGTTTTTTTCGGTTTTTTTTGTTGCGTTCATTTTATTTTTTGCTTTTAGTTTAGATAATACCGCGTGCGCCGCCGCTTCGGACGAGTGGACGTGGAAGGTTTTCGTGGTTCCTCCCGATTCCGGATGGGGGTCTGAGGAAGGCAGCTCGATAAGGGCGACCCTCACATGGTTTGAAAGGGAAATAAATACCGATCCTTATGGTCTATTGGATCATGATATAGCTTTTGTCTATATGGAGAGCCCTATCACTGAGGATACTGTTGTAAGAGACGCTTCGGTCATAAAAAACTCAAAGTGCATAGCGACGCTGAATTTTGCTTCCGATGAGATCAACCGCCTGTTGGTTCCGCTGCTTGGGTATGGGGGGATGCCGGTTTTATTAGCTAACGGGGAAGGAGTATGGCTGATGGATGGAGCCCTTCCTTTTCCGTATGTATTCGCGCTTCAGTTGTATCGCGATTACAGGACGGCGGCGCTTGCCGAATACGCGAAGAAAGTTTTTGTCCCGGCCATTAACAATCGCATAGTTATTGCGGCAAGCAGGTATTCGCTTAACGAGGAAAGGGAAGCGAGGATTTGCGAGGATTTATTGTCCGATATGGATTTCCCCGCGATTTCATTTTGGACCGACTCTTCGACTTTTAATACTTACAACCTGCTTATGTCCGAAGTAAGGTCGGAATCGGCCGGGATACTGTTCTGTTATGTCGGGAGCATGGCGACGCGGGAGATATGGCGCGGCGTCCGGGGGCTTGAGTCTCAGTTTCAAATATGGTATCCGGGAATTCCAAATGAGCTTTTTACGTCGTACAACGGGATAATTTTTGCGGACCAAAGCATGAAGGATGTGGAGGAAGGCGTTTTTGTAAATTTAAGGCGTAAATTGTGGGTCACAAGGGTTATTGACGTAAAGGATGAAGCAGCGGCAGGCAATGCTTACGCGTTGGTATCGTGGCTTTTTGATGCCATCAGGAAAGGCAAAAGAGTGGAACCCGACGTGCTTGCGCACTATCTCGCAAGGGCGGAGAATATTTCTTTCGGCAGCCAGACTCTCAATATTTCAAGCGAAACGCACAGGCCTGAATTCCGCAGCGTTTACATAATGAGCATTATTGACAAAGTTTACAGATTGATTGATGTATTGAAGGTATACGGTCTTTAAACATAAAAGAGGAGGGCTTATTATATGAAAATCCGGGAAGTTGCTGAAATTTTGGAAGCAAAAGTGATTTGCGGGGAAAGCAAGATCGACAGCGTTGAGGTCACGATCGGCTATGCGGCGGACTTGATGAGCGACGTTCTTGCTTTTGCTTCCCCTGCGGTGCTTTTGCTTACAGGGCTCACTAACGTGCAGATATTCAGGACGGCTCAGATGCTCGACATTCCTGCGATAGTTTCCGTAAGGGGTAAAATCCCGCAGGAAGAGTTGCTTGCTTTAGCTAAAGAGGCTGATATGCCTATTTTGCTTACAAAGAACAGTATGTTCGCGGCTTGCGGCAAACTTTACGAAAAAGGACTGCTCCCCTGTGTCATTCCCGACAGGCAGGAGGAGTGAGTTTGCCCTCAGAGGTTTATGAGGAAGAATATTACGTTGACGGAAAAGAATTTACCGCTATAGGAGTGGCGTCAGTCAAAATCAAAGACACCCTTAAAATGCTTGGGATTCCTTCGGAGATTACCCGCCGCGCTTCGATCATCGCGTACGAAGCGGAGATGAACTTAGTCATCCATGGAGGGGGCGGCGTCATGAAACTTGAAGTGTCCCCCGGTTCCATAAGTATCGTCGCTTGGGACGAGGGGCCGGGTATTCCCGATATACCCAAAGCCATGACGGAAGGTTTTTCGACCGCCACCGACAAGGTCCGGAAAATGGGGTTCGGCGCGGGCATGGGGCTGCCCAATATAAAGAGAAATTCCGATAAGATGGAAATTGTCTCCGAAGTTGGAAAAGGAACGGAAATACGCGTTGCGGTGGATATCGTCAAAGCTCGCGGGCACCGTCTTCGCGAGCCGTAGGCGACGCGATCCGGCCGCTTATGAACTGTTTCGTGGTATTTATAAGGAAAGGAGGTTCGCCATATGCCGAACAGTTTTTATATCCATGTAAATGCGCAGAAATGCCGCAGTTGCGTAAAATGTATACGCAAATGCCCTACCGGGGCAATGAGAGGAACTCGCGGGCTGTCTGAAATAGAGATAATAGAAGAACTTTGCGTAGGATGCGGAGAATGTATCCGCGAATGCCCGTATAGAGCCATCGAATTGGTGCAGGACGATTGGGAAACGCTTAAAGCGCGGGAAAAACTTGCTTTGGCTGCGGGGCCCGCTTTCCATGTACAGGTGGGGGATTGCAACCGCACGGGTTTTATAACGAGCGCCCTCAAGCGCATTGGATTTGAGGACATGATGGAGAGCCTCTCATTGGCTTTTGACCTTTCGGCGTTAGCTGTCGCCAAAAAAATTGATTCGGGGAAAAAAAAGGATTCCCCGCTGATTTCTTCATATTGCCCCGCCGTTGTAAGGTATATACGGATGCATCACCCCGAGCTTGTTGACAATATAGTTGACGTGGATTCTCCTTATGAAACGGCCGCTGAATATTACCTCGGGGATAATCCCGGTTCTTCGGTGGCTCTTGTCGCTCAGTGCCCGGCTGTTTCCAATATGAAAAATTCCCCGGTCGGGAGGAAGAAGAGCAATTTTTCATACGTCATAAATATCCGTCAGGTAATAAAAGGACTTTTAGCGAGCAGGGAAAAAATAGAGGACCTTCCGCCGGAAATAGAGAGCGGGGCGCGTTGGTTTGTATGGGCTGCGGACGGGGGAGAATCCCGTCACATATCGGCATTTTCGCAAAAAAAGATAAACACGATGACAGTTACGGGAATGGAGAATATATCGGACCTTTTGAACGAGGTTGAATTAGGGCGGCTTACGTACATAGATTTTGTAGAGGCGAGGGCTTGCTATAAGGGCTGCGTGGGAGGGATATCCGCTTCGGAATCGAAATATCTGTCGGCTTCCCGGATAGCTAACCTCAAAATAGACTGGAATATCCCCGCGAAGGAGAGGACAAAGCTCGAAGAGCTTTATGATGAAGGAATATGGCGTTTATCAAAACGCATTGAACCTATGTCCAAACAGGCGCCGTTGTCCGACGATATTTCCGAGGCTTTGTCAAGGATGAAGGAGCTTAAAAATATTCAGGAAAACCTTCCGGAGCTTGACTGCGGCTCCTGCGGGCGACCTTCCTGCCGCGCCATGGCGGAGGAAGTGGTGTGCGGGCGCGGGGAGATAACGGACTGCATATTCAAATTGAAGGAGAAAATAACTCTTTTAAGTTCGGAGATAAATGAACTTTGTAAGAAGACGGCTCAAATAGGCAGGAGTATAAACAAAGAAAATGAAACTGCGTGAGGTCATCAGCGCCATAGAGTCTAAGGTCATATGCGGAGGCGATGGGGAGCGCGATATTTCCGGGGTCATTGCCGGCGACCTTCTTAGTTTTATCATAGGGGAAGCCGGGGAAGGAGAGATTTGGGTCACGATACAGACGCACCTCAATGTCGCCGCCGTTGCGGTTTTAAAGGAGCTTCCAATGTTGATCCTCGCTTCGGGAAGGGAGCCTTCCGCGGAGCTTGCGGATAAATGTCGCTTGGAAAATATAGCGGTCGTTGTGGTTAAGGAATCCGCGTATGAGGTTTGCGCAAAGCTGCACGGGTTGCTAAATCTCAACTTTCGCAGCCGGGCTGGGAGCGCGGTTGCTTCGCTTTGCTCGCAATGACGTGTCCCGCCCGCTTATAGATGAGCTTTTCCGTATACTTTGTTGATTTGCACATTCATTCCGTGCTTTCTCCATGCGCCGCGCTTGAGATGGGCGCGGCGGATATAGTTGAAAAGTGCGGGAGCGAAGGTATTTCCATAATTGCCGTTACCGACCATAATCACGTTGCAAATTACAGGGCGCTGCGCGACGCGGCAAAGGGGACGCCTCTACTCGTGCTGCCGGGGATGGAAGTTCAATCAATGGAGGATATCCATGTTGTGGTCATTTTTCCCGATGAAGCCGCGGCGTATAAATATAAGGACTGGCTTTGGCGGAAAATGCCGGATATAAAGAACAGGGGAAATACATTTGGATATCAGCTTATTGTGGATAAAGACGGAAATGTCCTCGGTCAGGAGGAAGCGCTTTTGGTACAGGGGGCGATGATAACCGTGGACGATATTTCCTCCGTGGCTCTTGAGATGGGGTGTATTGTTATTCCGGCTCATATTGACAGGCCGTCGTTTTCTTATGAAACGGTGCTGGGGCCGCTGCCGGATGAATTTCGATGCAGCGCGATAGAGCTCTCGCCCCGGGTACCCGACGGGGAAATACCCAAATGGTTTGCAAAGTATCCGGGCAGGACTTTTATAAGGTCGTCCGACTCCCATAAACTTGACCAGATTTCGCGTTCCCGGTGTTCGATGATGAAACTTGGCGGGCTTTCCTTTGAGGAAGTGCGTCTCGCTCTGAGGCATGAAAGCGGAAGGAAAGTGATTTTATAAAGAAAGGCAGAGAAAGATGAAACGGTTAACACGAACAGCTATTATCCGGTTGAAGTCAAGCCGCTTGAAAAATATCAGCTCCTTATCATTACAGTAAGAGAATCTGACCCGGGATCAGCACATTAGTTTTTGCCGGTGGCAGACCGCAGGTAATTGTTTTATAAGGAAACGATGATTGATGCCGATCCAAGAAAAAGCATGATATAATCCGTTCTTATTACAATAATCATATGATAATCATTAGTAAGGAGCTCGAACTATGAAAAAATATTCAACACCTCAGGAAGAATTTTGGGCGGGAGAGTTTGGCGACGAGTACATCGGACGTAATTACAGCGAGGGGGCGCCGGCAAGCGGCGTCGCTTTCTGGGCGCGGATTTTGCGTTCAGTCCGTTCTGTAAATTCGATTTGCGAATTAGGCGCTAATATCGGGCTTATAGCGGATTGCAAAATTGAAGGCAAAGACATATACTATATGCATGAAAGCATATTCAAAAGAATTTCGAGAAAGAGTGATAAGAGCAACCGAACGAGGAGAGACGCCTT
>Ga0099364_10007786_pt1 | contig 15224 bp, 16 predicted proteins | sample TergutTh196P3_FD_73070 | JGI IMG/M metagenome (GOLD analysis project Ga0099364, IMG submission 73070) | Microcerotermes parvus P3 segment gut microbial communities from Pointe-Noire, Republic of the Congo - Th196 P3 | ecosystem: Host-associated > Arthropoda: Insects > Digestive system > Gut ... | reverse complement strand
GAAATTGATGGGGACTTACCTCCCTTGATACGTCTAAGGGACAGTGGAACTGTGGGGATATGTATCAGTTTAGATCTGTCCAGGAAACCTTTTGAGAAAACCTTGTACATTATACCAAAGTGTTTTCACGCGGGCATTGGAGCGAGAAAAAACATTGACGGCCTCCTGCTTGAAAAATTTTTCCTTGAAACATTAAACGATTTATCAATTCCTTTACAGACAGTTGCATCTATATCGTCAATTGATTTGAAAAAAGATGAGGAAGGGATTATAGCTATATCAGAGAAATACCGGATACCTTTTAAAACATACAGCGCGGATGAATTAAACGGGGTTGCCCAGCTCTTTGAACAGTCAGATTTTGTGAAATCCACAACCGGAACGGGCAATATATGCGAGGCAGCAGCTTATCTTTCTTCAAAATGCGGGGCCATGGTATTAGCGAAAACTATAAAAAACGGGGCGACCCTGGCAATAGCTAAAGAGGCCAGGAAGGTGTCCTTTGGAATTGATAATGTCCCCTTACAACAGAACAGAGGCATGATATGAAAATATACGCTATTGGTTTAGGTCCTGGCAACATGGATTATCTGGCGCCAAGAGCCAGGGAAGCGATACTCAAAAGCGATGTAGTCGCGGGATATTCAGCTTATATCGAGCTTATACCCGAACTTACAAAGGGTAAAACTGTTATTGCCACCGGAATGACTGGCGAGGTGGAACGTTGTGAAGCTGCCGTCAAAGAGGCGCTTGGGGGCAGACAAGTGTGTGTTGTTTCCAGCGGCGACACAGGTATTTACGGCATGGCCGCCTTGCTTTATGAATTAACGGAAAATCATCACATGTTAGAAATTGAGGTTATACCCGGTATCACAGCGGCAGTTGCGACGGCTGCCATATTGGGCTCGCCTCTTACAAATGATTTTGCCGTAATCAGCTTGAGTGATTTATTGACACCCTGGGATCTGATTCAAAAAAGGCTGGATGCCTGTAATGCGGTTGATATGGTGATCTGTCTTTACAACCCCCAGAGCAAAAAGAGAAATGACTATCTGGAGAAGGCCTGTGTCATAGCACTGCGGTATAAATCGCCTGAAACCCATTGTGGTTATGTGCGTAATGCCTTCAGAGGTAGCGATTCGGAGAGCCGGATATGCAGTCTTGCCGAATTGTCAAAGGCGAAAGTGGATATGTTTACTACTGTGATTATCGGAAATTCTGCCACAAAAATAATTAACGGTAAATTGGTTACCCTAAGGGGATACAAACTGTGAAAATATTGATATTCGGCGGCACCAGCGAAGGAGCCAGCTTGTCGGCTTCTCTTTCAATGGCAGGGCATGAAATTACATTGTCTGTGGCAACACCATTCATCGAAAACAGGATGGAAATAAATAACATGACTGTTTTAGTTGGCCGGCTTTTGGAAGAAGATATGTTTAACTTGTTAAAACAGGACACCTTTGATTATGTCGTTGACGCTACACACCCTTACGCTGTTTTAGCCACGCAAAATATCTTTTCTGCATGTAAAACCGCAGGCAAAAAATATTTACGGCTTAAAAGACCGGAAAGTTTAAGGGTTAAAGAAGCGGTATACGCACCGGATGTTTACACAGCGGTTGAAATGCTAAAAAAAAATGATGAAAAGGTATTATTAACCATTGGAAGCAAGGAGCTTGATCCCTTTACCCATATTGAAAATTATAAAGAAAGGTTTTTTGTCCGCATACTCCCAATGCAGGATTCTTTGAAAAAGGCCCTTGAGCTGGGTTTTCGCGGCTCGAACATCGTTTGCATGCAGGGTCCTTTTGATAAAGAAATGAATATGGCAACAATAAAAATGTGCAACGCAAAATACCTGGTTACTAAAGAATCAGGGGACGCCGGTGGATTTGAGGCAAAAGTGTCGGCGGCCCTAAGCCTTGGCTGTGAAATAATCGTAATATCCCGGCCAGTCCAGGAAGAGGGTTATACCCTTAATGAATTATTGGAGTTTTTTAATATAAGAGAAACACAGGAAAAAACCTCTGATAAGGCTCAACCTGCTGTTCTTTCATTCAAACAAAATCAAAGAGCGTTTTTCCCGTTATTCATTAATATTAAAACTAAAAAAATACTCGTAATAGGCGCCGGGAAAGTGGCCGAGCGTCGGGTAAAAATTTTGGATCCTTTTGGTGCGGACATCACCCTAATATCTCCAGAAACAACCGAATACATCAAGCTTGAGGCTACCAGGGGAGCTTTGCGTTTAATTGAAAGAAAATATCAAAAAGGAGATATAGGCGATTTTAAACCTTTCGCTCTTATTGCGGCAACAGATGACAGGCAGGCAAACCATGAAGCAATGAAGGAAGCCCTGGAACTTGACATACCGGTGTCAGTGGCGGACTGCGCTGAAGAATGTACTTTCTATTTTCCGGCTATAATGGAAAGTGAAAATTATATCGCAGGACTTGTATCAAAAAACCGTGACCATGCAGGTGTCAAACGTAGAGCAGAAGAAATAAGGAACTTGTTAAATACATGAATAGAATTATACGAATAGGAAGCCGTGACAGTGTCTTGGCTATCAGGCAAGCTGAAATTGTTATGGAGGCCGTAAATGAAAAAAATCCAGATATAGAATTTGAACTTGTATTAATTAAAACTACCGGAGACAGGGAATTGGACAAAAGCCTGGATAAAATTGGCGGCAAAGGTTTGTTTATCAAGGAACTGGAACAGGCCCTCGCGAAGGGAAGTATAGACATAGCCGTTCACAGTTATAAGGACATGCCTTATGAGGAAACTCAGGGCCTGGCGATAGTGGCCCTGTCAAAAAGGGAAACGCCTTTTGACGTGCTGGTTCTGCCAAACGACTCAATCGGTATAGATAAATCAAAGCCTGTGGGTTCTTCAAGCCTTAGACGCAGGATCCAGTTTTCAAGGCTCTATTATGGCTTTGAAACAAAAGCAATACGGGGAAATGTGCTTACCAGACTGTCGAAATTAGACAATGGCGAATATTCAGCCCTCATATTAGCCCAGGCAGGCTTAAACCGGCTGGGTTTGCAAAACAGGATTCACCGGGTTTTTACCCTTGATGAAATGATTCCATCAGGCTCACAGGGTATACTTGCCGTTCAGGGCAGGATAGGAGAGGATTATTCATACCTTAACAGTTTTCATAACCGGGAATCGGAAATCGTTTCAAAGGCAGAAAGGCAGTACTTAAAAAGCCTTGGGAGTGACTGTTCTTCTCCAGTGGCAGTTTATGGACAACTGCATAATAACGAAATTTTAATTACGGGTATGTATGTCGATGCTTCCGGCAATGTTGAAACCGGAAAGATCAGCGGGAATGCTGATCAGGCGGAAGCATTGGGAAGTAAACTTGCAATAGAGTTAAAATCAAGGTTGGATAATAAATGAGGGTTACTTTAGTTGGAGCAGGTCCCGGTGATAAAGGGTTACTAACTCTTAAAGGAGCGGAGCGGATCCAAAACGCGGATATTGTGCTTTTTGACCGGCTTGTCTGCGATGAAATCCTGGCCATGATTCCGGACTCCGCTGAAGCAATAGATGTGGGCAAAAATGCGGGCCATCATCCTGTATCACAGGAAACCATCAACCGTTTGCTTATGGAAAAGGCCAAACAGGGTCTTGAGGTAGTCAGGCTTAAAGGGGGCGATCCTTTTGTTTTTGGGCGAGGCGGCGAAGAGCTGGAGCTTCTAGTGGAAAATAACATACCCTTTGAAGTTATACCTGGCCTTAGCTCCGCCATAGCCGGCGCTGCATACGCGGGAATACCCCTGACTCACAGGGATTATGCTTCTTCCTTTCACGTAATAAGCGGCTATGGAAAAAATAACGAAAGTCCGAACATTAACTATGATGCCCTTGTGCGCTTGAAGGGTACCTTGGTATTTATGATGGGCGTAGCGCGTATCGGCGATATTTGTGCTGCTTGTATTGCCGCCGGTATGGATACCAGTATGCCTGCGGCGATAGTGGAAAACGCCACAACAAACGCACAGCGCAAATTCCTAGGAACCGTAGAGACCCTGCCCGGGATTGCATATGAGAATTTCGTAGAATCACCGGCTCTTATAATCATCGGAAAAGTATGCCAATTATCCGGGCCTTACGACTGGTTCACTAAAAAACCATTGCTTGGTAAGCGAATTATTGTAGCCAGGGCAAAACCCGGAGTATCCAAGCTATCGGATGATCTTAGGGAATTGGGCTGCCATGTGACAGAACTGCCCAGTGCAAAAATTATTCCTCTTACAGCCCCCGGCTGCCTTTTGGAAAAAAAGCTTGAAACAATAAATAGTTACTCATGGCTGGTTTTTACCAGCGGCATTGGAGTACACGTGTTTTTCGATTATCTCTTGGAAAGGGGCTTTGACATAAGGGCCTTACATCATTTGAAGATTGCCTGCGTAGGCGCCGAAACAGAAAAGGAAATCAACAAGCGGGGGATTCGAGCCGCTTACCGCCCGGCGGAGTACAATGGGGCGGCCTTGGCTCAGGGTTTATCAGGGCTGATAAAAAGCGGCGAGAGAGCGTTGATAGCCAGAGCCAAAGACGGTGATGAGAATTTCACACGGATACTGACGGACTCATGCGTTGACTTTGATGACCTGGCAATATACGAAAAAATATATAAGGCTAAAAAATTCAGTTTCCCCAATGCTGATTTTGCGACCTTTACCAGTTCATCAGCGGTGGAATACTTTGCCGATACTGCCGGGGATTTCGATTTCAAAAAAATAAAAGCCGTGTGTATCGGAAGGAGTACTGCGGCAACGGCAAAATCATACAATATGGACGTATATGTCTCAGCAGAAGCCACTATAAAAAGTATGGTCAATAAAATTAAGGAGTTGTGCGTATATGGAAATTAGAACGAGAAGACAGCGCAACAATGAAACTCTGCGGCGAATGACGCGAGAGACTCGGATTTCATCTGATTCTCTTATTTACCCAATGTTTGTCCGGGAGGGCAAGGGTATTGTCGAAGAATTAGCATCACTTCCAGGGCAGATCAGGTACAGCCCCGATACCCTGGTAGAAGGCGTTGATAAGGCTTTACGCTTGGGACTGCGTTCATTCTTATTTTTCGGTATTCCCGAATCAAAAGACGAGATTGGCTGCGGCGCGTATGAAGAAAACGGCGTTGTTCAGCAAGCTCTTAAAAACATAAAGAAAGAGTTTGGAAATGATGCCTATTTGATTAGCGATGTCTGCCTGTGCGAGTATACATCCCACGGGCACTGCGGCTTGATTGAAAATGAAAAAATTGACAATGACAGCACATTGCCACTTTTGGCAAAAACCGCCCTTTCCCATGTTCAAGCCGGCAGCGACATGGTCGCCCCTTCAGGTATGATGGACGGAGCGGTTGCCGCGCTCCGCTCAGCTTTGGACGACGGAGGGTTTTCAGACACACCAATTATGAGCTATGCCGCAAAATACGCCTCCGCGTTTTACGGCCCTTTCAGGGAAGCGGCGGGTTCTGCACCGCAGTTCGGAGATAGAAAAAGCTATCAAATGGATTATCATAATGGAAGGGAAGCATTAAAACGTATTCAAATAGATATAGATGAAGGTGCGGATCTTATAATCGTGAAGCCTGCCCTTTCCTATTTGGATATTATTTCACAAACCCGCAAACTGATAAGACTGCCCATAGCGGCCTATAGCGTCAGCGGCGAATACGCGATGATTAAGGCAGCGGCGGCTTCGGGTCTCATTAACGAATACAATGTCATGTGTGAAAGCGCGATTAGTATATTCCGCTCAGGAGCTGATATTTTAATTACGTATTTTGCGCTGGAATTATCTGGTGCAATAAAGAAAGGAGATATTGGATAGGAGACATAGAACAATGGAAAAAATTAGAGGAGTTCTGGTAATAGCCCACGGAAGCAGGGCAAAAGAAACGGAAGCCACTTTGGAAGCTGTTTTGTCCATGGTAAAGACAAAGATACCTGAAGCAATTATCGAGTGCGCGTTTATGGAATTTTCAGATAGGACGATTGAAAAAGGTATATCTGCGCTGGCTGCTAAGGCTGTCACGGAAATTAAAATAGCGCCCTATTTTTTGTTCATGGGAATTCACATAAAAGAAGATATACCTGATATGGTCACTGCCTGCGCTGCGAATTTTCCGGGTATAACAATAACCATGGGAGAACCCTTGGGTGTGGATGAACGGCTTGCGAATATTCTCGTTGACAGGATAATGGCTTAAGTGGAAAAACTCTTTGTAATTGGCGCCGGCCCTGGTGGTGATATTATGCTCAGCGAAAAGGCGAAAAACGCGCTTAAAAAAGTGCAAAGGATCTTTAATACAAGGGAAATGCCTTTGGCAGATCTGATGACTGAACTTAACAATCCCAGAAAGGGTGAAACAGCGGTACTCGCAAGCGGCGACTGTGGGTTTTTCAGCGTAACCAAAACGATTGTAAAGCATTTTTCCCATCTTTATGAAATAGAGCTTGTCCCAGGCATCAGCAGTATTCAGTATTTGAGCGCAAAAATAAAGATCCCCTATGACGATGCGGCCTTGATCAGCTTGCACGGCAGAAGCGTCAACATTGTACCAAAAGCAGCATATAACAAAAAGGTTTTTGCCCTAACCGGGGGCGAGAACTGCGTCAGAGAAATTTGCCGCACTCTTTGCCGCTATGGGCTTGGGGATGTAAATATCAGCGTAGGGGAAAGGCTTTCCTATCCCGATGAAAGCTTAATAAACGGTACAGCCCATGAATTACAGGAGCTAGACTTTGACGGCCTTTCAGTCATATATATTGAAAACCCCTTAGCGGTTAATCCTTACTCGCCGCTTAACGACGATGATTTTGTACGCGGCGATGTTCCCATGACAAAAGAAGAAATACGCTGTTTGTCGATCCATAAGTTAGGTATCTGTCCCCAGGACATTGTTTTCGATATAGGCGCCGGGACAGGATCAGTTTCCGTGGAAATAGCGAGAAGGGCATTTGACGGCTTTGTTTACGCCATTGAAGCAAAAAAGGATGCCTGCGCACTGGTACGGGAAAACGCCGCAAAGCACAGCGCGTGTAACATTGAAGTCATACACGGTAAAGCGCCGAAGGCTTTTGAAAACCTGCCCATACCCGACAAAGCTTTTATCGGTGGCAGTTCAGGAAATATGGATAGCATATTGGAAAGGTTAATTTCCCTTAATCCCAAAATAAAAATCGTTGCCAGTGCCATTACCCTTCAAACATTGAATCAGATTATGGAGGGCTTTGAAAAGCAGGGAATAACAAACACAGATATAATTTGCGTGAATATCGCCAAAGCAAAGAAAACCGGGAATTACGACGTGATGATGGCGCAAAATCCGGTACACATTATTACCGGGGTAGGTCATGGCTAAACGTGTGATGCTCGCCGGAACTGGAAGCGACTGCGGAAAAACAACCTTAACATGCGCCTTGCTTGCCGCCCTTGATTCTTTAGGAAAAGATATTATCTCATTTAAGTGCGGTCCTGATTACATTGACCCTATGTTCCATAAAAAAGCAACTGGCGTAGAATCCCGAAACCTTGATATTTTCCTGATGGGAGAAGAAGGTGTAAAGTATGGCTTGGCAGCCCATACCAAGAACAAGGAAATTGCGATATTGGAGGGGGTGATGGGTTTATATGACGGGCTTGGCAATGGAAGCCATGCATCAAGCAATCATCTTTCCATTATAACAAACACTCCCGTCATATTGATTGTAAATATAAAAGGTTTAAGTCTATCTATCTGCGCGTTGATAAAAGGCTTTTTAGAATTTGAAAAGAATAATATCCGCGCTGTTATACTCAACAACACAAGCGAGAGTATGTTCGGCTTTTATAAACAAATGATTGAAAAAAGGCTTAATATCCAGGTAATTGGTTTCATGCCCCATATTCCCGAAGCAGAGATTGAATCCCGTCATTTGGGGCTGCTAATGCCCGAAGATATGGCAGAAAAAATCAATATACTAAGAGATTACGCCCTAAAATACATTGACATTGACACCCTCCTTGAAATTGCAGGAAATGCAAGGCCTTTTAATTATATACATTGTTTGGCCCACATTTTTAGATCAATTAATTGTGAACCAACCGGACTAAAAATATACGCTGCCTCCGATGAGGCTTTTTCCTTTTGGTATGAGGATAATCACGATTTAATAAAGTCCATGGGTGCGGAAATAAAATTCTTTTCGCCCATTCACGATCAGACATTGCCAATTGACGCTGGGGGCCTTCTGCTCTGGGGCGGGTATCCGGAACTTTACGGCTCAGCCCTTGAAGCTAATACAGGCATGAAACACAGTCTAAAATCCGCTATAGAAAAGGGACTTCCTGTTTATGCGGAAGGCGGAGGCTTCATGTACTTACAGCAAAGCTTGACAGATTTACAGGGCAATACTTTCCGGATGCTCGGCACTCTAAACGGAAATGTAACAATGACCAAGAAACTGCAAAACTTTGGCTACTATGAGATAGAAGCGCAAAAAGACAATATATTGTGCAAGACAGGCGGCAGAATCAATGCGCATTTTTTCCATCGTTCTGTAAGCGACATATCGCACGACAGCTTTATCGCGGTAAAACAGAGCGGTAAGACCTTCCCTTGCATAGTTTCGGAAAACAATATATTCGCCGGTTATCAGCATCTGCATTTTTGGGGGAATATTTGTTTTGCAGAAAATTTCATTAATGCCTGTATCGAATACAGGGACTCTCAACGAGCCCTTAGGGCGAAGTTTCCAGAGTAAAAAGAGGTGCGCTCAATGAAGTTTATAACAAACCCGGTGGAAATCGAAAAAAGAAGTTTTGAGCTAATTTCTGAAAAACTCCTTGGCAGGCAATTTGATCCTCAAAACCTAAATGTAATTAAACGGGTCATACATACAACAGCCGATTTTGATTACGCCGATAACTTAATTTTTTCCCATGACGTGGTAAGGGTTGCAAAAGAAATTTTAAAAAATGGCGCACAAATTGTAACGGATACTCAAATGGCTAAATCGGGTATAAATAATAAAGCCCTTGCGGAGCTTGGCTGCGCCCTTCATTGTTTCATAGATGCGCCGGAAGTAGTAGAAATCGCAGAAACGAAAGGAGTCACTCGGGCCCGCTCAGCGGTAGACAGAGCCGTCGAAACACTGAAAAATCCAATTATTTTTATAGTTGGAAATGCACCTACCGCTCTGATCAGGCTCTATGAGTTGATATGCAATCAGGGCTTTTCGCCGGCCATGATAATAGCCGTACCTGTGGGATTTGTAAATGTAGTGGAATCAAAAGAGTTGATTTTAGGCCTTCAAATTCCGCACATAGTCGCAAAAGGACAAAAGGGCGGGAGTAATGTGGCTGCGGCCATTTGCAATGCGCTGCTTTACGAGACTAGGGAGTTAATATAATGGAGAATAATCATAAATTTTTCAGCAATCATGGGTGTAAGTATTTCCCTTGCCACAGGATGCCAAACAACATTGACTTTAACTGCCTGTTTTGCTATTGCCCCCTATATTCTTTTGGTGATAAGTGCGGCGGTAATTTTAAATACAGTAAGAGAGGCATTAAAGACTGTTTTGACTGCCATTTACCCCATAAGCCTGAATATTACGATACCATCATATCTAAACTGAAACAGGGAGTTTAAAAAGATGAGCTGCTATTTATTGAAATAACCATGCCTATCCCCCGGTTTGGCTTTGAAACGATAATTCCAGGGCTTTTAGAATTTTACCGCTTAGCCCGTTTAAATCAGCCAAATCGTCCACGCCGAATCCGAACAATGCCTTTTCCTCAATTTCGCTTAAAGCCGCCTGAAGGGGTTTCATTTTTTCCGCGCCGGCTTCCGTAATGCTTATCACCGAACTTCTGTGATCGCAATCGCTGGTTTTCCTGTCAATATATCCTTCACGTTGCAAACCGGCCAGTATACGGGTAAGGGTCTGGGGCGGTATGACAAGGGCGGATGATATATCCGAGGGCCTGACACCTTTGGAATGGCGGGAAATCATATTTAGAACTGTGTACTCAGGATACGGCATCCCAATGCTTTGGCACCAGTTTTGATAAAGCTGAATTTGCCTTTTAGCTGTTTGAAGATGCGTACTGAACAAGGCGATTTGAGGGATATTCTCCTTTTCATCCCGCGAGGGCTTACGGGCACTCAGGCAATGGAGAATCCCACCTTTTTTCCAGGTCCTTAAATTCACTGAATCATTCGTACGGCAATGGGTAAAGCCCTGGGCCTGAAGCTGGCCTGCGTTTATCTCTCCATTGTCGAAAACAACTATGCGGCCGCCTCTTCTTAATACCCGTTTTAACTCCGCCCAAGCATCTTTTATATCATATAAGTTAGACAATACTTCGCAGCAAACAAGAGCGTCAAAACTTTCGTCATTAAAATCCAGTTTTTTACAATCCATTATCCGGTACTCAATCCGCCGGCCTAAAACAGAGGCCGTTTCATAGGCGCACTGAACCATAAGGGGCGAAATATCAATTCCCACTACACTATGGCCCATCCTTGACAATATAAGGGCCAAAAAACCGGAACCTGAACCGGCGTCCAAAATCCTTAAGGGCTTTTCCTTTGGCAGCAAGGCGGATAATGCTTCTTCCCAATAGGCATATTCTCCGCCCTTAAGAATAGCCATCCTCTCCCGGGCAAGAGAATCGGCCATGGAATCCCAATATGAGACAGTTTTTTCCATATCCATAGGATTTCTATAAAATTACTTCCGTTTAGTAGCAAATAGTTCTTGACAATATAAACAATACCTGCTATACAAATATTTGTCAACATAGGTTGAAAACAAAAAAACAGGTACCGAAAAATTGTCCTTTCGGTTAAAAGGGAAGTTGGGTGAAAACCCCTCGCGGTCCCGCCGCTGTAAAGTGGAGTCTGTTCAAAAATGCCACTGTCTAACGGGAAGGCTGAACAGATGACGAAGCTGAGCCAGAAGACCTGCCTGTTTTTTCCATCACCTGAATCTACGAGAGATAGAGGAGGTACTGCAATGAACAAGCCGCCCTAAATAAATGCCTCAACACACCTATGCTCTATATACGTATTTTTAAGCTCTCCTTATTTGTACGCCAATGGGGAGAACTCTCAAATCTATCCATAAATGAATTTGGAGGAAAGAGAAATGAAACTAAGCGAAATTGAAAAAACGATTTTGCGCATATTCATCATGGCGGCAGCCTTCCTGGCTGTGCCAATGAAAGCAAGTGCCATGCACATTATGGAAGGCTACCTACCCCTTGGTTATAGCATAGCTTGGACTGTGGTTTGTATACCGATTTTGGCCTTGGGGATTATTCGTTTGCGGCGGATTGTTAAAGAAAACAGACGCTCCCTGATACTCCTGGCCATGTCCGGAGCTTTCGTTTTTGTGATTTCATCGCTAAAGATACCGTCCGTTACAGGCAGTTGCAGCCATATGACAGGAACGGGGCTTGCCGCGATATTGTTCGGAGTTAGTGCAACAAGCATCCTTGGAATCATCGTATTGATCTTTCAGGCAATTCTACTCGCCCACGGCGGATTAACCACCCTTGGCGCAAATACCTTCAGTATGGCCATTGTCGGGCCGCTTGTAACCGTATTTTTATACAAAGCCGGTAAAACAATCAAAGTTAACAAAATGGTAAATATATTTGCCGCTGCTTCTGTGGGCGCTTTGTTCACATACTGTGTAACGGCGCTTCAATTGGCGCTTGCCCATCCAGGTGAAGCAGGTTTTGTTGACAGTATGATACGGTTCCTTGGGGTATTTGCCCCGACACAAGTCCCGCTTGCCATTGTCGAAGGCCTTTTAACCGTTCTGGTTATTATGGGATTGGAACATTTTGCTAGCCCCGAACTTAAAGAAGTTTCGTATGAAGTTTCATTTAAAGAGGTGAAATAAAGTTATGAAAAAGAGAACAACGGTAATTGTTTTAATTTTACTAACCATAGTTATTGTCTTCGCCCCTTTGTTCCTGCTTCCGGGAGCAGAATTTGAAGGCAGCGATGGTCAAGGCACTGAAATGGTTTATGAAGTAACCGGCGATGAATATGAGGCTTGGGCTGAACCAATTCTTGAAAGGCTTATAGGCGGAGAATTGCCCGGTGAGATGGAGTCATTGTTATTCTGTATTCAAACAGGAATTGGAGTGGGCATCCTTGCGTACTTTTTCGGATATTTTGCCGGGAGAAAAAAATACGGCGGGGCGGTGGGATAATAAAGCTATACGCACCGCATAAGATGTTTAACCTAATAAGGACTGTTATAGCCTTTGCATTTACATGGTGCCTGTTTTATGGGCGGATAGTTGAGCCCTTTCTCATTTTGATGTGCCTAGGCTTGACTGTGTTTTTATATTACTTCGGTAGACACCAACACAGCCAGGCCTTATCTATCGACCTGTTAGCCCAAAAGTCACGTTTGAAGAATATAAATCCTACATTAAAGTTTTGGACCCTTATTGCCCTATTGATAATATCTGTGGCATCAAGAAACGTTTTCACAGGTGTATTTTTGATAATGACAATGCTGATACTAGCTGTATTTGCCGGAGGCTTAAAACTGCATTATTACATGCATGTCCTTACACTGCCTGTTTCATTTTTGTTAATAGGCGCTCTTGCCCTATTATTTGAAGTATCCGTGGAGCCAAGAGGCATCATAAATTTAAATGTGTTTGGGCTCTGGCTTTGCGTTACAGCTAACGCACAAATAGAAACGACCCTCATTGTGTCCCGTGCCTTTGGAGCTGTCAGTTGTTTATTCGTTTTGAGCCTCACTACGCCTATGCCTAATATTATCGGCGTTCTGCGGCGAGCTCGCTGCCCGGACATATTCATTGATTTAATGTACTTGATTTACAGGTATATCTTCATACTACTATCCTTGCATCATCAGATGCACAATGCTGCGAAGAGCAGGCTAGGTTTCAGAGATTACCGGACAAGTCTGCGATCAACAGGCGGTATTTATTCAAAGCTCCTTGTCCGGAGTTATCAAATTGGAAGCAAGAATTTTGATGCCATGGAAAGCCGTTGCTACGATTCGGGAATCAAATTTTTAGAACAGCCAAAGAAGGTCACCGGCGCACATCTAAGTTTTTTCCTTGTATTTGTCCTTGTTTCTTTGTTTCTTAGCCTGCTGCCTCTATGAGGAATAATGAACGAGGAATTATGCACGAATTGTTAAAAGTTGAAAATATAAGCTATCATTACGACAATGATTATCTGGCGCTGAATAATGTTTCAGTAACTTTCCACGCGGGGGAATCGGTTGCGGTTTTAGGCAGTAACGGCGCCGGTAAGAGTACTTTTTTCTTATGCTGCAATGGTGTTCTGCATCCCCAAAGGGGAAAGATTTTTTATAATGGCAAATCAATATCAAACAAAAAAAAGGATATATCTAATTTACGAAAAGCCGTGGGACTGGTTTTTCAAGATCCCGACACTCAGATGATCGCCGGAACTGTGGAGAGCGAGGTCAGCTTCGGACCCATGAACTTAAGCCTGCCCCTTGACGAGGTTTCACGCCGGGTGGAAAAATCACTTGTACAGATGGATATAACCAGGTATCGGAATCAAGCGCCCCATTACTTAAGCGGAGGAGAGAAAAAACGTGTAAGTATTGCGGATATTCTAGCCATGGAACCGGAATTGATTTTACTGGACGAGCCCACAGCTTCCCTGGACCCGCAAAACACAGATACACTGGAACACATTTTGGGTGAATTGAACCGTGCGGGAATTACGATTATTATTTCCACCCATGACGTAGACTTCGCCTATAGAATTGCTAAAAGAGCCATTGTGTTTGCCCAGGGTGAGATTATTGCAGATGCGGGTATTGACGAGGTGTTTGCCCAAGTAGAGATTCTTGAAAAAGCAGGTCTGAAAAAACCTCTGCTTTACGAGGCCTTCGAGTTAGTACAAACACGTTTTCCCCGAATGAAAAACACGCAAAGACCGGAAACTAGACCTAGGAATATTGAAGAATTTAGGAAATATATGGATAATATAAGTATATGAAAAAAACAATAATGATACAAGGAACCATGTCCAACGCGGGGAAAAGTTTAATTGTCACCGGGCTCTGCCGCCTCTTTCGCCAGGATGGTTACAGCGTTGCGCCCTTCAAATCACAAAATATGACTTTAAACTCATTTCTTACTGATGAAGGGCTTGAAATCGGACGCGCTCAGGGAGTACAAGCTGAAGCTGCCGGTATTGCTCCCAGCGTATTGATGAACCCCATCCTGTTAAAACCGCTAAACGATATGGGGGCTCAGGTAATTGTAAACGGCGAGCCTCGTGGGATCATGAAAGCCGCCGAATATTTTGCCTATAAAAAAACCCTTGTTCTGGAAATAATGTGTTCTTTTGAAACTCTATCAAAGCATCACGATATTATTGTTATTGAAGGAGCAGGCAGCCCGGCGGAGATTAATTTAAAACAAAACGACATTGTGAACATGGGACTTGCAAAAATGACGGACTCAGTCGTTTTGCTGGTGGGCGATATAGACCGGGGCGGCGTCTTCGCCCAGCTTGTGGGGACATTAGTGTTGCTTGATAGTGACGAACGAGACAGAATAAAAGGCTTAGTCATAAATAAATTTCGGGGTGACATAGAACTGCTTCGCCCCGGACTCTCAATGCTGGAGAAAAAGGCTGGGAAGCCTGTAATCGGGACAATTCCTTATTTATCCTTAGACTTCGAGGATGAGGACAGCCTTGCTGAAGAATCCCGCTTAAGATCATCATTGTCTACTTTTATTACTCCCGAGACAATGGATGCCATTGAGTTACAGGCGTATAAAGAGGAGCAATACAATAAAATCGCTGACGCAATTCGTGAAAATCTTGACATGGATTTTATTTACAAGATTATTGATATGCCGCATTCACGGCTGTAATACGCTGAAATTATCGCCCTCTTTGATCTCGTTAAGATATTCATCGCCAATGCTGGCCTGCTCAAAGGTAGCCATATCCCGTATCACTGCACAGGCAGCATCTATCATGGCAAACATTAGCGGACAGCCGCTGCCCTCACCCAGCCGCATGTTCATATAGAGGTACGGTTCAACTCCAAGGGCCCGCGCCGCATGGGCGAATCCCTGTTCATATGATGCGTGGGATGCAAACATGAAATCCTTTACCCCAGGACTTAGCCGATAAGCCGCCAAAGCCGCAACCA
>Ga0099364_10007785_pt1 | contig 15225 bp, 7 predicted proteins | sample TergutTh196P3_FD_73070 | JGI IMG/M metagenome (GOLD analysis project Ga0099364, IMG submission 73070) | Microcerotermes parvus P3 segment gut microbial communities from Pointe-Noire, Republic of the Congo - Th196 P3 | ecosystem: Host-associated > Arthropoda: Insects > Digestive system > Gut ... | reverse complement strand
CCAGCACCTAAAGTCTTAGGTGCTGGGTCGCCACGAATAAATCACCTGGGCCCATTAGTATCAGCTTTACTTCCTGTGGCTTATCTTCAACCGCACAGCAGATTATATGACCATCGTAAGACAGCCAATTCAAAAACCACGATTTATCTGCTATGTAATGTGCGGATGAATCCAATGGAAGCACGCAAAATGTTTCAGGGGGTAATGAGAATCCCATACCCGATGCTTTCATAATGCTTTCTTTGGCCGTCCACAATCGATAAAACGCTTCATCACATCCTCCGCGGTACCTTTCCTTTTGCATCCATTCAAGTTCTTGCGGTGTAAAACAGCGGGCGGTTACATCGTCGAAGAAGGGGATTACTTTTTCGACATCCACACCGACTTCGCAATGGGCAGTCGCAAGTACTACATAATCGCCGGAATGGGGGATATTAAAATGAGTATCGCTGTTTTTCAAATATGGTTTGTGGTTTTCTCCGTATGTCAACTGACAGTCGTCCGTTACACCGCAAGCTTGTCTTAAAAGAAGTCCGGCTAAAAGGCATCGCGCTTTGTCTTCGGATCGCAAATACCTTTGGATGCGTTCCCTTCTTGCCTTTGTCACAAGTTCCACGTCCTTCAAGGCTTTATACTCATGTATGCTGCTGATATATATCCGTGTCACGTATTTTCCTCTCAGCGGTTTTAACCATACAAGAGCTTTGCCTTGGTGATTTATTCATTCGGTATCGTGTTGCAGAAGCAGTATGCCTCTTGCGTTTTCCTTTTTTCGTATGAGAACCCCGGTGACTATTATGACCAAAAGCGCGGCGGCTTCTGACAGTACAAACGCCAGCCATATAAAGTTTGCATTTACTCTGCTGATTAATAGGGCGAAAAGCGCCAAAAATCCAAAACCGTTCAGGAAGACGGTAACTGACGCAAGTTTTATACGCCCGGTAGTCTGATAAAAGATTTGCAGTAGGGTATTGATACCATACAGCGGTAAAGAAAGCGCGAACATTCTAAGAGCGACTCTTTCTATAGCGATGCCTTGAGTTGAATATATTCCGAACAGATGTCCTATTGTGGAAGGCGCAATAATAAATAATGCAGAAACAGCGAGACATGATACAATCATAAAATAAAAGCCACTGCGCATGGTACAGCGTATGCCGCGACTATCTTTTTCCCCGTAGAGCGTACCGACTATTGGCATGAGCGAATCATTCGTGCCATTTATAAAGATGAATGCAATCATAAGAGCGCTTGCACAAACCGTCATGGCTGCCATTCCATGTGTGCCGAGCTCTCTTACAATAAGCGCGTTAAGTGTAATAGTGCGCAAAAAAAGCAGAACATACATGAGAGATTTAGGCGTGCCAACGCTTATAATGCGTGGTATGTGCACAAAATCATCGCGGCGCGGCATTACAAAACGCAGGGTTCGCTTTTTGGAGAAAAAATACGGAAGCAGCATTAGGATACCTGTACTGTAACCGAGTACAAATGCCAGCCCTGCGCCGGTCATCCCCCAACCCAGGATTTTTATAAATAAGTATGTAAAAACCAGAACGAAAATATTGGACGTTATGATAATTAATGCGGCTATGCGCGGTTTGCCGTCTGCGCGTACAAAATATGACATCCCCAAAACCAGCATTAAAACAGGGCAGAGAAACGATAATGGCCTAAGGTATGCCCGCACCAGTTCAGCAAGCTCTATATTCCCTTGCGCCAAAGCGCCAGTGATGGGACGCATAAACAAAAGCAGCATAGTCGTAAATAGGAGTGTAATAGCTATGCCCGAAACAAATGTCATTGTGAATATACGATTGGCTGTTTCCGTTTTGTGCTGTCCTTTCACGATAGAAACACATATTGCACCGCCTACCGCAAACAGCATGAATAACGCCTCGCTTGTATATAAGATCGGCAAAGACAGCCCGACTGCCGAAAGCGCAGTCTCTGAAATCAGGTTGCCCACAACTATGCTGCTCGAAACAGTTGCCGTGATAATGGCAACGTAAGTAAAAACAGTTGGAATCAGATAAGTCCTGAATTTGCGATTTATTATCATAGCACTGTTTTCATGATTAATACCGGAATCTTCCATGCCAGGTACTATATCTGTATAATCTTAGTTAGTCAATAATAATTGTTTGATTCCACCAATTTCAACCGCTTCCATTAAGTCTATTCCGGGAGTGCCGATTTTATTAGCAGCGCGTAAAATCGGGGCATATACAAGCCGCAATGCCCCCAAGGTTAGCAAACAAAGGAAGATAAGAGAGACAATGGAGACTCCTGCGATTTTGAGTATTCTAAAGCGCTTGCGTTTAACAACGCCGGATTTTTTCACTACATTCATAATGCAATCATATCATATTTTTAATTTAATCAACCATACCCCGCAGAGCAGTTAAGTCAATAGACATGGCCAAATTTTTTTTATAAACTGGAATTATCAATGAGGGAGCTTATGAACACAAAAACGAAAGACCTTTCTGCTTTTCTTGACCGATTTAGACATGCAGTTTCCAACAATCCCGGCAAACCCGCCCTTGTGTTTGACGAAAAACGAATCAGTTATTCCGAGCTGGATGAAAGAAGTAATGTAATAGCCGGCATTCTATGCGCGAAGGGCATAAAAAAAGGCGATATAATACCAATCCTGCTGGAACGCGGCATTGACGCTGTCGCAGCGATGCTGGGCGTGTTAAAATCCGGTGCGGCTATATGTAATATCAATACAGCCTATCCCCGTGAAAGGATTGAATTTATATGCCGGGATACTTCCGCAAAACTGCGCATAGATCCGCAGTTTCTAAAGCAGCTTGACAATATGAGGAAGCCGGAGAAACCGGAAATCAACATCGAACCGGACGGGCTTGCCGTTGTAGTATACACTTCCGGCTCTACCGGCAGACCCAAGGGCGTATTGTTGTCTCACCGGACATTAGACATGTCGCTTGACGGGAACTTATACGACCACAAGCCGGATGATAAGTTTCTGCTGACCGCGTCCCTTTCTTTCATAGGAGGCGTGTCATTTGCCCTCTACTACCTTGCCGCAGGTCAAACGATTTACCTGGCAAACGATGATCTGTGCAAAGACGCAGAAAAAATTATCGAATTTATCCCGCGCCACGGTATTACGGCGGCTTTTTTCCCGCCGCAGCTTGCACGGCTTGTTCTAAACCGGGGAGACGGACTTTTACGCGTTTTAATAACAGGCAGCGAAAAAGTACGCGCGCTTTACAGTGAAAAAACCAGGATTATAAACGTCTATGGCGCCAGCGAAACTTTTGGCCCCTTTACCAAATTTGAAATCGACCGCCTGTATGATGAGGGCGCGCCTATAGGCAAGCCCTATCCCGGAAGCCGCGTTTATCTGCTGGACGATAATGGCAGCCCTGTTGCTGAAGGGCTGGAGGGGGAAATATGCGTATCGGGGCAAATCGCCGACGGTTATCAAAACCTGCCCGAGCTTACGGCGGAGCGCTTTATCCCCAACCCGTTTTCCACCGAGAAAGACGACGCTGTATTGTATAAAACCGGTGATCTCGGCTGCATGCGGGAAGACGGCAATATTATGTACTTACAGCGCAAAGACTGGATGGTGAAGGTGCGCGGCTATCGTGTCGAGCCAGGGGAAATAGAGCTTGCGATGAAAACTCACGCGCCCCTAAGCCAGGCAGTCGTAACGAGCTTTCAAAACGCCGTGGACGAGACCGCGCTCTACGGCGTATACACCGCCGAAACACAGGTAGACCCGATGCTGGTTGAAGAATCCATCCGTAAAGTTCTGCCGGACTACATGATACCGGTGTTCATGGAGCAGGTTGAAAGCCTGCCCCTTAACGCCAACGGGAAAATAGACCGCATCAATATAAAGCCGCCTGTATTTGCAGGGGCAGAGGAAAAGCTTGATAGGTCCCAGAGCGATCTGGAAACGCAAATATATATAATTACAGCGGAAATTTTAGGGTACGACGGTTTTGGACTTACCACGAATTTGCTGAAGGCAGGGCTTATTGACTCCATGTCCTCCGTAAGGCTTGCCAACAAAATAGAAGAACAGACTGGAGCGAGAATAGGAGTACGGGAAATTTTTAAGCATCCAACCGTAGAAGACTTAAGCCTCTTGATAGCAGAGGGAAAAGGCAATTACGAAAACATTCCCAAAGCGACAGAGAAGAAGAAACTTAGAAGCTGTTTAGGCACAAAACAGCCGGCAAGCAGAGAACGAATTGCGCAAATCAAAAACGATGTAGAAAAAATGCTGCGCGAATGTAACGCTATTGCAACAAGTACGAATAAAAAAACCTTTGCGCCGTTGTCTATGCACAAATATTTTATCGTACAGCAAAATCATGCGGGCGATAATGCCTCGTTTGTTATGGTACACGGTAAAACCACGGAAGAAATCTTGTCCGCGCTCAAGCAGTTGATTAAACATCAGGGCATATTACGAACCGGTCTTGATCTAAAAACCGGTCTGTTTTATGAGTATGAGTACCATGAAAACACGAAGATACCTTGTTTTGACCTAAAAGAACTGGAAATAGCTCCGGAAGAACTGACGGAAACTTTTTTAGAAATACGAAACAGCGCAGGTACTTTTAACGGCACTACCATTTTGGATCAAAAGTTTGTGATAAAAATTGACGATACCTATCATGCGGTAGTAAGTTTGTGGAGTCATGTCGTAGGAGACGGACATTCTGTGGACTTGTTTGAAGATCTTTTACATGGCGTTTTGAACGGAACGCAAGCTCTTAAACAAATCTCTTACTTGGATTATATCAATACCATACACAAACACATCGCGGAATATACACTGCCTGATGAAGAAGTGCGAATATTCGATGAAATAAAACAAACAATGGAAGCATTTGAAACGGCCTGTACAAAAGATCTATTTGGAGGGCATCTTGTTCAAACATGCATCAAGCTGTCCGATGAAACTTACCGTTGTTTTTCGAAAGATCCCATTCACGCAAGCTGCGAACTTATTTACAAAACAGTGGCACGGTATCACGGGTTTACCGATTTGCAGCGTATACCGCTGTTCATATTGTATCACGGCAGGAATGAGGCAAACCGGGACATTATAGGGCTTTGTCTTGACACTTTACCGGTTGTCTACAATCACGAAACAAAAGAAATCGGTGGGCATTACACTATAGGCAATCCGGCATTATCAAAAGAAATCCCCGCAATGGAAAAACAAATAATCTGCTTTAAAGGAGCGCGTGCAAAGAACTTAATAGATATAAAAACGCCGGTTTTAAACTGGCTTGGTAATTTGGAATCACTTGAAAGTCTATTTGATAAATCCGAAGAAGATATCGGCGTTGAAACTTACAGCACTTTGTATGATTTATTTCTTTCTAAAGACGAAAAAGCTTTGTGGATACGGGTAAATGACAAAATGATTGACAGCGTTAGGGACGTTATTCATACGGTGTCGTGATGCAAAAGAAGTATAACTATCACATGGTAACGTATGCTGCGCACCCAGTATTACTTTTTTACCTAATGTTAAATCGTCATCGTATTTTTCAAACAGAATCACTTCTTCCTTCCTTTTGTCTAATTGAACCTGGCGCTATAGCTTGTACCGGACAGACATTCAAACACAGATGACATCCCACACAGAGTTCCTTGTTGAATTGCGGCCTTCTTTTTATATCATCCCAGGAGATTGCCTGATGTGCGGCATCATAGCAGGAAATATAACATCTTCCGCAGCCTATACACCTGTCAATGTTAAAGTCGGGCAGGAGGTGGAAATCCCTGTTTAAGTCCTCTGCGGAAACAATGCCCGTAAGCGCAAGCCCGACAAAATCATCTATTTTTTTAAAACCATGATCGTCCATAAAATACGTCAGGCCGGAAATCATATCCTCCACTATGCGGTATCCGTATTGCATAACAGCCGTTGAAACCTGAATATTTCGGCAGCCAAGCAGGAGAAATTCAACTGCATCCCGCCAGGTTTCGATTCCTCCTATCCCCGAAACCTGGGTGTTTTTCAATCTTTCATCCTGTTTGAGCTGCGCAATAAACCTTAAAGCAATAGGTTTTATTGCAGCTCCGGAATACCCTGAAATTGAGGATTTTCCGTTTACGATGGGCAGTGCGGTCATATTCTTAAAATCAATACCTGTGATGGACTTGATAGTATTGATAGCGGCAATCCCTAAAGCTCCGCCTTCAAGTGCCGCAGCAGCCGGAACAGTCATGTCTGTAATGTTAGGTGTCATTTTAGCGATAAACGGGATTTTGGTTGTTTCTGTAACAGCCTTGGTGTAAGCCCTAACCAATTCGGGATTTGTTCCTACATCTGATCCCATCGCACTGGAAGTCATCTGTGGGCAGGAGAAATTCCCCTCTATTAAGTCTACTCCGGCCTGTTCGCACATGCGGGCAAGCTGCCGCCATTCTTCCTCATTGCTCCCCATAATGGAAGCAACTACAACTTTATCGGGGTAGTCCTTTTTTAATTTCCGCATATACTCAAAGTTCAGTTCAAAGGGTTTATCCGAAATCTGCTCCATATTTTTAAAACCAAGCCAGGGTGTTCCTTCTTTACCGATTTGGCTAAACCTTGGTGAACATTCATCTGCTATGAATATGCCAGCCGTTTTGAAGAAAACGCCGCCCCATCCTGATTCAAAGGCTTTAGCAACCATTTCATAACAGCCGCCTACCGGCGAAGAAGCAAGAAAAAACGGATTTTCACAACGTACGCCCAAAAATTCAATGGATAGATCTTTTTTCGCCGGGCTTCCGGCTTGTCCTTTTCCTTTCTGTATTGCGTAGCGGTGCAGTTTTTCTATTTCTACCGGCCTGTCAATTCCACTGCGGATGCAAGATTTTTCGCATAAGCGGTTATAAGGACATTTCCATTCGTTTTCATTAACGGTTTCTGCTACAGCAGCGGCCGCAGCTTTAGTGTTTCTGAACCGTATTGAACGGATAAAATTCGCAGGGTTTTTCCCCAGCCGGCAGCCCTTATTGCACGGCGCATCATGGCAGAGCAGACATCGTGTCGCTTCTTCCATAGCTGTTCTGTGTGTTAAAACATTATTCAATTTTGTCACTCCTAACCTTATATCGCAGCAGCTAGATCCAATACCGTTCGCAGCAACACGTTCATGCCCATCCAGCATTGATCCAGTGAAGTAAACTCCTGTTCACAATGGCTGCGTCCGCCTTTACTTGGAACAAAGATCATGGCGGTAGGGATGAGCCCGGCCACAAACTGGGCGTCATGGCCTGCACCGCTGTTTATCCTCATATTGGGGTATTCCAATATATCAACATTCTTTTGAATAACAGAAACCAGATTCTGATCAAAGTAAATGGTGTCGCGCCCCCACATTTTTGTGGTTTCGATCATACATTTGGAAAACTCTTTTGGTATATTGTTTATGACTTCCTCGACCTGCCGGATGATTTCAGGGTGTTCGTGCCTGGCGTCAAGAGAAAATTCAACATATTCAGGTATAACCGTGTGAACACATGGGCGGCAGATAATCTCACCTGTGGTATAGACCAGCTCTGAATCTAGCGTATCCAGCTCCTTGTGAAGATACAGGAGGGCTTGAGCCGCTGCGTAAAGGGCGTCTTTACGCAGATGCATAGGCGTTGTACCGGCATGGTTGGACTGCCCATACGCCTTGATCCGGTAATTCACCATACCCAGCACGCAAGCAACGACCCCTACATCTTTCTTTTCTTCTTCAAGGATAGGTCCCTGTTCAATATGCAGTTCAAACATCGCTTTATAGTTTTTTGCGTTCAGGCGATTTTTTTCCTCGCCCATATAACCGCTGCTTTGAAGGGCTTCGCCGAAAGTCAAACCTTCCGCGCTCCTTGAAACCAGCATGGTTTCCTTATCAAATTTACCGCAGACAATTCCGGAACACATCATGGCCGGCGGGTACAGAGAGCCTTCCTCATTTGTCCAGATCATGGCGGTGATTGGGTGGCGGTGTGGAATCTTTTGCGAAGTGATTGTTTCGATAACTTCCATTGCTGCGATTACACCCAATATGCCGTCATAGTTTCCGCCGTTCCGAACCGAGTCACAGTGAGATCCCATTACAATACGAGGCAAGTCAGGTTCACTGCCGGGTATGGTGGCATAAATATTAGCCACATCATCCATTTCAATCACAGCACCTGCGGCTGTCATCCTCCTGACAAATTCCCCTCTGGCCAAAAGAGCTTCTTTAGACAGAGAAAGCCTGGTAATTCCGCCGTTTCCGGTAGCGCCATATCCGGAAAAGGTATCTATTTTTTCTTTTATTCTGTTTTTATCGCAATAAAACAAGGATATCACCTCCCTTTACAAAGATGGGCCGTCCGGCCGTATGGGGTTTCTTTTAACAAAATTGCCATGCCCTGGTTTACCGAGGAACTCTCCGTCTTTGTATACAAGCGTGCCCCTGGAGTAAGTAGACACCGGATATCCCCTAAACTGTATATCTTCCCAAATGGTATGATCAACGTCTGAGTGCATATTTTTCTGTGAGACGGTAAAGTTTTTCGACGGGTCGTACAGCACGATATCGGCATCCGATCCCGGGGCGATAATGCCTTTTTGCGGAGCGCATCCAAATAATCTGGCTGGGTTGGTAGAGCATAGTTCTACCGCTTTTTCAAAGGAGATACGGCCTTTATTGGCCTCGCTGAGCATATAGGGATAGAGGTTTTCTACGCCCATACAGCCGTTGGGAATTTTTGAAAAGTCATCCTTACCCCAATCTTTCTCTGTTTGTTGGAAAGGACAGTGGTCGGTGGCCACTGTGACGATATCGCCGTTTTTAATTCCTCTCCAAAGGGCGTCCTGGCTTTCCTGTCCCTTGATTGACGGAGAACAGACAAAATTCCTGCCATCTTCGCGCTTGTAGACTTCGTTGGTAAAGTGCAGATATTGAGGGCAGGTTTCTGCAAAGATTGGGTATCCCTTTCTTCTTGCCTTTGCGACCGCATTCATACCTTCGGCGCAGGCCAAATGAACAATGTACAATGGGACGTTTAAACTCACAGCCCATTGGATAGCCCGCTGTACTGCCTCTGCTTCAACAAATTCTGGCCTGCTCATGTAGTGATACCATGCGCTTGTTTTGCCGGCAGCAAGGTTTTCGGCAATATTTAGATTGATTAGGCAATTGTTTTCAGCATGAACCATAATTAGCGCGCCGACTTCCCTGGAACGTCTTAATATTTTATAAAACGAAGCATCGTCCACCCCGAATGAGTAGGTCATAAAGATTTTGAAACTGGAAACACCCATCTCCACCGAAGCCGACATTTCATCCAAAATGGCGTCATTACAGTCGGTAATGGCAGTGTGGAAGGAGTAATCCACACAAGCCTTGGGGGCGCACAGAGCGTCTCTGCGTTTAACCGCATCAAGCAGCCCCTCTCCCCGGTCTTGCATGACAAAGTCGATCACCGTGGTCACTCCGCCGCAAGCGGCTGCACGGGTTCCGGCAGCGTAATCATCGGCAGAAACCGTTTCTCCAAAAGGCAATTCCAAATGAACATGGGCATCCAGAGCGCCGGGCAGTACCAAAAGGCCGGTGGCATCCACAATTTCCGTCTTTGCCTGAGGATTAAGATTCTGTCCGAGCAAAGCTATCTTGCCGTTTTTTATCGCCACATCCGCCTGATAACGCCCTGAATTGATAATTGTTCCGTTTTTGATCAGTACATCCATGAATATAAAACTCCAATTGTTGAATAATCATTAAGTAGTATAGCACATTTGTTTTTTAGATGGGAAGGAGTTGATATGACCATATTGTATGTAATATAATAATGATCATGTCAGATTGCAAACCAGAAAATATAAAAAAAAGAGACCTTTCGGTACAAAAAGCGTACTGGGAGTCTGTCTTTGAGGACGAAATCCCCGTTCTTGACATGCCTTTAGATTATCCCCGTCCAAAGGAGCTGAGCAGCTTTGCAGGCGGGACAATAACCAAGACGATAGAAAAAGCGGCGGGCGAACAAATCCGCAAGCTGGTAAAAGAAACCGGCAGCTCTGAATATGCGGTATTTTTATCGGTGGCAACGGCGCTATTGGGCAGGTACGCCCGGCAGGAAGATGTGGTGATAGGCAGTGCTGCCGATATGAACATACTGGCTATGCGGGGGAGGCCTGAGCGGGAAAAAAGCTTTGAGCTGCTGTTAGCGGAAATAAAAGAAGCTGTTTTGCGGGCACATGACAACCGGGAATATCCTTTTGAGGAGCTGATAGAAGCGGTTGGAGCCGCGCAAGATGGGTCAAGAAATCCGATATTTGACGTGATGCTTGTTATGCAGAGCAGCGAACAGGCGGATATAAAGCTTCCACCGGCGCTTGATCTGACTTTTTACGTGACGGAAAAGGCGGGAAGCTATGAAATAAGCTTAACATACCGCAGCGATGTATACAAAGCTGGCAGCGCCGAAAGACTGCTGGATGCTTACATAAAAGTCTTGCACATTGTTAGTCAAGACAAAATCATAAAAATAAAAGACATAGAACTGATAAGCGCAACGGACAGAGAAAAGGTATTAAAAGAATTTAACGATACCGCAACAGACTACCCCAAAGACAAAACCATAGTAGAGCTGTTTGAAGAACAGGCGGCAAAGATTCCGGACAACATTGCAATAGTGCATGAAAAAGGAAAAATTACATACAGGGAATTAAACGAGAGAGCAAATCAGATAGCTCATGTTCTACGCAAGAAGGGGATAAATCGCGAAGATTGTGTTGTACTTCTTTGCGAACGCAGTGTAGAAATGGTAATAGGCATTTATGGCATTATTAAAGCAGGCGGAGCGTATGTCCCGATAGATCCCGAGTACCCTCAGGATAGAATAGATTATATGTTAGAGGACAGCAACGCCAAGATAGTGTTGACTTACAAAACGGAAATAAAGACGGAAATAGAAACGCTTGATCTTGCGGATACAAAATGCTTTGAAAGTGAGTCAAAAGAAAATCCCGTAAGAGTAAACGAACCGCAAGACTTACTCTATATTATCTACACATCCGGAACAACCGGAAAACCCAAGGGCGTTCCGACTATGCACCGGGGTGTTGTGAACATTGTGTATTATATGAATCGGGATTTTAAGTTAACGGAGCAGGATGCCTATCTGTTTAAAACGACCTATTCTTTTGATATGAGCGTGCCGGAGTTATTTTGCTGGTTTGTTAATGGCGCGAAAATCGCAATTTTAAGCGCGCAAGGTGAAAAGTCTCCCGGAAAAATTGTTGAAGCGTGCCGTGACCATCGAGTAACGATAATAGATTTTGTGCCTTCCATGTTGAGCGTATTTCTTGAATATGTGGAACATAACAGGGCTCAGGAAAGCCTTCGCGATCTAAGGTATCTGCTGGCGGCCGGAGAAGCATTGAATCGCAGCGTTGTGGAAAGTTTTGACAAATTTGGCCTGCGTGCAAAAATCAGGAATTACTACGGTCCAACCGAAAAAAGCGTATATTCGACCTCCTACGGAGTAGAAGCAGGGGCGACCGGAGCCGGTTTCCCAATCGGCAAACCTGTCAGTAATACACAAGTGTACATTCTGGACGGAAATAAATTATGCGGCATCGGTCTTCCCGGAGAGTTGTGCATAGCTGGAGACGGTCTTGCAAGAGGGTATCTGAACAATGAAGGACTGACAAAAGAAAAATTTGTCAATAACCTTTTTGGCGAAGGAAAGATGTACCGGTCAGGCGACCTTGCCAGGTGGATGGATGACGGCAACATTGAGTATCTGGGCAGGATAGACGAACAGGTAAAAATCCGGGGTTTTAGAATTGAGCTTTGGGAGATCGAAAGCGTCCTTAGAAAACAACCGGGAGTAAAAGATGCCGCCGTAATTGCCCGCGCCGACTCAAGCGGCGACAAGGCTTTGTACGGCTATGCAGTTGCAGACACAGCAGCAGCGGAGATAGACATCGGCTTGTTAAGAGAAGGCTTGTCAAAGGAATTACCCGCGTACATGGTTCCGCCTTATCTGATGCAGATAGAGAAAATACCTGTAACAAAAAACGGCAAGCTGGATAAAAGAGCGTTACCGGATATAAAAGCAAAGAGCGCAAATGAGTATGTTGCCCCGAGAGATAAAGGTGAAGAAATATTATGCGGTATATTTAAAGAGATCCTGGGGTTAAATCAAGTTAGCGTAAAAGACAGCTTTTTTGATTTAGGCGGTCATTCCTTAAGGGCAATCAGGCTGGCCAATAAAATCGAAGAGCGTACCGGATCGAGAATAGAGGTGAGAGAAATCTTTACGCATCAAACGGCAGAAAAGCTTAGCCTTTTGATATCGGAAGGAAAAGGCAATTACGATACTATTCCCCGTGCGGCTGAAAAGAAAACCTATGAAATGTCATCTGCCCAAAAGAGAATGTATTTATTTCAACAGATGGATAGCGGCAGCATAGTTTACAACATCCCGTCGATACTGAAATTAAAAGGCGAAGTAAACATAGAGCGGCTTAAAAAAAGTTTTCAGGAAATTGTAAACCGCCATGAAACCCTGCGTACCGACTTTGTAATGGAAGATGGAGAGTTCAGGCAAAAGATAAAGCAGGAGGCGGAAGCAGAGTTTGTTTACATAGAAGATAATGAATCATCGGAACAAACGTTGATGGACAGGTTTGTAAAACCATTTAATCTTTCAAATAGTCCACTTGTGCGAATGGAACTCGTCAAGAGAGCGGCAGACTATCTTCTGCTGGTTGATATGCACCATATCGTCGGTGACGGAATGAGTTTGGAAACATTCTTCCGTGAATTTTCCCATTTTTATAACGGCGAACAGTTAGAAAAACCAAATCTTCATTACAAAGATTACAGTGAATGGATGAAAACCAGAGATCTTTCTGAACAAAAAGAATACTGGAAGTCTGTCTTTGAAGAAGAAGCGCCCGTTCTTGATATGCCTTTGGATTTTCCCCGCCAAAAGGAGCAAAGCTTTACGGGCGGAACAATCGTTAGGACTGTAGAAAAAGAAGCGGGCGAATTTATTCGAAAGCTTGCAGCTAAAACCGGAAGCACCGAGTATATGGTGTTTTTGTCTGCAGCGATGGCGATTCTTGGAAGATACGCCCGGCAGGAAGACATCGTGATAGGCAGCGCTTTCAGCGGCAGAACTCACAAGGATACGGAAAGTATGCTGGGTATGTTTGTGAATACGCTGGCAATGAGGGGCAGGCCGGAACGTGAGAAAAGTTACGCTAAGTTATTGGAAGAAACAAAACAGATTAGTATTAAAGCGTATGATAATCAGGAATATCCTTTTGAAGAACTGGTGGAAACTATTGGCGTAACAAGAGATGTATCAAGAAATCCATTGTTTGATGTGATGCTCGTGATTCAAAACAATGAACATTCGGATTTAAAACTTTCAGGGCTGACGGCGGAGCCTGTTGAATGGACTGGCAAGACAGCGATGTTTGATTTGGTTTTCCAAATTATAGAAACAGAGGGAAGATATAAAATATCACTGGATTATTGCAGCGATTTATACAAAAAGGGCAGCGCCGAAAGACTTCTGGATGCTTACATAAGGGTTTTGCATCAAGTTAGCAAAGACAAAAGCGTCAAGATAAAAGATATAGAATTGATTAGCGAAACGGACAGGGAAAAGGTACTCAAAGATTTTAACGACACTGCAGCCGAATACCCCAAAGATAAAACCGTTGTAGAACTGTTTGAAGAACAGGTATCAAAAACGCCCGACAATACCGCCGTTATCTTTGAAGAAGAAAAAATCACTTACAAAGAATTAAACGAGCGGGTAAATCAAGCAGCTCATGTCCTGCGGCAAAAAGGTATACAACGTGAAGACTGCGTAGCAATGCTGTGCGAACGCGGCCTTGAAATGATTATCGGTATTTATGGAATCATAAAAGCAGGCGGCGCGTATGTACCGATGGACCCTGAATATCCGCAGGAAAGAATCTCCTACATTTTAGAAAACTGTAATGCAAAAGCGGTGTTGACCTACAAGGCAGATATCAAAACCGAAAAACCGGTACTTGATCTTGCGGACAAAAAACTTTTTGAAAATGCCTCAAAAGAAAATCCGCAAAGAGTGAATACGCCCTCAGATATGATATACGTAATCTATACATCGGGAACGACAGGGAAGCCTAAGGGCGTAATGATTGAACATAAGAATGTGTTGAACTTACGGCATTTTCTAAAAACAGTTTACGGGATAACCGAAAAGGATAATACGTTACAGTTTGCGAATTATGTTTTTGACGCTTCCGTTTATGAGATGACTATGGCGCTGCTTAACGGAGCGGCGCTTACAATGCCTTCCGTTCAAACTATTCAAAATCCAAAAGCCTTAACAGATTATTGCAACAGGGAAGAGGTTTCTATAGCAATACTGCCCCCCAATTACTTTGTAAATATGGATCAACTCAATGCAAGAGTTATTGTTACAGGGGGGTCGGAAAGCGGTAAAGAGGTAATAGAAAAAGCAAAACATAACAGATATGTCAATGCTTATGGCCCTACGGAAAATACAGTTGTTACCACTCAATGGGAACGGCCTAATAATTGGGAAGCTAACAATGCAATTCCCATCGGCAAGCCTACGAGTAATGTAAGCGTTTATATTTTAGACGGAGAAAAACTCTGCGGGATTGGTCTTCCGGGTGAATTGTGCATTGCAGGAGACAGTCTTGCAAGGGGCTACTTACATAACGAAGAACTGACAAAAGAAAAATTTATCGACAACCCTTACGCCGAAAGAAAACTCTACCGCAGCGGTGATTTGGCGCGGTGGCTGCCTGACGGGAACATTGAATACATGGGCAGGATAGACGGGCAGGTAAAAATCCGAGGCTTTAGGATTGAGCTTGGAGAAATCGAAAGCGTCTTGCGAAAGCAGGCTGGCATTAAAGACGCTGCCGTAATTGTGCGTACAGATTCAAGCGGCGACAAAGCGATATACGGCTATTTGGTGGCAGCTGCGGAAATAGACATAAACTTATTAAAAGAAGGATTGTCAAAAGAGTTACCTGCATACATGATTCCCGGTTATCTTATGCAGATAGAAAAGATACCGGTAACAACAAGCGGCAAGCTGGATAAAAAAGCATTGCCCGAAATCGAAGCAAAAAGCGCAAGAGAATATGTTGCTCCCAGAGACAAAAACGAAGAAATCTTGTGTGCAATTTTCAAAGAAGTGCTAGGCGCA
>Ga0099364_10007784_pt1 | contig 15226 bp, 15 predicted proteins | sample TergutTh196P3_FD_73070 | JGI IMG/M metagenome (GOLD analysis project Ga0099364, IMG submission 73070) | Microcerotermes parvus P3 segment gut microbial communities from Pointe-Noire, Republic of the Congo - Th196 P3 | ecosystem: Host-associated > Arthropoda: Insects > Digestive system > Gut ... | reverse complement strand
AGGGTGAAAAAAAGCGAAGAAAATACTGAAATCTTACCAATCGAGAGCAAACGACGATTAATAGACTTTCTTGGTGTCAGTTTAGGGGGTTTTTAGGGGGAACGCCTAAACGATTTTTGCTTACTTTGTATCGTTACAAAGTAAGTGCCCGTCGCGGCATGAGCGACAAACCTTCTTTTCCGCTGAAGTTAGCGGTTAAGAAAATGCCATTTCGCGGCATAAGCGAAAATCATTTATAGTGGTTTTTTAAACCCACAGAAAGGAAAAAAATGAACATATTTTCTAAAATTACTTTACAAAGTTTAAAGAAAAACCGTACTCGAACTATTGTTACGATTTTCGGAGTTATTATATCAGTATCTATGATTGCAGGAGTTACTGCTTTTATTTCTTCATTGCAAAATTATTTATTGAAAGATGTCGCCCAACGCAAAGGCGATTGGCACATAAGTTATTATGATGCAAGTTCTGATTTTATGAAAGAATTACAAGACGACAGCAATATTAAAAATATTACAGAAGTTCGCAATGTGGGTTATGCGTTTCTTGAATACGGACAAAATAACTATAAACCGTTTTTGTTTATATCAGGATTTACCGAAGAAGCTCTAAACACCTTGCCTATTCATCTTATATCAGGGAGGATGCCTGAAAACAGTGGTGAAATACTTATTCCTGCACACGTGGAAGATAACGGCGGAGTAAAACACAAAATCGGGGATGAATTAAAACTCGATATAGGCACTCGAATGTTGGACAACAGAAAATTATGGCAAAACAACAGTTATGAAAAATATGACCCCGAGGACATCGAATATGAAGATGATTTCGAAGAAGAAACTTTTACACCGATGATAACAAAAACATATACAATAGTAGGATTTTTCCAACGTCCTGAATATGAAAATCAATTTTCACCGGGGTATACTTGCATAACTTTGGCGGAAACTTACACCAACCCAAGCGGAAGTATTGATTTATATGTACAAGTAAAAAACCTTAGGTCTGCTTATGATTATGCTGAAAACATTGACAGGGCAATAAATGAAGCACTAAACAGAGGAGAAAACATTCCATCAAATATTGGAAATGAAGAAAATTTTGCCCATGTGGAAATTAACCGTGAGTATCTGCGGTTTTCCGGGGTTTTCGGAAGTGACGGTTTCAATTTGATGTTGTTATCATTAAGCAGCGTTTTGATTGTATTAATCATGATAGGGTCTGTGTTGTTTATCTACAATTCGTTTTCTATTTCTGTCAGTGAACGCACACGGCAATTTGGTATGCTATCTTCAATCGGCGCGACAAAAAAGCAACTTCGAAAATCTGTGTTGTTTGAGGGCGTTTGTATTGGAATTATCGGCATACCCCTCGGAATATTAGCAGGAATTGGCGGCATGGGTATTGCATTGATTTTTGTAAATGATGTTTTGCAAAACATGACAACAAGAAATACAACTCTTGATTTGTTTGTATCTGTACCAGCTGTTGTTTGTGCGGTGGTTGTGGGAATAATAACAATATTGATTTCTGCGTATATCCCTGCAAAAAGAGCGTCAAAACAATCAGCAGTAGACACAATTCGCGGAGCGGGCGACATAAAAAGAAAAGAAGTGAAAACATCGAAATTATTTATGAAACTTGCCGGAGTCGAAGGAATGTTAGCGCGGAAAAATTTCAAACGCAATAAAAAAAGATACCGCACCACCATTATTTCCTTGTTTGTAAGTGTTGTTTTGTTTATATCGTCGGGAGCGTTCGGTATGTATCTTGGGCAAGGTTCTGAAAAAACAGTATATAATGTGGGATTTGATATTATTGTAAATTCTTACGGTACTTTTAAAAATAATATACCATTATATGATAAATTGCAAAATGTAGAAGGTGTTTACAAAAGCGGATATATGTCCATGTTAAATTTTGATGCCGAAAAAATACCGAAAGAACGATTATCACAACGGTATAGAGAAATATATGGTTTAGATTATTATAATGATGTAGATATTTTCGATGATGATGGAATGTTTCACTTGCAATTTATGTTTATCGCAATTGACGAAAAAAGTTATATCGAATATATTGAAAAGTTAGAACTTCCTGTCGATGAATATATTGCAAAAGACGGAAAATTATTACTGTTTCAAAAAGTACAGCAATTTGACCCCGATAGTGAGCGGATCGTTTCATTCGATATGTTCGAAGAAAAAGGCGATTTAGAATTTAATATTACACCATCTGAAGACCGTCACGGAATCGGAAATAACATAAAAACAAAAACAATCACCGCGACTACTGTTGAAGAAATGCCCGCTATATTTTCCGAAACACATCACACAATTCCCATAATATATGTTCCATATTCATGGGTGGATCAAGACAATTCTGATTTTATAAATTTTTCAATGATGTTTTTATCAAACGACCCCGCAAAAACAGCAGATGAAATGCACGCGCTTATTGAAACCATGGATGAGCACAAAAATGAATATAATTTAACCAACATGGCACAAATTCAAGAAAACAATCGGAATTTATTGTTTATTACAAATGTTTTCACATATGGATTTATTATACTCATGTCGCTAATCACGATTGCGAATGTTTTCAACACCATCACAACCAATATAAACTTGCGAAGACGTGAGTTTGCCATGTTAAAATCAATGGGAATGACCAATCGCGGATTCAATAAAATCATGATTTATGAATGTCTGTTTTATGGAATCAAGGCTCTTATATTCGGATTACCTGTATCTTTCGGCGTAACTTATTTGATATACAAAGGTGTAATGCAAGGTGTTGACATAGCTTTCTCTTTGCCATGGGCAAGCATAGCAATCGCAATTTTCAGTGTTTTCTTCATAGTATTTATAACCATGATTTATTCAATTAACAAAGTAAAAAAAGAAAACACAATAGAAGCATTAAAATTTGAATAAATGAAAAGCAAAAAACAGGAACAATTTTTGTAAAAAAAATTGTTCCTATTTCCTATTTCCTATTTACTACGTTAAAGTTTCTGCTATTTCGTAAATTAGCCGCTCGGATTCTTTGAACCCAAGGCAAGGATCTGTTATAGATTTACCGTAAATACCTTCTGATATGTTTTGAGAGCCGTTTTCGAGGTAACTTTCTATCATTAAACCCTTTATCATGTTTTTAAGCTTGCTGTCATATCGGCGGCTGTGCATAATTTCTTTTGCGATTCGAGGTTGTTCTGAATATATTTTCTTTGAATTGGAATGATTTATGTCTACAATAACAGCAGGATTTTTCAAATTCGATTTTTCGTATAATTCATATGCGTTAATTAAATCTTCATAATGATAATTTTGCATATTGACACCCTGCTTGTTCACATAACCTCTTAATATGGCGTGTGCAAGGGGATTGCCTTTTGTTTCTACTGCATTATTTCTGTACATAAAAATATGTGACGCCTGTGCGGCGATAATACTGTTAAACATAACGGTTAAATCACCGCTGGTTGGGTTTTTCATGCCAACCGGGGAGTCTACACCGCTTGAAACAAGACGGTGGAGTTGATTTTCTACTGAACGTGCTCCGATAGCATGATAACTCAATAAATCTTCGACATAAGCAAAATTTTCCGGGTATAACATTTCGTCCGCCGCTGTCATACCGGATTCTCTGATTGCACGAACTTGAAGTCTGCGGATTGCTCTAATACCCTCACAAATATCGGGGTTTTTATCCGGTTTTGGCTGATGTAGCATACCTTTATATCCTGTGCCTGTTGTGCGTGGTTTGTTGGTGTAAATACGCGGTATTATCAAAAGCTTGTCCTTGACTTTATCTCGAACAGCGGCAAGTTTTGTGACGTATTCAATAACGGCATCTTCGTTGTCCGCAGAACATGGCCCTATTATTAATAAAAATTTATCAACAGTACCTTCAAATATTCCTTTTAATTCGTTGTCTATTTCATCTTTAACTTTTTTTAAGTTTGAATCAAGAGAAATTTCATTTTTTAATTCTTCGGGAGTCGGTATAGGTATTTCATTTATAGGGTTAAACATAAAATCTCCTTGCCCAGACAAGCTGGAAATAACAAATAAAAAATAAAAAAATGTGTATTTGTAGAGGCGGCAATCTGCTGCCCGCGGTCGCACGTTTGCTGGCACAAACAGGGTGTTTTTGCATCGTCGGGTTGACCAAGGGCAACCCCTACAAAACCATGATTAATTTATTATATGCCGCCTGTAACGTTTTGGGATATTTATTCCTACTATATAGTCCATTTGCGATAAAAATTTGGATATAACTGTGAAACCGTTTTTGTAAAACATTGTTGTGCGTTTTGTTTTGTCGGTAATATTCATATAATTATTTGGACAGGCAAAAGTCCAGTCCGCTCCGTCACGGTCAAAAACAATACGAAAATATTTATCTATGTCGGTTGGCGGCAAACCCAATTTTGTGAGCAAAATATGATGTTCTAAATTATCATCAATATGCCCTATCCATGCGGCAGAGCCATCAAAAGATATAACCGCAAGCAAAGGTTCATTGTTTTTTATAGCTTCATCTACGTTTTGTGATTGATAATTTATTTTCATCTTAGGTTGTTTCTTCTTCTGTTTTTTTAGTTTTACGTTTTGGTTTGGGTTTTTCTTCTTCTACAGTTTCTGTAGCATTTTCAACTGATGCAGTTTCTGCATCCGCTTTTTTAGTTTTGCGTTTTGGTTTAGGCTTTTCTTCTACAGTAGTTTCAACAGCATTTTCAACCGGTGTAGTTTCTGTTTCTGCTTTTTTTGTCCTGCGTTTGGATTTGGGTTTTTCTTCTGTAACTTTTTCGGTTATATTTTCAACAGGAGCAACTGTTTCGCTTGATTTTATTTCTTCAGATATGTTTTCGCTCGCTGTTTCGGCAGTTTCTACCGGTGCAGTTTCTTCGGCAACATCTGCTTTTGCAATTTCTTGAACATTTTCTTGTACATCTACTTGTACGTTTTCTTGTGCTTTTTCTTGTACAACTTTTTGTGTCTCTTTTTGTCCATCTTCTTTTACATCTTCTTGTGCATCATTTGTTGCGTTATCTTCTGAAGTTGTTTCTGTAGGTTCATCTGATGTCAAGGTAACTCCTGCCGCTTCTGCCGCTTGTTTTAATTCGTCGTCTATTTCGACGGTTTCTACTTTTTCCAAAGCACGCAAGGACAAACTGACGTTCTTTTTGTCAATATCTATTCCTATAATTTCGACTTCGACTTCTTGATTTATTGATAACTCATCTTTAACTTTGGCGATACGCTTATTGGAAATTTGAGATATATGAATAAGTCCTTCAAGCCCCGGTAATATTTCGCAAAACGCACCGAAAGTTGTCATTGATACTACCTTAACTTTTACTATATCGCCGACCATATATTCTGCGGCGAATTTTGTCCACGGATTGTCTTCGGTGTTTTTATGACCGAGTGAAACTCTTTTTTTCTCTGTGTCAATATCTTTAATATATACCGTTAATATATCGCCTTCTTTTACGATTTCAGATGGGTGTTTAAGTTTTGCCCATGATAATTCTGTTATATGCACCATGCCGTCAACGCCACCTAAGTCAACAAAAACACCATAAGAAACCATAGATTTAATAGGGCCTTTGTAAATTTTGCCGACTTCTGCTTCTTCCCAGAATTTTGCAGAAATCTTACTGCGTTCTTCTTGTTCTGCTTTACGAATCGAACCTACCGCACGTTTTCCTTCGTCTTTTAGCTCTATTACTTTAAACTTAACTTTTTGTTTTAAAAGAATATTTAACTCGTCGTCTTTTTTTACTCCCGTTTGACTTGCGGGAACAAAAACTTTAACAGAATTGCTAAGCACCAAAATTCCGCCGCGAATAATATCGGTAACAATTCCTTCCAAAGTGATATTGTTTAAGTATGCGCCTTTTATTTTGTCACGCCCCGCAAAAGCATCGTTTTGTCTTTTTGAAAGCATGACTAAACCTTCCAAGTCGTTGACTTTCATTACAACAGCTTCTATTTCATCACCAACAGAAACTATGTTTTTCAAACTTTGCGTAGGGTCGTCGGTTAATTCATCAACGGAGATAATGCCGGAACCTTTTGCTCCTATATCGACTTGCACTTCACTTTTTGTTACCGATGTTACAATCCCTTTAACTCTTTTGCCCGCATAAATTTTTTCATAATCTGACTGCGAAAGCAATTTTTCAAATTCGTTTTCGGTTACATCTTGTTGCAAAACATTATCTGTTTCGTTTGTTTCTTGATTTAAAATTTCATCAATATCAGATTTTGAAAACAATTCAAACTCATTTTTACTAGCTCCTCGTTTTAAGATGTCATCCAAAGGTGATTGAGAAAGCAATTCAGATTCGTTTTCATTTGTGTTTTGCTGTAAAATACCGTCCATAGATGTTTGAGAAGGCAATTCGGATTCATTTTCACTTTGTTGTAAAATGCCGTTCACGTCCGATGGTGGCAACATATTAACTTCGTTTTCACCTGCCTCTTGCTGTAAAATTTCGTCCACTTTGTTTTCTTCTTGTTTTAAAATATCATCCATAATATTTAAAACCTCCTCTATTATATACGATGGCGTGGATGCTCCGGCGGTAACGCCTATTTTTTTTGCTTCCTTAAAATTAAAGTTATACACTTCATTTTTATCTTCAATCGCCATAGTTTTACAGTGTTTTTCGCATATTTCACGTAATTTCGCGGTATTAGAGCTTGATTTGCCGCCAATAACCAACATAATATCTGAATTTTGCGATAATTTTTCCGTTTCAACTTGACGTTGAGTAGTCGCACTACATATTGTATCAAATATTTTTACATTTGTACAGTGTTTTTTTATAAATTCTTGACATTTTTTCCAAATTTGTATGTTAAATGTCGTTTGAGCCAATAAAACAACATTTTTCGCCCCACAATCTGACAATTTTAGAATATTTTTCAACTCTTCAATGTCTTTAAAAACAAAAACCTCATTAGACCTCTTCAGAAACTGTGCAGTGCAAGGCAGGCGACCGCCGCTGTATGTAGATACTGCAAGGGAGGATAACGATGCAATGTGCTGTTTCTGATGAGGTCTATTGCAACAATGCCCGGTTATCCCTTCTACTTCCGGGTGTTCTTTATCTCCTGCGATTAGAATAGTATAACCTTGTTTTGAATGTTCCTGCACAATATCATGTATTTTCACCACATAAGGACAAGTTGCATCGACATAAGGTAAACCACGTGCTTTTAAAGCATTTTTTACACTGAGTTTAACCCCGTGAGAACGGATTATTACAGTTTCATCAGAATTTGCATCTGCAACATCATCAATAATCCTAACACCGCGTTGCTGTAATAATTCCACCATCTGCGGATTATGTATAATAGGCCCTAACGTAGCGGCTTTTTCCCCGCGTTCCAAACATTCATCTACCAAAGTAACCGCACGGTTAACTCCAAAACAAAATCCCGCCGTTTTTGCAACAACTATTTCCATACCAAATCATATCTCCGCGGCAAACTATGTTCTAATGATATATCATTCGGTTCAATCATAGATGCATCTTTACAAGAACCACGCAAGTTGCGTAAAATCTTTTGTTTTTTTTCGTTTTTCAATTCTGAATTTTTTTCTTCGTTAAGTATGGTAATAATGACACGTTGTTGTTCAGGAATACGCACCATTTTACCTAAAGCATAAAAATTTCCTTTACTAAAATATCCATCATATGATATAACCTGCATATTATCACCCTTTTAATTTTTTATTATTCATCAAAAATTGCAAACATATCACGACCGCTATAAAGAATCCTTAATATATTAACAATAGAACTTTCTTTATCTATTATATAAAAAATTAAATAATTTCCGATAACAATATAACGATAACCTTTTTTACTTAATTTTTTATCGTGATAAAGCGGATACATATACGGATGTTCGCGAAGAAATTCAAGTTTTTCTTTTACTGTTGTATAAAAATTTTTTGCGGCTATTGGACTACATAAGTCATCTTTTATATATGATATTATTTCAGAAAGGTCATTAGCGGATTGTTCCGAATATTTTATATTAAAATCCAAATTTATCACCAATTTGTTCTATTACAACATCAGAATCAATTACTTTTCCTTGTTTTATTTGTTTTATGCCGACATCAAGTTTTTGATATAAATCTTCTTTGTTTTTTATAGTAATATTTTCAGGTGCAAAAGTTTCAAAAGTTGTTTTTGAAACTTCCGGTATTTTAACATCAAAGGGTAATCCGCCAACAAGACTTATTTGATGAAGAAGCATATTAACTGCTTCAGATATTGATAATCCGAGCATATCAAGTGTTTTTTCTGCATTTGTTTTAACAAAATCATTTACGAGAATATGCAATGTTTGATTTTTCGCCATAATTATGCCCCTTTATAAATTTTTTAATTGGATATTGGTATTACGAATTTAACAATTCTGCGATTGAATCCATTACTGTTTTTGCGGAATCTTTTATGGAATGTCTGTCATTTATATCTATACTTAATACATCGGAATCAATAGGTTTCCCGAAACGCACTGTAATTTTTTTACGAAATCTTAATTTGCCGTTATATTTTATAGCGGCGGGTAATATAGTTCCTTTAGTTTGTGATGCGATGACGACTACACCGCTTTTAGGGCGACCTAATTCTCCGGTTTTAGAACGTGTCCCTTCTGGGAATAATGCGAGAATTTTATTTTCATTTACGGTATTTATGGCAAAATCCAATGCTCCTGTATCTTTAGTACCTCTTGAAACTTTAAATGCCCCTAAATTTTTTATGATAAAACCCAAAACCGGAATTTTAAACAATTCTTCTTTTGCCATAAAAACGAGTTGGCGTTTAACTTTAATCGCCAAAAACACAGGGTCTGCAAAAGATCTGTGATTGCAAACAAGAATAAACCCTCCTGTTTTTGGAATGTTTTCAAGCCCTTCGATTTTACAGTTAAAAAATATGAAAACAATCCAAATACACAATCTGCGTGCAAAACGATAAAAAAGCGGCAAACGCAAGCACTCCCCTTTATAACAATTAACAACTAACAACTAACAGATAACAGATTGTTAATAATGAACGATTAACAATTATTTATATTTTTATTTTTTCTTTTATAATATTAATTGCAATGTCTACTGTTTGGTATATTTCGTTTTTTGTGCTGTCGAGCAAAACGGCGTCTTTTGCTTGTTTTAGAGCACAGTGTTCGCGGTTAGAGTCGTTATAGTCGCGTTCTTTTATTTCGGAAAGAATTGTATCATAATCCGCTTTTTGTCCTAATTCTTCAAGTTGAGAAACTCGTCGTTCCGCTCTGCTTTCGGGTGATGCTGTTAAAAATATTTTTACTTGGGCGTTGGGTAAAATTACCGTTCCTATGTCACGCCCGTCCATTATTACATTATTAGTTTTCGCAATATCACGTTGTAAATTCAATAAAAATTCACGTACTTTTATATGTGCACTAACATTTGACGCCGCCATAGAAACTTCATTTTGCCGTATATCGTCGCTAACGTCTTCATCATTTAATATTACATACTGTATTTTATTGATATATTTCAACTCTATGTTTATCTGCGGCAAGACATCGCAAACGGATTTTTCGTCAACAGTATTAATTTTATTACGCAACATAAACAACCCAATGGCACGATATAACGCGCCTGTGTCAAGGTACAAAAAATCCAGTTTGTTTGCAACAGCTTTTGATATTGTGCTTTTTCCCGCTCCGGACGGGCCGTCAATAGCGATAGAATACATGGCTTCTCCTTTTTTCGCGTGTGCCGCGAAATGGCATTTACTTTTTGTAGGGGCGGCAACCTGCCGCCCGCGGTATAATATATTTATTCACTGGGCGGCAGATTGCCGCCCCTACATATTTATTATTTTTGATATTGTAGGGTACGCACACTGGGCGTACCGTTGCACAAACTCCCCGTTTTACATTTTTAACCGCTGGCTTCAGCGGAGAAGAAGGTTTGTCGCTTATGCCGCGAATGGCATTTACTTTTTGTAAAAGTAAATAAAATCTTTTTAACCGCTGGCTTCAGCGGAAAAGAAGGTTTGTCGAGATTGCGCTCGACAGCGCACTTACTTTGCAACGATGCAAAGTAAGCAAAAATCGTTTAGGGGAACAATCCCCCTAAAAACCCCAGGGGATGACATCAAGAAGGTCTACTAATCGTCGTTTGCTCTCGATTGGTTAGTTTTCTGTATTTCCTTCGTTTTTTCGCACCGTTGTTGAAACGCAACGACGATATGGTGTTTGTGCTTCTCATGTTCCATAACTGTCAATTGTATTATGCCCCCTTCTCTGAAGGGGGAAATTTACTGCTTTAGCAGTAAATGGGGGTTGATCTCCCTTACCATTGGCTTCAGCGGAGAAGTTTGTTTTTCGGGCAACCCCCGCCCGCTTTCGCGTGCACCCCCTTCAGAGAAGGGGGTTTGTTTTTTTTTCACCAATTGTTATTGTTATACGGCGGGCGAACAGAGTTCGCCCCTACATATCTGTTATCTGTTATCTGTTATTTGTAATCTAATTTTGTTATTTCGCTTTCTATTTCTCCGTTTGAAATTTTTGTGGTTATTATGTCGCCTATTTTTATTATTTTACTGTCTAATATAATATTATCGTTGATTTTTGTAATCGAATATCCGCGTTTTAGTACGCTCAGTGGGCTCAGAGCGTCTAATTTGCTTAAAAGTTTGCCGTAAAAACGGTGTTTGTTTTGATATATATTGGATATACTTGAATTTAACCGTATTTTCAATTCTTTTGTTTTTTGTATGGCGTGAGTTAATTTGTTTTTTGGGTCGTGTAATTTTAATTGTTGTTTTAGTGATGATATTTTTATGCTGTTTGTGCTGATAATTTCTATTATATAATTATATAACAAACGGTTTGATTTTTCAAGGTTAATTTTTATTGTATTAATATCCGGGACGGCAAGTTCTGCCGCGGCTGTTGGAGTGCTTGCTCTTAAATCTGCCGTGAAGTCTGTGATAGTGAAATCTGTTTCATGTCCTATTGCTGAAATTATCGGGGTTTTACAATCAAATACAGCTTGTGCGGCCTGCAGGGTATTGAAACAATTTAAATCTTCTAAAGAACCTCCGCCACGTGCGAGAATGATAACGTCAAAATTCTTTTCATCGGCGGTTTTAATTGCATTGACAATATTTTCAATGGCGTTTACCCCTTGAACTTGTGCAGGTATTAAAGTTAATACCGCAATAGGATAACGCCGTTCGAGCACGTTTGCAATATCGTGGAAAACTGCTCCTGTTTTTGAAGTTATTACCGCGATATTTTTTGGGAAAGCGAGAAGAGGTTTTTTATATTTATCATCAAAAAAACCTTCTGCTCTTAATTTTTCTTTCAACAAACGGAATTTATCGGCAATTATTCCCACACCGCCCGGTTGCAATGATTCAACATAAAGTTGATATATACCGTCGCGTTCATACACACTCACGTTACATAATGCCAATACTTTCATTCCGTTTTGCGGAATGAAATTTAATTTTACCGCTTGTTGTTTGAACATTACGGCTTTGACTTGGGATTGTTCGTCTTTTAAAGTGAAATACATATGCCCCGAAACAGCGCGGCTGTAATTAGATATTTCACCGCTTACATAAATACCATTAAGAACATCGTCCACCATAAATTTTGTTTTTATATAGGCGTTAAGTTCCCGGACAGTTATTGATTCTAAATTATATGTTGAGGAAGTATTTACTCCGTTATTATCAGTAAATTCATTCATTTGTGTTACCTGATTTGTTCTTTAAATAATTCCCCAAAACGCCGTTAATGAACGAGGCATCTTCGGTGACGGAATATTCTTTCGCTAATTCCACCGCTTCATTTACAATAATCGGAGGGTCTATATCTTGAAAAACGGTTAATTCATAGAAAGCCAACCGTAATATAGCCAGCGACACTTTAGAAATTCTTGCCAGTGTCCATTTTTTTAGATGAGGTTTTATTAATAAATCCAACTCATCTCTTTTTTCCATTATGCCTGTAAAAATATCGGTTATTTCATCGGTTATTTCTATAAATTCACAATCTTCGGCTATTTCTAAAATTTCAGCCGCATTTTGTTTAGTAAAAAAACTCTCAAAAATCAAAATGAACACATTCTTACGCATACTATGTCGAGTCATAACAAAAACCCCACCTCTCCGCAACAATTCAAGTAATAGGTAATAGTGAATAGTTATTATTTTTTATTTTTTATCTGTTATTTGTTATCTGTTATCTGTTATTTGTTATCTACTTTATCCCTTTTACGAAAACGTTTACTTTGCTTACGGTTATGCCGCTCATGTTTTGCACTTCTGTTTTTACGTGTTTTTGTATACTTTCTGTTATTTTCTTGATTCTATATCCAAAATGTAAATTTACTGCTACATCAATACATAGCATATTTCTGATAAAACTAATCTTAATAGGTTTATCAGAAGACGGCTCGAACAATAATTCTTTAAACGTTAAAGGCAATGATGCAAGGCTAAAAACCCCCTCGATTTCATTAACAGTTTGGGCGGTTATTTCCTCCACAACATCATAAGAAATTTTCAAGTTACCGGAATACTTATTTTTAGATAAAATTTTCATAATTCGTAAAGGTTTGTGTATTAAAAACAAACCCGTCCTCCTATATTATAATAAATTTATTTTTAAACCATGGAGCTATATTTTTCAATAAATTGTTTAGGGGTTAATATTTCCGGATGTTTTAAATCAATGGGGGCAAAATCCGAATCACCGCTTAATAATATGTCCACATTTTCATTTATTGCAGATACAAGTATCGGTAAATCTTTAGCATCTCTTATATTAGGATAATTTGATTTGTTAATTTTGTCAGGCAAATATGTAACAACAAAGGGGAATTCATGCAAAAATATTTCCAGTTTTTCATATTTTGTTGGAAATTTTTCTCTTGTAACCCTTTTTAATTCATCTATAATATATGTTGATAAAATAATAGTATGGTTTTCGGATATTTCATCTATTAATTTTAACATATGCGGTGATGATAAAACGAAAGCGGAAATTAATATATTCGTGTCAATCATTATTCGCATATTGTTTCTCCCATATATCTGTTCTAATTTCATCTACTAAATTAACGACATCTTTTTCATCTTTTATATTTAATCTTTCGGCTTCACCTTTAAAAGCTTCACGAATATTGGCAAAAGCAAGTTTAGCCGCGTTTGCAACAACTATTTTCCCTTTATCTTCTAAAAAAATAACTTTGTCTCCTTCACGTACTCCAAGTTTTTTGCGAATATCTATAGGAATTGTTATTTGTCCTCTGTTTGTAATTTTAGCAACTTCCATCATAAAACCTCCATTTTACCAAAATGATTTTCTTTCGGGGGAAGGGTCGCAAGTTTCTGCCATGCGGTCACACAGAAGTTCCAATAAGTTCATTTTTATGTCATTATATTTCGGGTTGTCAGATTGGTTTACTGTTTCATTTGGGTCATTAACCAAATCATAAAGTTCACAAACTATTTTTTGTTGGTTATATTTATCATGAATACGCACTAATTTATACTTATCATTGCGTACCATTGTTACGAATGCTTTTGGATTGCGATGTTTAATATTTGAATTATAATACTCGCTGTATATACTGTCACGGTGAATTTTTTCTTTTCCTTGCATATGCGGCAGCAATGATTTTCCTTGTATTCCGTGAGGTTTTTCTATGCCCGCAATTTCACATAATGTGGGGGCAATGTCTACTAATTCTACTAAAGAATCGGAAACTTGTTCCGGTGGAATAACTTCAGGACAAGCCATAATTAGCGGTACTTTAACGCCTGCATCATACATATACGGTCCTTTTAAGTAAATCCCATGGTCGCCCAATTGTTCCCCGTGGTCTGATGTGAAAATTATAACTGTGTTATCAAGTTGGTTGGTTTTTTCTAAATAATCAAGCAATCTTCCGACTTGAACATCAAGAAGGTCAATCATTGCCCAATATGCCGCACGCACCATTTTATGGTCTTTCTCTGTCATGTTATCATACGCAAAACTCCCAGGCGAATCATAAGCTCCCATATGGTCACGTTGTTGGAAAATAGGCTTTGTGTCGAGTTCTCCTTTTAGATAATTCGGTAAGGGTATGTCGTCCAAAATATCAAGATAGCGTTCAAGATATTTTTCGGGCGGGTTAAAAGGGTGATGCGGGTCAAAATAATTTATCGTAAATAGCCATGGTAAGTCTAAGTTTTTCGCGCTTTCAATACATTGGATTGCGGAATCTGTACACCATGTAGACTGATGATGTTCTTCTTCCATGCCGTTTGATATATATGAACAGTCATTTCGCGGAGTATCTTTGTAATTAATACCCTTTGAAGTAAGCCACATCGTATATTCGTTCATTGCCCAGTTGGTTTTATCTTGTGTGCCGGAAGGGTGATGTGACCAACGGAAAAAGTGATAATTCTCGCTGATAGCAGGTTCAATAATCACATTTTGCTTTTCATTATTACAAGCAGAAAGATGAAATTTCCCGGACATTCCGCACATATATCCATTATTTGCAAATAATTTCGGAATTAATACTTCATCTTTACTAATATCCTGTCCGTTTTGCCGTACACCGCAAGTGCGCGGATAACGCCCTGAAAGCATTGACGCACGACTCGGAGCGCATACAGGCGATTGCGAATATGCGTTACCAAACAACATTCCCATCTTTGCGAGTCTGTCTATATTCGGTGTTTTTACAAATTTATTACCTGTGCATCCCAAGGTGTCAAATCGTTGTTGGTCAGCACATATCCATAAAATATTCTTTTTCATGCTTTTATTTTAACCTATATTTTTAAATTAGTCAAGTGTTGTAATATATAATAGTTGACAAAAAAATAAAAACATTATATACTATGAAAAGTAATAAGTTTTATAGTATTTTCACTATAAGCAATTTTTAATGTCTGGGTGTAGCGCAGCTTGGTAGCGCGCCACCTTGGGGTGGTGGAGGCCGTGAGTTCAAATCTCGCCACTCAGACCATGACGAACCATCATAAGGGGCATAGCCTTTTTTGATGGTTCATTTTTGTAAAAAGACAGGATTGTATGTTTTATAAGTTTGAAGTTTATTCAGATTTATGCACTCTTGTCTTTTTTCTTGTGGCTAAAACATTTGAGATAGTTTTCTTTTTCGG
>Ga0099364_10007783_pt1 | contig 15227 bp, 13 predicted proteins | sample TergutTh196P3_FD_73070 | JGI IMG/M metagenome (GOLD analysis project Ga0099364, IMG submission 73070) | Microcerotermes parvus P3 segment gut microbial communities from Pointe-Noire, Republic of the Congo - Th196 P3 | ecosystem: Host-associated > Arthropoda: Insects > Digestive system > Gut ... | reverse complement strand
TCCCAAACTTGATGTAATAGGCGGAAACGTAGTTACTTTTGATCAATGCAAGACGCTCATAGATGCGGGCGCTGATGCTCTGAGAATAGGCATGGGGCCAGGCTCCATTTGTACGACGCAGACTACCATGTCTGTCGGCAGGGCGCAGGCCACGGCTATTTTTCGCACGGCTGAGTATGCAAGCAAGCATGGCATACCTGTCATAGCCGACGGCGGCATTGCGACCATCGGGCATATAGCCAAGGCGCTCGCTCTTGGCGCTTCTACTGTGATGATGGGTTCGATGTTTGCCGGAACTCACGAGGCTCCCGGCGAGTATTTTTACGACAGCGGCGTTCGTCTTAAAAAATACAGAGGCATGGCTTCGATTGAAGCTATGGATGCGGGAGGCTCAAAACGTTATTTTGCAGAAGACTCCAAGATAATAGTTGCTCAGGGGGTTTCCGGCGCGGTTGTTGACAAGGGCTCTCTCTTTGATTACCTGCCGTACCTTATTCAGGGGCTCAAGCATTCTTTTCAGGACATGGGCGTGCGCGATGTGCCGGCGCTGCATAGAGGATTATACTCAGGCGAACTGCGTTTTGAGATGCGCTCAGGTTCGGCTCAGCTTGAAGGACATGTCCATGATATGTATTCCTACAAGGAGCCCAAGTATATGTAAGCCAGGGGCGGCATTCTGCCGCCCGTGTAGGTAAAATAAATTTTCAGTTTAGATAAAATAAATTTTCGGCACAATGACGGAATTCTATTTCAGAAAAACCGTGTTTTGTCCGAAGATACGATTGAGAAGCAATTTTCTTAATACGGAGGATATATAATAATGAAAAAGCTTATGTTTCCAATACTTTTAGTAGCTGTTTTTGCAATATCGCTTTCTGCTCAGCCTGCAGGGCAAACCCCTGTCGCTAACACTCTTGCATCCCAGACAGTCGAACAGTTTGGCAAAGATATGGATGTGGCTATTGTTGAGTGGAATAAAAGGATTGCAGGCGTAATAGAAAAGTATGACTTATTGAATACGAGAGATATTCGTATTTTGCCGTATCAGTCAAATTACGATCTTGGCGACGGGTATATTGAAATTGAAAGGCATACTTTCATCAAGGACCCTGCCGGCAGAAGGACGGCTTTCGGTTATAAACAAATACAGGGTATCGTGCTCAAAAGGATTAAAATATATACTGACGGGAAAAACATCTCAAAAATTGAGACCGATGTCCAGGAGAAATTTTTTAATGACAGGCCTATCAACAGGATAATTATTGTTGATTCATCGCCTACTACGGATGGTACAGACAACATAACGTTTACCCATATTCACAAAGGCAGGACATTAGTTGACAACAAGAAACTGGCTGATATAAAAAACCAGGCTGATTCGCCAATTCGCAACAATTTAAAAAGAGATTTCCTCATTCCCAATCTCAATCTCTGCTATTATGCATTGTCTTTCATAGGGGAAGCCTACTACAGTTCTCTCAGGGACGGCGACAGGTATATGGAAAATATCCTGAAGAACGCTATAAGCGGAGAGTGATCTTATAGCTGTTATATCCTCTGGAAATAAATCCAAAGCGGTATTGTTATTACTCAAAGCGGTAATAATAGTGCCGCTTTCTGCTTTTTTCTGTTTTTTTATGTCTCATTTTTTGCAGTGGAGCAGCGTATGAGACGGCAGCGCTTAGGACGCGGAGGAAGCCGTAAGGTAAGTTATTGAATTTTATGTCTGCTGAAAAAATATTTTCAGATGCAAACGCTTTCAGAACAGAACTAAGGCGTCTTGGTATAACAAAGGTTGTCTTTGCCTATGTCAAGGAACGCAGAGTCGAACAGACATCTGATGAAAAAATTGAAGTTTTACCGTATATTCGGCTTGAAGTTATAGCCTATATGGACGCTGTTATATATAAATATGTTGCAAAAAATATTGACCTTGATGCAATGTACGCTGTGTTTAGTGAAGATTTTGAAATTAAAAAAGTAAACCGCAATATTACCTGACCTATGAATGGCATGATAGATGTAAAAGACCTCACTGTTACGTTTCACCTCGCCGATGCAATTGTACATGCTGTGAGGGGCGTCACGTTTTCCATAAAAGAAGGCGAAACATTAGGACTTGTCGGAGAATCAGGCTGCGGCAAGTCGGTTTCGGCGTTTTCAATATTGCGTCTTGTGTCCGGGAAAATCGGCGGTGAAATAATTTATAAGGGACGCGAGCTTTTATCTTTGAGCGAAGCCGAGATGCGAAAAATACGCGGCAGTGAAATATCCATGATATTTCAGGAGCCGATGATATCTCTAAATCCGGTACTTTCGGTTGGTTTTCAGGTGTCAGAGCCATTTATTACGCATCTTGGCCTTTCAAAAAAAGATGCCCTTGAACGAGCGGTTGAAATGCTTCGTCTTGTGGGCATAAGCGATCCGGAAAAACGCTGCAAAAGTTACCCGCATGAGTTTAGCGGGGGAATGAGGCAAAGGGTAATGATTGCGATGGCTTTAGCCGCTTCGCCGTCGTTTCTTATTGCCGATGAACCGACTACCGCGCTTGATGTTACCATTCAGGCGCAGATACTTGAATTGCTTGCCGAACTTCAGCGTGAACGTAAAATGTCGATGCTTTTGATTACGCATGACCTTGGAGTTGTTTCAAATATAGCGGATAATATCGCCATTATGTATGCCGGCGAAATTGTCGAACATGGAACAACTTCTGATATAATGAATACGCCATCCCACCCGTATACTATTGGGTTGCTTGAGGCCATGCCGAGAATGGATGAAATGCCGGATAGATTGGCTTCAATTCCCGGGACAGTGCCTTCTCCGCTTTCATTGCCGCAGGGCTGCGCCTTTTACCCAAGGTGCAGTATGGCTTTTGATGCGTGCAAAAGCGCGGTCGTACCGCTGCAAGAACTTTCAGACGGCAGAAAAGTGCGCTGCCTTAAATTTATATAGATGAAGGAAAGCATGGAACATGGCGACACCTCGCTTATAGTATGCGCCCTTAAAGAATTGCGGCAAAAAAAGGGTTATACTCAATCACAGTTGGCAGATATGCTTGGCATAAAAAGGCAGGCTGTGTACGATATTGAATCGGGACGTTATCTTCCCAATACGTTGATAGCGCTGCGTCTTGCGAAAATACTTGATGTAGCGGTTGAGGATATTTTTCAGGAAAAATTAGCAGAATTAACGAATGTAAAACTTGTTGAAGAGGCGCTTCCCGAGAGTAGTCTCGTTATTGTAAAAATAAGAGATAAATCTATAGGGTTTCCGCTGAAAAGTGAAGAGGTATTGAACGGCGGAATACGCTCTGCTATAGGCCGCTATCTTGGCAACGGCAATGTCAGACTTTTTAAAAATGAAAACCTTATTGAAAACACGGCAGCTCTCTTAGGCTGCGATCCTGCTTTCGGCATTTTATCGTCTTACCTGTCTGCTTCTGATGCATCGATGTATTGCCGTTTTGCTTCAAGCGAAAAAGCCGTTGAGTCTCTTGCTGCGGGGTATGCTCATATGGCAGGCATACATGTACAGGGTTCTGGCAAACAGGGACTGAACGTCGATTTTGCGCGTCGTTTTATGAAACGGCAAAAATTTGGGATAATTACTTTTGCCGATTACGAAGAAGGCCTTGTTGTAGCCAAAGGCAATCCATTCGAGATAAACAGCTATGCCGATTTAGTCAACCCTAAGGTACGTTTTGTAAACCGCGAGGCTGGGGCTGCGGTACGTCTTCACTTAGAAGATACTCTCAAAGAAATGGGTATACCCTTCGAGGCAGTAAACGGTTTTGACAAACACGTATACAGCCATGCCGATGGAGCACAGCTTGTCAAATACGGCTTGGCTGATGCTGCGCTTGGTTTGCGCGTACTTACCAAGATATATGAAGTAGATTTTGTGCCTGTATCGGCAGTCCGCTGCGATCTTGTCATACCGGTTGATCTATGGGATTTCAAACCGGTAAGATTGCTTGCAGATATATTACAGACCAAAAAATTTCGTATGGAATTGCAGTCTATCGCCGATTACAATACGGACAATACCGGAAACCATATCGAGGAATGCTGACTATATTCCAAGCAAAAGCTTTGCCAGCATAAAATACACTACTAAAGTACTTGCATCAAGTATTGTCGTAATTATCGGCGAAGCCATTACTGCCGGATCTGCCCCAAGCTTCTTTGCGGCTATTGGCAGCATACCTCCCACAGTTTTTGCCATAAGCACGGTGACAAACAGCGTCAATGAAACTGTAATGGCTAAAATAGTATCGTAGTCGAATAACAGGACGCGTACAAGATTAACGACAGAAAGAATGGCTCCACAAAGCATAGCTACGCGCAGTTCCTTCCAAAGAACCGCAAATACATTGCGAAGGGCAATTTCATTCAGGGCTATTCCGCGAATAACTAATGTGGCGCTTTGGGTTCCGGCGCTTCCTCCGGTATTCATCAGCATCGGAATAAAAAAGACAAGCGCCGGTAATACCGTAAAGGCCTCTTCGAAGCCGGAGAGAATTGATCCCGTCACGGTTGCCGAAAGCATGAGGGCGAGCAGCCAGACGACCCGTTTTTTTGTAAATGTAAAAACATCTGTTTTTAAATAGGGTTTTTCCGTCGGCGAAATAGCCGCCATGATTTCAAAGTCCTTTGTCGCTTCGTTTTGTTGAACATCAAGAACATCGTCAACTGTTACGATGCCTACAAGGCGTTGTTCGCTGTCTACTACCGGAAGAGCAAGCAGGTCATACTTAAGGAATGTAGCGGTCAGGCTTCCCTGGTCTTCGGTAGTATTTGTCGAAATCGGATCCGACTGCATGATGCTGCGTATTGTATCGTCAGGTGAAGCTAAAAGCAGATCGGTGGCAGAAACTGTCCCGATTAAACGGCGCTCGCGATCTGTTACATAACATGTATGTATGATGTCTTTGTTTGATACGTTTTTGCGAAGATATACCAAGGCAGCCGATGCGGTTAATTCAGCTTTCAGTGAAATATACTCTATTGTCATGACGCTGCCCACAGAATCCTTTGGGTAGCACAGGAAGGTGTTGATCAAATCGCGTCTGTCTTTCGAAATGTTTTTGAGAACCCGTTTTACTACATTTGCAGGCATTTCTTCAACAAAGTCAACGGCATCGCTTAAAAACATATCATCGACAATTGATTTAATTTCCTTGTCGGTAATTACCTCTATTATGGTCTCTCTGCTGTTTCCCGACAGATGGGCAAATACCTCGGCGGCTTTATCTTTAGAGAGCGCGCGGAATATCTTTATTGCGATGTGGCTTTCGACTTTTTCAATTTCATCTGCAATGTCGGCAGCGTTCATGTTTTGCAATGCTTCTTTGACGGCGGTGTAGCCATGAGCTTCCCAGTTAACCAGAATATCTTCAGTCATTTGGATTCCTCCTGTTTATGAATCAGAAAATCATGCCGTTGATAATAAAGAAGTGTTCTGTTCTGAACGTTGATTAAGAGGGAAATATCATGCTACTAAGCGACAGGATAGCCCCTGCTGGACGCCAGGGTCGAACGATTTTTTTATTATGGCTTTATGTATGTCGTCCATTTTACTCCTATCCGCTTGATGAACAATTTTTACCAAATTAGAGTTAAGGCATTATGTCGTCAATAAATTTTTATTTTTTTTACAGGTGGGAGTTATGCCTTGTACGGTTCAAAAAATCCCGGTTCAAGGGCTAATCATAAAAAAATATTTGACATACGACAAACATCTATTATTTTTATAATAATTTTAATTAGCAATAAAATCGCTAAATAACAACAAAGATAAAAAAATAATTTTGTTGATACAGGAGGTCAAACAATGTTGAAATTACGAAAACGTTCTTTTGTTAAACATTCTTGCCTTAGAAGAAATTTTTTAATTATTGCATTTCTTGCCGTTCTTCTTGCCTTTTCCGCATGCGACAAAGGTGATGGCAGCCCATCAAATGTAGTTAAACAATTCTGGGCGGCTCTTGAAAAAAAAGATGAGGCCGCAGTTGCCAAATTACTATCTGAACCTGAAATAGCGCCGGCGTTTTTTAGAATGGTTACGGTGTTTGGCGATGTAAAGCATTTTGACAAAACAATAGCCAAAAACGCTTTTACCATAGTAAATATGGAAGAAACTATCAATGGCGACACCGCTGTTGTAAAAGCTGCTTTCAAGGATGGAACAACAAGCAACTTTGAACTTATAAAATTAGATGGAAAATGGAAATTAAAATAAATTGTCTTGCCAAAATCAAGCTATAATAAAAACATAGAATTATGGACAAACTCGCCGGCATAATGAAACGCATAAAGATCGGAATGGATAATTTCATTGTGTTTCAGCGTTACCCGTTTTTCAGGTGGCCTGCCTGGGTCGAAAACGATGATTTTATTTCTCCTCCGACGCTTATCAATAAGGCTTTCAATCAATGGGTGTGTTTCTCAAATTTTAATTCGTCCCATGAACTGCGCATTGACGATTTTGGCATGATAACTTCTTCGTATGGCGCTTGGGCGCTTGAATTTTGGGTCGTACATGGCGGCAAACTTTATAGAATGGCACAGTCTTCCGATTGTCATGTTGAAAAAAATCCTTCTTCTTCGGTCGTTTCAATTGTATGGAAAGAAAAACATTTTACGCTCCAAGTTGTTTTGACCGGCATCAGGACGCATTCCGAAGAGGCGCTCTGCAAAGCCGAGCTGACCCTTGCAGATTCTTCAAAGCGTACCGGACTTTTTGCCGTCATCAGGCCTTATAATAATAGTCTTTTGGCGTCTGTGTCATCCATAGACTATGACGAATTGACCGGCATTGTGAAAATTGACGGTCATGCCCATGTTAAGATTGAATCTGCCGTTGATTCGGTAATGTCAGGCTCCGGCGTATTGGGTGATATTAATCCCGTGTCAGAAGATGCAGGGAATGCCTTTGCCAGAAGCGCGGACGGCATGGCCTCGCTTGCTGTTGCCGCATCAGCCAAAAAAAAATCAACCGTTATGCTGCTCAGAATATCCCTTGATGGCCGCGATATTCAGCCTGACAAAATCAACATTGTATTTGATGAACTTATGAGCGAATTTGAACGTTTTACTGCAGTGCGCGCCCAACAAGGTATAAAGCTCGCAATGCCCGGTAAACTTTTCAACGAATGGTTTTATTCTGCCAAAGCTTCAATGGTCTCACTTTCAGAAACCGATTACTTAGACCGCTTCATGGGCGGCGTCTTTAATTTTAAAAATACGTTTTACTATGCAAGGGCGCTGCACCGCATGGGTTATTTTGAAGATGCGGCTCAGCTTCTTGAACGCATGAGGTCAAATTTAAAATATAATGCTAAAAAACCTGTTTTCGATGAAATTATAAACTGCTGCTATTTTTTATGCGCTGTTGTGGACTCCTTTGTACACACGAGAGATGATGACTTTCTCGACAAAGAGTTTAACTCTATGAAAGATATAAGCTATGCAATTCTTAAATATTCATCCGGTCTGAAAACCTTTGATAACCTGAAAGAAAACTCGCAGCCTCATTTTCTTTTAAATAACCTGCCGGTTTTCGATTTTACGCTTATGGCTTCGGCCTGCGCCGGTTTCGCCTATTTAGCCAGATGCAAGGGGATTTTCGGAGAAGAAAAAAAATTCAGCGATGAATCGGCGCGTCTCCAAAAAATAATAGCCTCAGATAAAGAACACTTGAGCAATGAATTCTTTTTTCTTATGGCTTTTACGGGTTACCCGTTTAATCTGCCTCACTGTCGTGATGCTTGGGAACTTGTTTTAAAGCATATAGGCGAATATTTCCATGACAAAATTTTGAACATAAAATCCATAGGACTTGATTTGTTTTCAAGCCTTATAGTTGCCAATAATATGCTTACTGTAAATTCTCAGGCGGCCTTTGATATGTGTTCGGAAATAAAAAAAATAGGCGGCAAGCGTTATTGTCTTCCTGAATTTGCCGAGGCGCGGGGCAAACGCGGAGTTTGGGGAAGCGGCTCGTCAAAAATATGCAGCGCTGAAATGTTCTCGCTTTTAAGGAATATGATTTTTATTGATTTACCCGAACGTTTAAGTATATTTCCGGCGCCTCAAAAAGAATGGTTTTTGCCGGGCAAAGAATTTGTAATTGAAAACGCCCCCTCCAGATTTGGGTATATAAATTTCAGATGCAGCGTTTCTGAAAATGATATTATTTTTCGCTTTGATGTGCTTCCTAAATTTATTCCTCCCGAAATAGTCATAACGCTGCCTCACCGCATGAAAATACAGAGGAATGATGATTTTATCTTGAAAAAAACGGTAGATACAACTTACGTCATAAATGGCTGGCCGGCGTTTATCAGATTTACGCATTCTTGATGCCGATGCTTGAAAAAACTATTCCTGTATCGTCAATAGACCTCTCTGAGAACCTGTACAAAATAAGCAAAAACTTTTTGCGGGATGAACTTGCCGTCTCTGTGAAAAAAAATGGAATTTTACGTCCGCCTGTAGTTTTCCCGTTTGACGGCGGCTTTCGTATTCTTACCGGTTATAACCGCATTGAAGCCGCCCGCAAGGCCTCTCTTGAAGAGATACCTGTCTGTATTTGTGAGACTCCTGCCGCGGATATTTTAGCGCGCGAAGCGCTGCTTAAATCTTTCAACGATGAAATAGGTCCGGCGGGAAAACTCCGCTTATTGTCTCTTTTAAAAAATAACTTTTTCACAGATGAGGATTTTATTGTAAAGATTTGCCATATTGGGCTTGGTATTCCTGAATGGGTTTTTGACAAAGCCTGGCTCGATAAGTTTGAGAAACTCAAACAGCCGGTTAAAGATTATTTCGACAACAAGGATGTACCCTTTAATTTGATTGATACCTACATGAGTCTTCCGCCGCATTTAGAACAGGGCCTTGCGCGCCAGTTGGAATTTTTTCCGTTAAGGATTAATATATTCAGAAAAATTGTTCCGATGCTTCTTGATATAGCAAGGCGCAGCGAAAATTGGGCATTCCCTGATGCCGCAATTTCGGGGCGTCAAGGCGAACAGGAACTTTTGAAAATTATATTCGAGGAGCGTTACCCAGAATACAGCGAAATAAAAAAACGCTCTGATGAAATAATCTCTGCGTTATCGTTTGCCGGCGCCGAGATAGATTTTCCCGAATTTTTTGAAGGCGGCAGCCTGTCGGTAAAAATTACATTGGGCAAGCGTGATGGCGCCAAAACTCTCGTTGATAGAGCCGGGCGTCTTGACAAGGAGTTGCTGCAAAAACTTCTTGATATGCTTTAAGCGCGTATTTTTTTTATTCTCTGCAAGAGCGGCGGGTGCGAATAACGCCAGAATACCGCCCAGGGATGCGGATTCATGTTGCTCAGAGCCTGCGTGGATATTTTTTTCAGCGCCGATATTTGCTCTTCGCCGAGTCCGTGCCTGACAGTAAAGGCGTCGGCCTGGTATTCGTATCTTCTTGATATGTAGTTTGTTATGAGGCCGAGCAGGGCAGAAACAGGCCTGAATATGAACATAAATCCTACAAGTCCCAGATGAAACGAGGCGGTTTTTCCGCCGAGAGCTTGCGCTAATTCCAAGTTATCCAAAAATAAGGACATGAGATAAAATGTTGCGGCGAGGCTTAACAGCGACATAAGCAGGTTTAAAAGCACATGCTTTTTTTTGTAGTGGCCTATTTCATGTGCAAGTACGGCTACGGTTTCTTTTACCGTAAGCTGTTCTATGAGAGTGTCAAACAGTATTATTCTCTTTTTTTTGCCAAATCCGGTGAAATATGCGTTTGCCTTTGTGCTGCGCTTGGAGGCGTCCATCATATATATATTGTCAACGGCAAATCCGGCTTGTTCTGCAAAAGACAGAATGGCGTTTTTAAGTTCGCCTTCTTCAAGCGGCGTTTGTTTGTTAAAGAGCGGGACGATCCATTCCGAATAAAATAAATTTATTACAATCAATATAAGGGCTACTGCAGCCCATGCCGTTATCCAAAAATATTGACCGGTATAGCGGTACATAATAAGTATTACCGCAAGGAGTATAGCGCTTATCGCAAGTTTAAGCAGAATGGATTTTACAGTGTCGGCAGCAAAGAGAAGTTTGTTTGATTTGTTGAAGCCGAAACGTTCTTCTATTACGAAGATGTGGTACCACCTGAATGGGATGTTTAGCAAGCTGCCTGCCAGCGTAAATGCGAGAAAAAAAGCAAGCGGGAGCGTCATAAAACCATCGATGTAATTTCTAAGCAGTTCGTCAAACATTCCGATCAGACCGAACAAGAGAATGCAGAACGAGATTATAAAAAAGAATGTATCCGATATAAGCGAGAAGCGGTAGTTTTCTTTTTGATAGGCCTGTTGTTGGGTATATTTTTGCGGGTCATAGATGCCGTTTAACTCTTGGGGCATATCGGGAGTCATGCGCTTTTTGTTTAAGGCGTCTAATATTTGTTCCCAGGCAAAGTTGAGCACAAAAAACGTTATGATGAGCCAGTAATAAGCGTTAAACATCGTCTGCCTTTTTTTGAAGTCCGGCAAATTTGTCTTTTAGTATGTCGCCGAGAGTGGGGGATGCCGGAGAACCTTGTTTGTTAAATTCGGCAAGCTCTTGTTTTTCTAAAACTTTTTCTGCGTCTTTTACGCTGAGTATGAGTTTTCTTTTGTTGTTATCCATCTCAACAATTACAGCTTTTACTTCGCGTCCTGGCGGAAACTCTTTTTGTATATCAATGTTTTTTGCCGCGAGTTTTTCTTTGGGCGCAAAACCAAGCATTCCGTTTGACAGGCGTATGTTTGCGCCGGCCGGTTTCAAGTCTTCAATAACGCCGGTATGTACCGTATCGTACAGGCTTCCGGCATGAGCCTGCCAGGGGTTTTCTTCGTCTGTTACAAGCTCAAGGGATATTTTACGCTCGGTTTCATCTATAGAGATTATTTTTACCGAAATTTCTTCGCCGGCAGACAGGATGCTGCTTGTTACTTTTTTTGTCAGGCTCATGCGCGACACATGAATAAAACCTTCAAGTCCGGGGGCAAGTTCGGCAAATGCGCCCGATTTTATGACATTGGTTACATGGGCCTTTACGGTATCGCCTTGGGAGAAGCTGCCGATCATTGACCAGGGCGATGGTTGTAGTTTTTTTATGCTGAGCGATATGCGGTTGTTGTCCCAGTTGATGTCGGTGACAAGCGCTCGTACCTCGTTGCTCTTTTGGAAGCCGGACATTGAAGGATTCCTTGCCCATGAAAGCTCGGATTGCGGAACAAGGGCTTCGACGCCGCCTATATCTACGAAAATGCCGAAACTTTGAACCGACGAGATTGTGCCGCTTACCGTGTCGCCGATTTTCAGGCTTGAGCGCAAGTCTTCTTCTTTTTTTCGCCTGTCTGCTTCAAGAAGGCTTCTTCTTGAAAGGATGATGTTTTTTCCGCGTTCGGCATAAGAGGTTATTTTAAATGAAAATGTCTTGTCTATATAAAATTCTTCCGGTTCAGGACGTATGTCTATCTGTGAGAAGGGGCAAAAACATTTCGTCTCAGAAACTGATACTGAAAATCCGCCCTTGATGGCGCCCGTAACGCGCCCCTCGACCGGTATTTCAGATTCGTATGCCATTCTAAGTATCTCGGAAGAGGCCTCGCCGCGGCCTATGCGGGACGTGAGCATTATTTCGCCGCCTCTGACGGATACGATGTAAGCGGTTACCCTGTCGTCTTTTTTTGCGGTCAGCGTTCCGCTTGCGTCTGTCAGTTCGCCTATTCTCATAAGGGCTTCGCTTTTACCTGATATATTGACAAAGGCATATTCAGGTGAAAAACCGACTATGGTTCCCTCTACTTTGTCTCCCGCCTCGAAATTATCGCCGGCGCTCAGAGACTCTTCGAGCATTTTAGCAAAATCGTCTTGATTCATTTCTTTAAAATCAGCAATTTGTTCTACAACCTTATTGGGTATCGTTTGAGGTTCAGCCGATTTGTTTCAGGCAAAGAAATGTCGATATTTTGTCAACATATTTTTTATCGGGCGTATAGGGGAGATTTACTTTCCCGGATGGTTCCAAATATACAGGTCAGTTCAAAGATAGTGGCCGCATGGAGAGGGAGCAATGTATGATGCAGACGGCCAAATAGTCCAAAAAAGCATTTGCTTTATCCATAATCTACACTCTTTTATTTTGGCTATCCAATCATTTGTAAATTCAACCGTACAAAGTTTGCAAAAACTCTGTTTATAGTCATCATAGCACGCTTCGATGTTGAATTGAAAATAATTAAAAATGTAACTAATTACTTAACATCTACACCTCCTACTCGATTGAATGTGTTACATAACAGAGTACATCTTTCGTTAGCAAAGATGATTAAAAAATCACCGATTTTCTTATTATATTCGCAATCAATGAAAATACCCCAAAGGTTCGACATGGACAGTTGCCACTATGTCGAATTTTTCTTTAATCATGTCTTCTATGGCTGTTGCGATTTCATGCCCTTTTTCTATACTCATGTTTCCATCAAGCTTTATGTGAAAAGTTAATTCTTTATGCAGAACGTAATTGTGCATATGAAAGTGATGTACATCAAGTTCTTCGTTGTACATACTTTTGATTTCGTTGGTAATTCTATCGATTAGATCGTGGCCGGGTTCTTCGCCTAACAATTTGGTCACTGATGTCTTTATAATTTTGTAGCTTGTGTAAAATATGATTACAGCAATAATTGCGCCCAATGCGCTGTCGATCCACCAAAACCACTTAGCAAGAAAAATTCCGATTAATACAACCACTGACGATAGGGCATCGCTCCTGTGATGCCAGGCGTCTGCTTCTATGCTCAGGTCTCCGGTTTTGCGTTTTATATAAAAGGCGTATTGAGCTAATAATTCTTTCAGCGCGATGGATATGACCGTGACTACTATAGCTAAGGTTCCGTATTCGACCCTTATATTGTCATTAAATTGAATTATTGAATTTTTAAGAAAATCATAAGATATAATAATAAGAAAAAACGCTACGAATAGCGAGGCAATATACTCCCAGCGTCCATGCCCGAAAGGGTGTTCTTTGTCAGCCCTTCTTGAGGCAAGTTTAGCCGCGATTATGATGATTATTGAGCTTATTGAATCTGAAAGAGTGTGCCAGGCATCGGCTACCAAGGCAATTGATCCGGTTGCCATGCCTGCCCAAAATTTAAGTACAAAGAGCAGCACATTAACGATTACTGAAACAATGCCTCCAAGTATTACTTTCGATTTTTCCATAAACAGATGTTAAAACTATCTCAGGTAATAAATCAAGTTTTTTATTATAATTTTTTGTTTTATTGCGGACTAAAAATAGGTTGCCTCTTTGGGGACATTATTTAATGCGGGTTTATGAAAAAAGGTGATTTTTCCCCGCCATGCGGCGAGTGCGGAGGACGTTGTTGCAAATATGTAGCTATTGAGATAGACAAGCCTTCCTCAAAAACCGATTATGACAATATCAGGTGGTACCTTCTGCATGAAAATGTAAATGTCTTTGTGGATCACAAAGGCCATTGGCATATTGAATTCAGGACGCCATGTCTTGAACAGCTTGAAGACAACAATTGCAGAAGTCACGCTGATCGTCCTAAAATATGCGCTGGGCATGGGAATGCGGAAGGCGAGTGCGAATTTTATGACTCGCCCTATAGGGAATATTTTTCAAGCGAGAAAGAGTTTATCGCCTATCTTAAGAAACGCGGCATTGATTGGCGTTTCAGCAAACGCAAAAAATAGTATATAAAGAACGTCTTTTGTCCGATTTTTATAGCATGGAAAAGCTATTTAAAAAGGCATTTTTGAAACCCATTATATTTATAATGCTGCTTCTTTGTTTTGCGGCGTTGAGCGCCAAAAGCATTATTGTTGAAGAAAATCCCGATCTTGAAAATGCGCTCATTATTGACGGCATTAGGATGGATTTGGCGGCAGACTTTTCAGATAGTCTGTTCTCGGGCGATGTTATTTACCGCTTTGAGCCGGATGCAAAAAAAACGCCGAAAAATTCTCAAACGTCGGTTGCGCCTAATAAAGCTGCAAATACGGCTGCAAGTTCAGCAGCATCTAAGGGCAAAACGCCTGTAAATACCCCAAAACAAGTTGCCAGGACATCCGCCAAAGCGTCCCTTGTTGAAGAACTTCGCGCCAATGACGCCAGATGGCATTTGACGAGTTATACAATAAAGGCAAAAGATAATTTGTGGAGTATTGCCAGAAAATTTGAAACGGATCACAAATTAATAATACAGGCTAACAATATCAAGAACCCTTCTCATCTGTTAGAAAACAGAACCATTCTTGTGCCAAACAGGCTTGGTACTTATTATAATGTAAAAAAAGGCGATACGTTAAATTCAATTTCCCAAAGATACAAGGTCGACAAAGAACAAATTGTTTTTGTAAACGGTATTAGGGGGGATTTGATTCGTATAGGGCAAAAACTTTTTATTCCGGGCGCAAAGGAGCCGGTTGCGCCCAGGGTTGAGCAGCAAAAAAACGTTATTGCCAAAAATACCAATACCAAGGCTGCTAAGGTTAAGCCTCAGGTAAAACTTACGACTTTTGCCTGGCCGGTGAGGGGTAAAATAACGAGCGGATTCGGCAACCGCAAGGATCCGTTTGACGGAACCCGCAAATTCCACGGCGGCATAGATATCAGCGTTAAAGAAGGAACGCCGATAAAGGCCGCCAAAGCCGGCAGCGTAATTTTCAGCGGCTGGAAGGACGGGTATGGCAACACGGTAATTATGCGGCATGAGGACGGCTATATTACCGTATATGCTCATAACCTTAAAGCTACTGTAGAAGAGGGAGCCTCTGTAAAACAGGGACAAGTCATTGCTTTATCAGGGCAAACCGGCGCTGTTACAGGACCTCATCTTCATTTTGAAATACGCAAGTATTTGACTGTCCTTGATCCAATTCGTTTTTTGAGATAATTTGAGATAATAATGAAGTTTTTTTTATCATTTTTTTTATCATTTTGCCTTACGCTTTGTTTTGTCGTTTATGGATACTCTGCCAATTTAAGGCGTGTGGGGCCTGAACATACCTCTGCTTTTTATTCCCAAAATGAAACTCTGGGGTGGCCGGTAATAGTCCGTGGAGAGGTTCATTTTATAGGCGCAAGCGATCTAATGCCGGAAGGAAGCGATCTCAAAGGCTATATTGCTGAAAAAACAAAACTCGCCGTGAGATTATA
>Ga0099364_10007782_pt1 | contig 15228 bp, 15 predicted proteins | sample TergutTh196P3_FD_73070 | JGI IMG/M metagenome (GOLD analysis project Ga0099364, IMG submission 73070) | Microcerotermes parvus P3 segment gut microbial communities from Pointe-Noire, Republic of the Congo - Th196 P3 | ecosystem: Host-associated > Arthropoda: Insects > Digestive system > Gut ... | reverse complement strand
AATTGTGGGTATTGTCATAGGGATGGACATACCGGCTCTGCATGACTTCGCCGTGGGATATATTTTGGGGGCGCGCGCGGTTGACCCTGACAGCGCTGTCATTGTATCGACGGTCGGCAATTTTAACGACGAGGAAAGGGGTTACGAACTCGCGGCAAGACAGTTCGAGCGGGGCGTGGACGTATGTTTCAGCGTGGCGGGCGGCGCGGGTTTGGGCTGCATACAGGCGGCTCACGATTACGGGCACTATGCCATCGGCGTGGATGTAGACCAGGTCGAAGTTGTGGACCCGGAGCTCAGGGATACGATTATTACTTCCTGCCTTAAGAATTTTGAAGCGCTGATCACCGTCACCCTGGACAACTATCTGACCGGCGAGCTTAATTTTGGCGAATCAGGACGGCTGGGGCTGAATGAAGGCGCGGTAGGCATAGCGCGGAATCAGAATTATTTAAGCATGGTTCCGGAAAATGTCAGGAACGTAATAGATGATTTGGAAGAGAAAATACGCACAGGAGCAATCCAGGTGCCGTCGGCTTTTGAGATGACGCAGGCGGAGATTGAAGAACTGTTCAGATCGGTAAGACGCCGGACCGAAAATTAACATGCCTGAAAGAAAGACAGCAAAATAGTACCATGTCAGAAACAGTAATGGATATTGCGTCATTGGAGGCAAAAAATGAGCGCGGAGTATTTATTGAAGGAATTGAAGCTGGGGAATGCACTGTCCATCATACTCTCAAACGACGAAGCCACCCCCGAAAGGCCGAGGGACGCTATGTGTACGCTGTCCCTTTTGAAGCGCGCCATGAACGGGGAAACGCTGTGTTTTGACGGCAAAAATATGTCCTGTCCCGGCGCTGTGAGGGGAATGGGATTTGACGACGGCATTCCCCGGATAAGGGGCGGCTTCGGCAATTTTATATCGAATGGAGCGGGGGAGGGGTTCCCGGAGGGCGAGAGGGTTAAAAGGACGCCGGAAATCGGCGAGGCGATGATGAAGCTTCAGCCGGTTGACGTTCTTGGCGGATTCAAATACATAATCATAAAGCCGTATGAGAAGGGCGACAGCGCGTCGTCAGTGACCTTTATCGCAAACCCCGATCAGCTGGCGGGGCTGATTCAATTATTTTACTTCCGCGCGGGAGAATACGATAACGTGATCGCGCCGCTTTGTTCGGGCTGCGCGTCAATATTCCGCATTCCCCTGGGCGAATTGAAAAGGGAAAAGCCGAGGGCGGTCATCGGTAATGTAGATACGTTGGCGAGGGTGCATTTCGACAAAAACACGTTTTTCTTTACTGTCCCCATTAAAGCATTCGAAGAAATGATCGAGGACGCGCATACCTGCTTCTTCTCCACGTTTAACTGGAAAGGCGTGAAAGAAAGGCTGTAAAATTACTTACCCCGGCATACCCCCGTTGCTTGATTGAATCCCGCGGCGCATTGTGCTATATTGCTTATGCGCGAAAGGTTGATATCAGATGATTAACGATGAAATACTAAGAATTAAGGATACGATTGTCAATAAAGTTCCCGTTGAAAGACTCTATCTGTTTGGCTCATACGCAAATGGAACCCCGAACGAAAACAGTGATTACGATTTTTATATGGTGGTTCCAAATGACGGAATACGCCCGATTGAAGCGATAGGAAACGCTTATATGGCTATGCGCGGCATGAAACGAAAGCCTGTGGATATTCTGGCGTGTACAACGGAAAGTTTTGACCGGCGCTCCAAACAAATAACAATAGAAGGGAAAATAGCAAGGGACGGTGTGTTGTTATATGAACGTTGAGAGCAATCTCGCCGAATGGATAAGACTTGCCGAGATGGATATGGCGACGGCGCGCCATATGTTTTATACATATCACCCGAAACCTCTTGAGATTGTTTGCTTTCATGCCCAGCAAGCGGCGGAAAAGATGTTGAAATGCTTTTTGATATCGCAAGGCATTGAAACGCCGAAAACCCATGATATGCAAACGCTTTGCGAATTGTGCGCCGATATCGAAAACGGCTTTGAAAAAATATACGAAGCGGCAGTTTTACTGACACCTTACGCTGTGATTCCTCGTTATCCCGCAGAGCTTGGCCTGATTGAGCAGGATGCCGAAAAAGCCATAGAACACGCGGATGAAGTGGTGAACTTTGTGAAAGAGTTTATTCGTTGACCCGAAATCGTTATATCGTGATTGTGAGGTTATTGATCCCGAACGTTTCGCAGTAATCCGTTTTTTTCACGGTATCCACAACCATTTTCAATCCAAGGAAATCCATGTGACGAAACGCTTCGTTTAGCGTCATTTTTTCAGATAAATTAAATTCCTCGTAAAACTTGAGCGGGTTAAACATATCTCCGCTGTAACGAATACGCATAATCACATCGTCTTTATGCAGCAAAATCCGCACATTCATGGTCATATCATTTTTTTTCAGGCTGTATTCCCGTATAAGAAGCAGCATTTCCTCAATGGCCAGCGCTATCAGGTGGGTGCGTGTTTTGTCCAGCGCGTTCTTCTCGCAAAAATTTGATATGTTACGGGCGCAATTCGAAATATCCGAAACGTCATTGGTTGTTGAAAACGAAATGTATGTGTCGTTTTTTTCGGCTTCGGTATCAATCAAAAACACTTTTGTCAAACATTTGTTTTTACCGGACTTCACAAAACTGAAAATAAAAGACGCGCAGACGCAAAGCGCCGGACATATCCACAATGAATGCCATATGCCCGCGACCCCGTAGAGGTTGGATAAGATAAAAAACGGAGGCAGCAGGAAGACAAGCCTTCTGCAAATAATAATGGCGGTAGTTGCGATATTTCTCTCTGACGCCGCAAAAACGAAATACACAATGAATAAAAAGGTTTCAAATATAAGACTAAGTACAAGAGCCGCACTCATCACGCCCATGAGCTCGCGGGCATAGCCCTGCCCCATGCCGAACAGGGATGCGATTTGTCCCGAAAAAACAATAATGCATGCGCCTAGAATCGCAATGGACGTCATTCCGTACATCAGAGCAATCCTTACAACTTGTTTTACGCTGGCCGAGTCGCGCTCCGCGTTCATCAGCCCGGCAATTTGCACGAGCGCCAGTCCGCTGCCGAACGAGATTGCGCCAAATACGGCCGAGAGAGTATTAAACGCGCTGTAAGCCGCAAGCTCCAACTGGCCGTATGAAGTTACGAGAAGCGTATTGATAACCATGGTGCTGAAAATAATGCAGAAGTCGCCCGCCATATTCGGTAAACCATTCCTGGCTATGCTCTTGAATATCGAAAAAATTTCCCCCGGTTTGATTTTTGCGAAACCAAGAACCTTTGCCTTTACCGCCGTAAGGTAGAACATGAAGAAGCCGGTAAAAAAATATCCCGCGCATGTCCCGATTGCGACGGCGCTCAGTCCAAATCCAGCGTACCGAATCAGCGCGTAGGATATGACCAGCGAACTGACGGGGGCTATGCAGTTTATCGCGATAAGCCTTTTCAGCCAGCCGTCGAATTTCAGCAGACTGTTGCCGGCGGCGACGGACGATATGAAAAACCCGAATAGCAGGTATGCCGCCGCGTATGCGCGCGCTTCGCCATATGTTTCAAGGGGTATGTTTACGGCGCGCAGTATATTATCCATGAATATAAATCCAACGATCCCGATCAGCACGCAAAATAATAAATTGGAAATATAGGATGCCGAAATCATTTTTTTAGCGCCGTTATAATCATTGGAGCTCAAATATTTGGAACAGACGACAGTACAGCCGATTTCATACAGCGCGCCCAGAGCGATATATACGAAGGAGAACGGCACCAACAAGCCTATTGTGCCGAGAGCGGCCGGGCCAAGCTGATTTCCGGCTATAACGGAGCTTATCAATTGCACGGAAGCCCGGATAAAAATCGAAATAACTGTCGAAATAAAAAATTTTCCGTACAGCCTGTTAATAAATAAACTGCTGTTATTCAGGTTGTTCATTTGATCGCCTCCGTACAATTCTTTAATCTAAGGCTTTTATGGCGTCCGCTTGCGTGGGGTAGGTTTCCAGCACTTCTTCAAAGCCCGTCATAAAGATAATCTCCCATACTCCGGGCTGGATACCGGTTACAACCATCTTGCAGTTCGCCACTGCGGATTGCTTTGCGGCAATCAACAGTACCCGAAGGCCGGCGCTTGACACATAATCGCAGCCCGCCAGGTCAATAATCAGCTTGCCGCCCTCGGTAATATTTTGAATAATGGCTTCCTGCGCTATTTCCGAGCCCGCGGCGTCAAGTTTTCCGCTGATTTCGAGAATATCTATCGAAAGGTTCTTTTTCTTATTAAAATCCATAATTTAAGCGTCTCCTTTTTTACGCATGATATTTACGCCGTATGGTTTAAGCCGTACGTTTTTTTAATTGTTACTTCGCTGCCGCTAAGTAAATCTATGAATGTCTGTAGCGTAAGCGTGACTGGATTTGGTTTCATGATAAAACCCGGTAAAATCCATGAAAAATCCTCCCCAGAAATGACAATGGGCTTGCAAGTGTGTGATTTTAACAAATATGTGAAGGAAAAGAGGTAACCAAAAGTTACCTTTTTTCGCAGGGGCGCGAAAATTTTCTCCCCTCCGGCAGCCTCAGCTTTTTCTTCGTGGCTGGAGGGACCTGAACAGGACTGCCGCGCCGTCGGAAAGTATGACGATGACAACGCCCGTTATGAGATTAACATAAATGTTTTCGGGGAAATTGATTGGATTTAAGATATCAAGCCAGCCGACTATGATCACATGGACAACGAATATGATCGTTACATTTTTGCTCCATCGGGAAAATTGTTTCCCGGCAAAATCTAAAGCCTTTATTTCAGATAAAGCGAATAATACGCTTATCCACGAAAAACAAATACCGCCCACAAGAAAATATTGAATAAAATCCTGATTGAAATATTCTTCCGGTCCGAAATATAAGTTCCAGATATCAGAGAAACCATGTTTAAGCGAACCCAAAGAAATCGCCGCAACGGTAAAGATCGAAAAGGCGAATAAATACTTGTAAAAAAGATTCTTGTCCGCGCATCTTTTTAAAAACATACCAAACACGTATCCCATCACGGGGTATCCTACCCAGGATAAAAAAGGAAAATATGAAAAGTCGTTAACGTAGGCAAAAAGCCCGGCAACCACTCCCAAAGGGAAATTATCAACCGGCGGCGTCAGGAAGTTCAAACAGGACAGTATAAGCGTAATGAGTACGACGTCGGCGGGCGGCAGCCGCAATTTTTGGATCAGCGCGAAGAACAGAAAAGTTATCCCCGCAAAAGCCAGGATATCTACCCCGAACGAATATTTTATGCAGTCTTCCAAAAACGCCGCGTCCCCGGTTTTGACAAACAATATAAATTCAGGTATCCCAAATGCGGCAAAATTCAAAACGTAGTTTAAAATTATCAGGTTCATGCCTCGTGAAGCAAGCTTTTTCGGACTTTGGTTCCTCGAATATACTATTCCAGCGCCCAAAAGTATCATGAAGGTGGGCGCGGCAAGCGGAGCCCCGAAAAAACAGATAACTCTCGAATATGTGCTTGAAAGGTCAAATCCCGGCAGAAATTCTTTCACATGCTTGAATACCATAAAAATAACCGCAAGCCCTCTTGCCCAATCAAGCTCTTTTTGCCGGCCTGAATTGATTTGTTCGTCACTGAATAGTTTCATTTCAGCCATCCTCCTGCGCAAAATTGCAATGTGTCGCGGCGTGGATTCCCGCTATCTCCGAATGATTGATTATCATAGAATATGTCCCGGTATGGAAATGCGAGGGTGATAAGTCACCCCCGCATACCCCGTTGTTTATTGGCCGCGGTCTGAGGGAAAAATTTTACCTGCCCGGCTTCATGCTTTTGTTTATATGGAGCGAAGCGAATATCCGCGCGATAAACCCGAACATGCCGCCCGCATTGCATCCGCCGCCGCAACATTAACATGCTCAAACGGAGAATAAGGTGGCCGAAAGTTACCTCTTTTCGGGTAACAGGCATTGGAGGAATTATTTCAAGGCGAGGATACGTATTCTAAACCGGGGGTTTCCAGTTGACGCGCTGCAGACCGTCAACGTGGGCGAAGTCTGTATCGTTCGTAACCAGCACGCAATCGTTCACAAGACAAAAAGCGGCGACAATAGTGTCGCCATCACCAATGGGTTTGCCTCTTTGAATTAATGCGGCATAGACATGAGCAGCTTTTTGCCAAACTTTTTCACTAATAACGCCAATGGGAATAGTCTGGCGAAAGGCCAGGTATTCCAGCAGTTTCTTGTCCATGCGCCTGGCCAGAAGCCCCCTTTGCACCTCGTAATCGACAATACGTGGGAGTACAAGCTTATGTCCATTGCCTAACGCAATATCAGCGTTAGATTTAACGCCTTCATTCTCTTTAAGGAAAAAAGTAACCGTGTTAGTATCAAGGGCGTAAATCATAAATCCAATTCCCTCGTTATGTTAAACCCTTTGGCCATAAAAGAATCAAATTCATCATCAAGAGGCTCGTCATTAATCGCTTTTAAGCCTGAATAAAGGCGATGTAAAGCCTCTTTTTGTTTTTGAGAATCCGTGATTGCATTCTCAATTATCCCATCTGTTTCATCGTTCGGTTCGTGTACTTCCAGTTCGTCAAGGTAATGGGCGACTTGTTCAATTTCTTCATCCGTCATGTCAAGGATACGGCGGCAAAGGGATTCTCTTACGGCGGTTTGGGCTGTGGTCACGGCGATCACTCCTTTTCTCGCGTATTATAACAAACCTCGCCGCCGCGCTGTTCGAGCGGCTGGCAAATCCGCGGTTATAGCTGCAATTGTCCACAACAATTTTTAATCAAAGTGCAAATTACGTGAACCTTGATAACATGACATTACACAAACATATTTCATGGTGTGCCTCCGGTTGGCTCGGAAGTGCCAAGCTGATCTTCGCGCTCATTTAGCAATTCGCTTAGGATAAGCCGTAAACCGGCAAGTTCGCCGCGCAGGTTTCGATTTTCTTCTTGGATATCTTCGATTTTTTCTTTTAGCCCTCTATAATCCACCACAACCGCGTGATGTTGTGCCCAAACACCGTCTATTCGGGCGTTTGTGCTATCTACGAGGCTTAATAAAGAAGGAAATATAGCAAAGGCAGCAACTACAAGAGCAATAAGCGGAATTCCAATGCCTAATAACGTTATAAAATTAACTATTTTGTTTTGTTTTGCCATATCACTTACGGTTTGCTCCGCCGTGCTTGCCGCCTGCTCTGCGTTTCTTGCGTTTTGTTCCGCTTCTTTTATAGCTTCGGGAATAGAGCTATTAATATAAATTGTCTCTTTATCTTCTTTGTAAAACCATTTTTCTTGCAATGCTCGTTTTACATAGTCCAAAAATTCTTTGCTTTTTATTTCTTTTTTCTGTACTGAATGCCACTAAAATTTAAGTCTTGTACAATTTTTTTGTGTTTACTGCAAGGCTCGATGTCCCATATGGGATTATGGCTTAGTTTTGTAAATTCCACGTTTATTAAAGGGGCATCTTTTTTAATAACATATTCATTGGAAGTTAAGTTATGTAAAGGTATATGTATGCGGCCAATAAAACCAGGGTCAATAATAGGCCCTGTTCCCAGCAGCAACCCTTTATAGACGTGATGCACCCGCAGATTGAATCTTAAAGCAATGTAAGAAGGTATTCTGAAATATTGCTTTATTTCTAAAAATGTTATTGAGTTAGACAATAATGTGAGGCCTTCGCCTGCTGCCGACCCAGTATGATATTTTCCTTCGTTGTCCCAATAAAAATATTTGCCTGAAAAATCGCACGTATATATAGCCCCGGATAGCTTACTTTGTTCAGGTTCCTGTTCCGGTTTCGGTTCAGGTTCAAACGGATCAATCATTCCGGTAGTCAATACATATTTCAGTATGTCTTCATAGTTAAGCAAAGCCTGCGGAATCTCCGGGAAAGGATCTGTATTCTTAAAATCCTCATATCTTTCTTTCGCGGGCTTTGCAAAATATGGGTTCTTTTCATACAATTCTTTTATTTCCATTATAATGTGGGCTCCAATGAAACTAATGTCGCCTTTCCCGTACCTGCAAAATTAATAGTTTTTCCAATCGATTTCTCAATATTTGCAATATACCCTGTCGCGTTTTCCGAAAGGGTAGTTCTATCATGCATACTATAATCAATATAGTCCAAATGATTCAGTACAATAATATTAGGGTTATTTACCTCTATGGCCCCTTTGACAATGTCTGAATCAAATTCCGCTACACGTCTTATATGTTTGGTTGCCGACGTATATTCGGTTAGGTCACAGCCTGCCACGCATTGAGCCGCTACATCCTCCCACGTTATTTCATTGGGCAATGGTCCCGAATTACCGGCAACGCGAATTGGGAAAGTACGAATGACCATTATGACGTTTTGTATATCTAAAGGGCTAAGTCCCGTTTCACTTACAAACCCTGATGCGGTTGTATCTCTGCTTGTGCAGTAAGGAAACATTTTCGCGTGAAGTGGGGACAAGCCAAAACCTTGCGTCCCTTCGATAACAATATGCTCCTTTTCATTTATAAGGTCGCGCATCAGCTTTTTTGTATCGGTAATATAGGGCGCCAGTTTATCGCAGTTTTTTGCGAAATCAAAATTTTCAGCACGCTCCAAACGTCTGATGACCGCAGCGCCTGTACCACTTGAGGTTGAACCGATTTTCTCACGCAGTTTTGACTGATGTTCAGCATCAATCATAGCTTGATTTATCATTACCGCATACGGGTCAATTTTGAGGTTTTCCGCTTTAATCCCGGATTCTTTCATGTCATTGTTCAATTTATCAATGTCTATATATGAACCGCTCGGCAAAATGCACATTATTGAAGAGTCGATAGCGGCGGTTGGAAGAATCCGGAAGATATATACAGCGCCATCTTCACCTACTACGGTGTGGCCGGAATTAGGTCCTCCAACCCTAACAACGGCGGCGGCGCCTAACTTTTTTGCAAAGTAATAGGACACCTTCCCTTTACCTTCGGAACCAAACTGTCCTCCCACGACAACGGACACAGACATATGACATACCTCCAAGTCACCGGCTCCCGACAGAGCTGGAAAATTATCTCCCATTATCTCACAACATCGCAGCGTATAGAGTTATTCAGCCCCTTCCTTTATTACTGAGTTTATGCATGAGTGAACCCAATTTAACCATTAACTCTTTGTAGCTTTTACTGTTGTCAGCCTTATAGGCGCTTTTTTTAGAGAGCGCATCAATAACCTCCTCCACCGGATGTGTGTCTATTTTTTGAAAATGTTCCTTTGATATATCCGGGTTGAGCTTACGGTAACGATCCGCACGAACAGCGAAAGGCGCATTGATAAAAAGTAACGTAAATCTATTGCCCAACGCCAATGAAAGGTTTTCGTAGTCTACAAGCTGACGAATACCATCAATAACATAATTCTCCCGCTCGTTTATTTTGCTTATCATTAAATCAGAAAGCTCTTTTTGCTTTATGGGATTACTTGCTATTTCAAGGCCAATTCTTTGTAAATCCTCACGGCCGGAAACATTATATTTTTCTTCAATCAGTTTGCTAAACCGCATGGACGTGAATCCATACTTAAAGCGCAGGTATTCAGCAGCCGTGGTTTTGCCTGCCGCAATATATCCAGTCAGTCCAATGACAATTCCCTTACCTGACGTACTTGCGTCAAGTTTCGGAACTATAAGATAGTCCTCTTTTTCGTTGCCCATGCCAATATATTTATCATCCAAATAAAAGTACCCAACAAGGGCTGAAGTTATTGCGTCAGCTTCATCATGGGTAACATCCTCACGGATATCCTTAATGCCAAAATTTTTCATTCCATTTATAAGAAGCTCCAGTCCTCTTCGTTTTCTTGGAATATGAAGAAGGTCTTGCGCTACGCCCGGATAACTCTCAATTACATGGAATCCAAGCGCACGTAATCGTACTGCGAGTTCTATTCCCCGCATAGTCAGATTTACCATGGAATCTATTAAGCAAGGATAGACACCAATCCCAAAGCGTTTTAAGGTTAACTCACAATATCGCATAATTCCGTGCTTTGCGCATTTGCAGCTTTTGTTGCCGCAACATCTGCCCTCGGGAAGCGAAAGAGGAGAATCGATAGAAACGACGGCCGGCTTGATTTTTAAAATGCGCTCTATCATTTCATTGTCTTTGAATACTAAAACGGTATCTACTGCAGCCCCCGATAATACGGCAAATCCACTGGCTTTTGTCTCACTGCCTGTTAAATCAATCCCTACAGCTTTGAGAGTTCCGGAGAGTATCCCATTATTATTTGAAAAATAGTAGTTAAAGTTTTTAAACTTCTCTTCGAAAATAGTTGTTATGTCCTTTTCATCAATGCATCGTTTTGCATTTAGAATCTCTTTTAGGCTGCTCAGTGTTTGGCAGTTCAAAATGGCTTCCGCAGGAATATTTGCGTATTTAAGCGCTTCCAGCACATACTTCGCATTAGTCAAATGGTATATGGAATGCGCATCTGTCCCGATTGAGATTCTTACCCCTTCGGTTACAGCTTTTTTTATATTGGCAATGGATAGATCAAATCGCTCAGGAAAACAGTTCAGCTCTAAAGCGACGTCGTTTTCACGGCAAAGATTCAGAAGGTAATCAAAATGAATCTGCATTTCTTCACGGCAGACAGTAGGCTTACCCGGCCGTCCAAGCAGTCTGCCTGTGGGATGGGCTAGAATGTTGACATATTTGTTGCTAAGCGCTTTTGAAATTCTTTCAATCAATATATGTGGAGGCTGGTTGAAATGGGAGTGCACAGCGGCTATGACAATATCGAACTCTTTCAGTATGCTGTCAGGAAGGTCTAAGAACCCATTGGCCAATATTTCGACTTCGATGCCCGCTAAAATAGGGATGGCACTGCCTTTATTCATCTCTCGAATTTTTCTTATTTGCGTCAGGGTATCAAGTTCAGACATCCCGGATGGTTTTAGGGATTGCGAATGATCGGTGACAGCTATATACTCATATCCTAATTCAACTGCCATGTCGCGCATCTGCTCAATGGAGTGCAAGCCATCACTCCAGACTGTGTGCATATGCAAATCTCCCAAAAACGGCAAATTATTCGCTGTTTTAGAGAGACTTAATTCATGTTTCTTTTTTTGGGCCTCCAGCTCTTTTAGTGTCTCATTGAATTTATCCTCGGATAGAATTAGAAGCTTGAATGGAACTCCAAATCTCTCAAGATTAACGCAGTTGTCGTCTAACGAAACAAATCTAAAAGAAGAGCAGGATTTTAAACGCGCGGACAATTCTTTATAATCAGATGTAAGAGAGCAAATAATAATGCCTGTTTCTATGGCTTCTCTGTGGAAATAGAGGTCATCAGACATACTGGCAGCATGTACCAAATGGTTATTTTGCAAAAACCGTATAAGTTCATTGGCTAATTCATAAACGTGCGCATATTGGAAACGACGTGACTCATAGCTATCAAGCGCAGCAGATAGTATTTTTATGTCAGATGGTGACAAAAACGCCGCATTTGATTCGATTATGCGTTCAATACCGGCAAAGTCATACACCTCATGCTCTATGAGTATATCCATCACTTTGTTTTTTATATTCGAATATTCGTATAAATCAAATACGGATTCCGGGATATCCCCAAGCAAATCATCAATTAGACTTAGGCGCATGGTTTCAATAATCTCGACTATGTTCTTTTCAATACTTGCGCCAATAGACGGGAGCGATCGCAAATTGCCGTCATGATATAATCCTTCAATGTACGCTGAGTAACCGTCAACGGCAAGCGCCGCTTTATAATATGCTCGGGCTTTATAAAGACTGTCATGAAATTTTTCATAAAGAAAAGCCACACGGTATAAGTAACGAGCTATTTCAAAATCATACACGGCGTGTTCGCACCACTTTCTTTCTTCGCCTCGAACAGTCCCTAATATCCTCTACTCATTTGTGCCATTCTAGCACAGGCGGCGCACAAAAATTTTACTGGAACAGAGGTGACGGCATAACAAAGGTGGTGTCCCGTCTTTTATTTTTATCGTACTATCCTGCTTGCCTCTGCCTGAAAAATATTGATTTTAATCGGGTTTCTTGAGGGTTCTATATGGCATATATCTTTCGTGGTGGATTTTCAGCTTTTCCTATTACCCAATATTTTATCTCAGAGAATCAAGTGATACCACGTACTATTGAAACCCCTAACAATTTTTCTTCGTCACGCGCATTCCCAAGGTTCAATATCTCTGACGCTGCCAATGCTGTAAAATCTTTTTCACCCAGGAAATCTTCCATTGTGCTGAAATTCTCGTTAGTTAATGAAACTACATATTGCTTCCCCGTTTCTGCTATGGCCTTCTGGGCGTATGCAAACCACCTTGCACGTGGCGCTGGGTCATTATCGGAAAAGAGAGTGCTGTCATGCCACAGGAAATTTAACATGTGATTTTGCCCGTGCATAAATAATAACCAGTCAAAACATACAATACATGTTGCGTTCAGTCCTTGCGACTCACTTCCGGCCAGTTCTACCCTAAAGTTAAAACGTAACTGATTATCGTCACCAAGATTATTCTCCAAAACAAGCCCAGAGGCTATACTTGGATACATTTGCTCCGTAAGAGAAGCATAAATTTTATTATATGAATCCAATGGATTCGTTTCTTTATATGCGGCTGCCAAGGCGTCGTCAGCTGCCATATTTTGCTTCAGTTCAAGCTTCTTTCTCTCAAGTTCCTGATCAATTTCTGCAAATGCTGTTAGGGAAGCATATTGCTCTTTAAAATTGCTGAGTTGATTAGCGATTGCGGCATATTCATCCAGCGCCTTTTTTCCGTGCAAATTTTTTAAAATATGATCTCGTTTTTCTACAAGTGTTTTTCGTGTCGCGTTTTGTTCCTGAATTTTCATTTCAATCTTTACGCGATCCGCTTCTAAACGTTTACGCCGATTGGAAATCATGTCTTTGTGAAACTGTTCGACAGATGAAAGATGAGCTAATGCCTCAGGTTTGAAAAGTTTCTCCAAACCCGAATATAGTTCAAGGAGTTCATTATGTGAAATATCAGGCTCTACTTGCAGCAAAGCATCTATATTCGTTCTTTCATAAGCCAATTGAACTGTTGTTTTTTCAATCTTTCTAATTTGCTCAGTATGTTGATTAGCAGTCTCTTCCAATTTCCGATAATCCTCTGCTACTTCAAAATTGGCAAGGTCTTTTTCTAAGCGTTCGATTTCTTTTTGTAAATGGTTAATTTGTGTCGATGGTTTGACACCGGAATAAACTACGCTTTTCAAGACGGGATCTGTTACCCAAAGATTACGCGCCTTATCAATCTCTTGAATATCTTTCCTGTTTTTTATTTTCCTGAGCATCAATAGAGGCTCGACGCCCAAAAGGTAAAGTGATCTCAGGGTTGCTACAGCCTCTGTTTCATTGGATGTTTTTATCGGAGCCAACCAATCGTCTTTTTCCTTTCTGGCAAAACGGGAAATCAGCGAACGGAAAGAAATTGTCGTCACTTCCGGAATCATACGAAAAATACCTTGATCATTCAACCATTCCCGATATTTATTGAGAGTTATTTTTATCCCGTCCAGGGCTATTTTTTTTCCATCCCCACTGCGCACCACATCGTGTTTTTTGCCGTTAATAGAAAATATAAGTTGAAATTCCCACTCCGGTAAGCATTCTTTTACAGGAGTTGGGGCTTGGTTGCTTCCAAGACAAAGATGCACAAGTTTCAAAGCGAGGGTTTTGCCTGAGCCATTGGAACCCCCTCCGCCGGCTTCGTCGGATTTCTGTCCCAAAATGAGCGACACGCCTGTCTGATTAAATTTCAATGTCTTAAACCTAGAATTGCTGGCATTCATTTCTATCAGCTTCATCACGTGATCCTTTGAATGTGGTTTTCACCCACAGGTTCTATTTGTTTCAAAATCAAAAGAATATCCAACGCCAGAACTACTTCCGTAAAATTGGGTTGAATAAGCCACGTTGATTGAGGTGAATTTAAAAAACTATACAAACCATCAATGGTCATTGGTTCTACAAGCAACGCGCGAATATAACCCGCGAGTCCCAAAAGAGACTCACAAAAACGTACATGCTTATGAGGTACTATTGCTCCCAGGTGACTCATATAAATCACAACTTTCAAAATATCTTGCAAAAATAATCTCGGCAGCAGTGCGGTACGCTGTGTAATGTGAAGAATCATGCGCTTCCGGCGGTATAAGTTCCTCTATCATCCAAATGTAACGTGCATCCGGGGCACCAAGCGTACTTTCAGGAAATTTTTCTTTGCTTTTCTTATATAAATTTTTCAAAGTAGGCACAATATCCTGAGCATCTCCGCGGCTGTTTTTCAAGATGTTGTCAATTTCACTTGCAAAATGAGAAAAATATTCCATTTTACCTTTTATTTCATCGCTTAAATCATTGATTCTTATTTTTTCGGCAAAATCCGGATGAGTAACATTTAAAAAATGCAAAATATCACGATCTTGATTAGCTAATTTATTTAAAAGAATAGACAATGGAGAGAAACTGTCTTCTATTCTTTCGGGGACACTGGTCAGGTCGCCTACAAGGAGAATTTTTTCATCTTCGCTGCGGCTGTTGAATAAACCTAGTAATTGCCGAGTATCCACGATGCCGGTTTCTTCTAAATTATGGTCTTTCTTAATTTTAGCCATGATTTTTTGCAACTCGGCAGAAATTGATTGCATGCGATTATTGAAAACGAAGAAAAATTTTCGTATTTTAACTATATCATCCCAGCCTTTATTGAGTTTTTCGAAATCCGTTGTTATCTTTTTAATAGCATATTCTTCGACGTTTTGCGAATTTATTTCGGGTCCATATACTTGGTAATAAGCCCCTTCTGATTCTATCCAACCGTCGTTACCACTATCCCCCCTAAAAGCCCGAGCTCGTGTATCGCGAAAACCAGGGTAACACATTCGCATTAACTCACCAAAATATCGCTGAAATTGTGTCCCCTCGGCTGTAAGCAATTTGTTTTGGAAAGCTATATAGTATATATTTTGGGGCATCTTCTCATACCTTCATTTTATAGCAATTTGATTTATTATATCCTATATCCATTTTCAGCAAACCAAGCCAATATATCTGATGCGGTAACTCGGTCGAGTGCTTCAGCTATGGCAGTTTCCAACA
>Ga0099364_10007781_pt1 | contig 15229 bp, 11 predicted proteins | sample TergutTh196P3_FD_73070 | JGI IMG/M metagenome (GOLD analysis project Ga0099364, IMG submission 73070) | Microcerotermes parvus P3 segment gut microbial communities from Pointe-Noire, Republic of the Congo - Th196 P3 | ecosystem: Host-associated > Arthropoda: Insects > Digestive system > Gut ... | reverse complement strand
AAATCATAATCTTCGATATAGCCTTTGATACGACGAATTTCATTTCGAAGAACTGTTTCATCAAAACTTTTTGTTATTCTATTCATATTTCGTTTCCTTTCTATGTAACTCTATTTTTTGAAAATATTGCAACGAAATATGTAACTTCTACAGCAATGACGAACCGAAGCGACCTCGCAACGACGGAAAGGGGGTAGTGACACAGAGATTGCTTCGTAAGAACAGCAAGAAGTGACCTCGCAACGACGGAGTCCTCTCCGAAAAGTCGTTTGCATAGAGATGTTAGCTCTATAGAAAGGAATATATGCACCATGTCGCATCTTGTAGGGATGCTACAAAATGTGCCAATTGATTGGTTGCATCCCTACGGTATACGGGTTCGGAGTATGCCTCATTTTCTACCGAGCTTCACATACCTAAAGGCTTATGTAAAGTAAAATTTATAAATATACTTTTCGGAGAGTGAGCATTACTTCAAAAGCACCATTCTTTTAGTTTGAACAAAGTCTTCTGCAACCATTCTGTAAAAATACACTCCACTCCCGACTTCATACCCATTGTCATCGCGACCATTCCAGACTATGTTATGTTCGCCAGCATTATGCATTCCATCAACAAGAATACGAACCAATTGACCTCTTAGATTAAAGATTTGGATTGTCACATTGCTTATTTCAGAAGTGTTATATTTTATAAGAGTTTCAGGATTGAAAGGATTAGGATAATTTCCAATCAATTCTGTAATCATGGGTAATTGATTTAAATCATTTTCTGAAACATGAATTATCACTTCAATTTCGACAGGTTTTGATTTTCCGAGCTGATAAACAGCTATAATCTGGTAGACATATTCACCATTTTCTAAATAAGTATCAAGAAAAGTATTTTCTTGAATGGTATCTATAGTCAAAACCACTTCATCACGCAAGACAATATATCCTAAAAGGACATCGGAATCTGTGGTTTCTAGGGGTGCTTCCCATATCAAATCCACCTCGTAGTTAAGAACATTGGCTATGAGATTATTGGGTTCAGGAAACATCAGGTTTACATCTTTGGCAATCAGGTCATTATTTGAACGAATTTGAACATAAAAACCGTGCAAATCTTCATTTAAGATACCTATAATATCAAAATATGATGAGGGAAAAATGTCAACAATATCTTCATTGAATTTTAAGCGAATATCACCATGAAAATTTGAAAGGATGATATAATTATCTTGGTTTAAGCTCCAATCTGCCACTGGATAAAATGATTTTATTCCAATAAGAGTTCCTATACGCGGTTTTGCAGTTTCTGGGGTGGTAAAAAACGAAGTTGTTTGAATAAAAGGCTCAGGCAATGATCCAGTTCCAGTCCTTATTATTCCATTTGGTTCTATTATTCTTATCCCATCTGTTATCATCAAATTTCCAACAATTGTATATGTATCACCTTCAGTAACATAAAATGAAGGTCTTGTAGAGACGCCCGGAGTATACAAATCACTGCATATAACCTCCATGACATTTTTTCCTAATATTTTTATGCCAAAATCATCGCTCTGAATATAAAAATCATTTATATTATCATTTATGTCGCCTTGATTGTTTAATGCGACACCATTAATGATGACTTCGATACCATTTGATAAATTAGGATTGGTCCTTAAATCTTGGATGCTTCTAAAGGTAATAAGCTGATTAAAAGCGTTATCCAGCCAAGTCAATCTTTGAGATAACCAATTTTTTAAGAAATTGATTTCCCATTCAAAAGTATGGTTACCTTGTTCTGGTTTTTCCAATTCTACTCTGTTTTGAGCTATTGGCCATTTCTGGAAATTTCTAATTTGAGCATCGTTTAAATACTCTACTCTTTCATCAATAAAAAATGAAAAATTATTAAAATCTAATTTTTTTTCATTCCATCTTTGAACAACGGCTGCTACAAAAGTAGGGCATTCAAAAAGTCTTGGATAATATTTTTTAGCAGGTGGGGGCCACCCAACATTTGAATGGTGTCTAATCCAAAAACCTTCTGGTGAACGGACAGTGCCGGGCCAGACATACATGTCTTGAAAATTACCATAATTTCCAAAACTTAAATCAAAGTCCCATAAAGGACCTTTGAACAGTTTTTCAAAAGCAGGGTCGTAATACATATAAACGCTTGAAATGTCCCTTGCATCGGGGTTTTTGGATATTTCATTGATAAGATACCAATCAATAAAAGAGTAAATATCAAGGTATTTTCTCCAACCTGTTTCTGGATGAGTAAAACTACTCGAAAATAAGGTATTTTCTACTTCAGTCATATATTCTCTTATAGCAACTAAAATAACATGATCAGGATGAGTAGTATCCAGTCGTGCTGCGGGTAAGTCTAAACTAGGTAAGGTAAGATTAATAGAATATCTTGCTGTTGTAGTGTCAAACAAAAATTCTGTAGGATCTCTTCTGATACAATGTTCGAGAATAAATCCACCATTTAAATTGTTTAGTGAGATTAAGTCTATATTGATCCTGTCAACACCATCACGAATGTTTTCTATCGCTTGGTAAATGCCTCTATAAGTTCCGTTTAGATATAAATCCAGGTGTTGAGTTCTCGGCACCCAAGCCATATTATCAAGTAAATCTCCAAAAAAATCAAAAGCAAGTTCACCTCTTAACAATGACTTATCTGCATGATTTGCTAAAAGAGCAAAACGAAAATGAGCAGGCATACCGAAGAAAGGTCTATATTCATCATTGTTTTCAAACCTTAGATTGTATGGTGTTTTGGGCCACCAACGAGTAGAATTTCCTCTTGCTCTGATACGGGTAAATCCAGTAAATACTAAAGCCTCCGTTTCATCGTTTTCGTGATATTCTGCATCCCTTATCCAATCCTCATTTTCAGGTGGAATCTCGATTAAATGTGCTTGATTTGGTCTGTGAGTGTATCTCAGATCGATAATCAAGTAAGGGAGACCATTAAAAATCAATGGGTCTATCAGGTCATAAGGGTTATCATTAGTTTGAGGCATTTGAAGAGAAGAGTTAAAACCGTTATTTTGCGCATCCATTGAAAATGATAAACCATAGATATTGGCAGTGACAAACATAGCTAATATCATCATAAAGTGAAAAAATTTAAGATTCATAATACAATTTCCTTTTGTTTATTTATGGTTTTTGTCATTTTATTTTTATTAGCAAATTTGTCAAGCTCTTTTTAGATCTAATATTTCCTAGCAATAAAAGCTTGATATCGCTACATCGTAGATTAGCAAATAAAGCAGATATCTACTGTTATATCAATGTATTAAGAAACTATTCTTTTTTATTCTTATCTACATCTACCTCAACTATTTTATCTATGTAGTCTCTATACAGAGGTATCAAATCTTCTAACTGGACATATTTTTTCTAATTTAGATAAGACTGTTGTTAAATTGATTATGGAGCAAGTTATATTGATTTTCTATCAATTTTTCTAAATTTGTATTTGAAAAAACAGCGATTTCTTGCATTGTTTTCAAAACATCATGAGAACCTTCATTATCTATATCGGTTTCAAATCCGTAGTTATGTTTTTCAAATATTTCATTTAGTATTTTTTGAGAATTTTTCACTTTGAGTATATTTTTATTTATTGAATAAATAACATTTAGCTTCTTAAAAGCGTTTATAACATCAATAGATCCTTGAAATGAATGCATAATGTATAATAAATCTGGAAAATTATTTTTTATGATAACCAAAAGTTCATAATAATATCGAACACAGTGAATTATAACAGGTTTATTAAAATCATGAGCTATTTCAAGAAAGTTCAGAAAGACTTTTTTTTGCCATTCAAAATCAGCGAATCTTTTATCAAGTCCTATCTCGCCTATAGCGAAGATTTTATTATTTTTTAGAAGATCAATGATTGTTTCCTCTCTGACGCTGTCTTTGGGATAAAGAGGGTGTTGTCCTATTGTTAATAAAATATTATTATTAATCATCTGTTTCGACTCATCAGTTAGGTCAGTTATATCTGTTTCAACCAAAGGATTATGTAAGTATACTCTTTTTATTAGCTTACTTTTATTAAAATTCATATCCATAAAATCAAGAGGTTTTTGTAAATGGCAATGTAAATTTATTAGTTTAATATATAATACCTCCTACGCAATTCATATTTTCAAAAAACATCTATTACCATTTTATTAGATTTGTCTTTTTAACATGCTTTAACTATAGTAGATAGTAGTATTTAATATTCAGTAGTCATTAATCACTCATTTTCCTGAGCATCTTTATTTACATTTTTAGTTTCATTAGTCTCATTGTTTGCCTCCAACATCTCTTCTTCTATATCTTTTAAGATATTTTCTAAATTTGATGTTTTATTCTTTTTGACAAGCGGGTTTAGAAGTTTAGTCAAATTATTGTTTTCAGAGTTTTGAAAAGATATTTTTCCTTTGTCCATATTGAGATACTCCTTGTTAAAATATGATATTAATAATCCTGAATCTATGCTCAAATGTATTGTTGTATATGTTTTTGAGTTTTTAACATAGTCATTGTAAATTTTTGTTGTTTTGTGGGAATCTATGTTATCTGCTACAATAATAGCTCCATTAGTGAGCTTTTTTTCTAATATTTGTAGGTATTTAAGATAATTCGGTTTATTTGCGTCAATAAATAAAAAATCAATTTCATAGTTAATTTTTGGTATATAATCTTCAATTCTTTCAGAAATAAATTCTATATTTTCAAATATATTGAGGTTAATTTTAGCCAAATCTTGGCGAGCTTTTTCTACATCGATGGTTATAATTTTTGATGATTTATGGATAGCCATGTAAAATGTAGAAAAACCGTTTGATGTGCCTAGTTCAAGAATAATTTTAGGTTTTTTGATTAGAACAAGAAACGACAATAATTCTGCGGTCTCTTTTTCAACATTCCAAAGTCTATTGATTTTATTCATTTGCTCTTGAAAAGCGCTCAATATATGAGCATATTTATTAATTAATTTTTCCATTTATATTTTCCTAAAGTTCCTTTTAATCCAAAAAAAATAAAATAAGGTAGATATAATAACTCTGCTATAAGAAAACACCATAAATAATTAAAATGTTTCACTTTAATTAAAAATATTGTTAATAAAGTAAATTCAATGAGAATTTTTAATATTAAAGAAACAAATAAATCTAAATGAAAATACCTAAAAATAATTGAGATGATAATATTATACATAAGGATAAAATAAAAAATAGCGACCGAAAAAATCAAAAGTTTTATATATAAAGGATAGTGAAAAAATTTTGATGTTCTGCGAGTTTCTTGGTTTATATATTTTGAGAGATTCATCTCCTCGTTTGTATAAACAAAAGCATTGGGGTTGAAGGAAAAATAATATTTATCAATAAAATGTCTTGATTTATGGAGCATTAAATCATCGTCACCAGAGAGTATGTGACCTATCCCTTTGAAACCTTCTGTTTTGAGCCAAATAGATAGCTTGTAGGCAATATTTCGAGCTGTGCAAGTCAGAGGTATGCCTAGACCAAAACTGCCAGCAGAAACCGCAAATATTGAAGCTCTTTCTAATTTTTTTAAGTTGATGGCTAATCTTTTCCCTAAAGAAAGCTTCTCTTTATCTTTCTTAGCTTCTATATTATTTATTATAGGGGAAAAACCAGCATAAAAATCACACCCATTAATAAAAGCATGGTTTATATCAAGAAGCCAGTCTTTTTCGGGAGTACAATCAGCATCAGTGAAAGCAAGAATTTTATTATCTTTTGAAAAAGGGATTTTAAAATTGTTTAGTAGATAATCAACAGCATAACTGATAGCCTTTTTTTTTCCTTTTAAGTCAGGGAATAAGTTTTGATCGACATATAAATAATGAAAGTTGTCCCAATCTTCAATACAATGCTTTATCTTTTCGGCAGTAGCATCTGTAGAGGTATCATCAGCCAAAATAACATCATAAGAGTCTTTAGAATATGATTGATCTTTGAGTGAATTTATCAATTTTTCTATGTTTTGTTCTTCATTTTTACAAGCGATGATGACTGCAATATGGATAGTTGGGTTTGAAACATTCTTTTCGCATAGTCTTGAAATATTTTTGTGTAACGAAGACCTTTTCAATAACCCTACAACTAAAAAAAAAATCACAACAGTATAAAATATGGCAAAGTATAGTAATAATGTCATTTTTCCTGTCGTATCATCGAATCAGTAACATTAATAAAATCATAAACATTGGGACTTTCTTTTTCAATGATATCAAGAGTAGGATTTTTTATGAAACTTGATTTAGCTTCTGGTAGGTGTTCAAATGATAGTCGAATAGTCATCCTAAATATCTTTGTAAACATTGTTTCGTAAATGCTTTTTTCTGAAATCAACTTATTTATGGCGATTTCTGAAGTATGTGTGAAATAGATAATGTTGTTTTTAATATCTTTTATTTTCGCTGTTTCAAAAAAAGAAGCAGATAAGTGATGCTCTACTTTGATTTGATCGATCAAATTTTTCCAATTTTGTTTTAGAAGATCCTCTGTAAGATATATATTTGTAGGTGATGAATCTTGAGTACTTAATTGCTGTGAAGAGAAAGATGGCGCGATCTGAACGATATCTTTCTTTTGTGGTGGTGGTATAGACAATGTTTGGGTAGAATTTGGAGCATTATCAGTAGCAATTTTTCCAGAAGATAAATTATCGAGTATAGTCTTCAGGCTTTTCATCTCAGTGATTTTGGCAATTTTGATGAAGGTCAATTCTGCTAAAACCTCTGGTAAAGCACTAGTTCTGAGATTATTTTTAGTTTCAATCAGATAGTTTAGTATATAAAGTAACTCGTCCTCTGTGAAATCTTTTGCTATATTTTGCATAGTTTCTAAGATTTCTTTAGCAATACCTTCAATATTTAAACCATATTTTAAAAATATCATTTGTCTAAGATATTCCAAAAAATCATTTATAAACTCTTGTATATCTGTTCCTTCATTTTTAATCTCATGAAATAGTGTAATAATTTCTTGAGGATTTTTTTTCTGAACAGAAAACATGATTTTATTGAATATATCGTAACTTACAAGACCAAAAATCTTTTCAACTTCTTTTATTGTGATATGCTGGTCTCCATAAGATATAACTTGATCCAATAATGTAAGAGCATCTCGCATACCTCCATCAGCTCTTTTAGCTATTGGATATAATGCCGTAGTGTCTATATTTATATTTTCTTTTATAGCAATTTCTTTCAGTCTTTTGACAATAGTTTCGACAGGAATTCTTTTAAAATCAAATTTTTGGCAACGAGAAATGATGGTTGGTAAAACCTTGTGTGGTTCTGTTGTGGCAAAGATAAATACTATTTTATCAAGAGGTTCTTCAAGCGTTTTTAGTAAAGCATTAAAAGCGTTTTTAGAAAGCATATGAACTTCATCAATAATAATTATTTTATATCTCGAACCTGTAACCGCATAGAGTAACTCTTTTTGTAATTCTCTGACATCGTCTACACCTGTATTTGAAGCACCGTCTATTTCAATAACATCAGCAGAAACTCCATTTTTGATGTCTTTACAGTTATCACATACTTGGCAGGGCGTAGCAGACATAGCGACTTTACAATTCAAACTTTTTGCCAGAATGCGAGCAACGGATGTTTTGCCCACTCCTCTCGAACCAGTAAATAAGTAAGCCTGTCCAACTCTGTTTGATTCTATAGCGTTTTTAAAGATTTTAACAATATGATCTTGTGATTGGACATCATCAAATGATTCTGGTCTGTATTTTCTTGCTAATACTTGATATTTCATTAAAAATCTCCTTAAAAATATATTATTTACTAAATAATATACTTTTTCATCCGTCTCAACAGCAAAGATAGAACAATTGTAAAACATATCAAAACTGTAGACAAAGAATTTATAGTGGTCAAAGTTCCTCTTCTAATAGCACCTTCAACATAAACAGGCAATGTATTAAAACCTCTCCCAGATGTAAAAAAAGTGATAACAAAATCATCAATAGAAAGAGTAAAGGCAAGTAAAGCAGCCGCTAAAATGCCAGGAAACATCAAAGGCATTTTTATTTTCATAAAAATTTGAAACTTATTTGCTCCTAAATCCATAGCTGCCTCTTCGAGTGAATAGTCATATCCTTGTAATCTCGATTGTATGACTATAATAGTGAAAGAGACACAAAATGTGATATGTGCTATTAAAACAGTAAACATGCCCATTTGTATTTTTAAAGTGCTAAAAAACAAAGCTAAAGACACACCTAAAAGGATTTCTGGCATAACGAGAGGTAAAAAGATTAAACCAGAAAAGAATTTTCGACCCTTAAATTTTTTATTTTCAAGAGCTAAAGCACCCGCAATACCTAAAGCAGTGGAGATAAGAGTGGATAAGAACCCTATAATCAAAGTATTTCTTAAAGCGAGAAAAATATCTCTATTTTGAAATAGCAACCGATAATATTCTAAAGTGAAACCTTGCCAAGAAGATACAATCCGCGAATCGTTAAAAGAATAAATAATCAAGATGACTATGGGGATATATAAAAACACTAATACAAACGCAAAAGTGCTGAGAGTTGTAGGATTATAGTATCTAGTAGCTTGATTATGAATTTTGTTGGAAACATCATTTTTTTTCATCATTTGACTCCTCGAAACCTTTCTTTTTGAAGCTCTCACTCAGATAATAAGACACAAAAAGGAGAATAATAATAACAACTAAAAGTAAAAATGATAAAGCTGAAGCTACAGGCCAATTTCTTGGGATATTTCTGACTCTATAGGTAATGATTTGACCTATCAAAAGCGAGTTTTGGTTTCCTACAAGTTGAGGAATAATATAAGAACCCAAAGCAGGTATAAAAACAAGCAAAGTGCCTGCTAAAATACCCTGTTTTGAAAGCGGTAGAGTGATTTTCATAAATGCTTTAAAAGGTTTTGCCCCTAAATCCATAGCCGCATCAAGCAGACTAAAATCAATCTTTTCAATAGCACTATATAAAGGTAAAATCATATAAGGTAAATAAACATAAACAGTTACAAGTAAAACAGCGAAATCAGTCCTCAGTATTCTCAAAGGTTCATTTATCAAATTTAAATTGAGTAGGACATTGTTTAAAACTCCATGCGGGGCAAGGAATATCCTCCATGAAAAGATTCTGATAAGGAAATTTGTTAAAAATGGGATGATTATAAGCATCAGCAGAGTATTTTTTATTTTTTCTGGACTACGAGCTATAAAATAAGCGGTAGGGTATCCTAATAAAATACAGATTATCGTAGTATAAAGCGCTAAAATAAAAGAAATATAAAAAGAAGGTAAGTATCGCGTTGACAAAACCTCACGATAAGCATCTAAAGAAAAAGTATGATCTATGTGATGTATATCAGCAGTCATAAAACTATATAAAAAGATTATTATATAGGGAATTAAGAAAAAGAACAATAACCAAAGCATCGCTGGTAAAGAAAGTAGCCAGCTTGCGATTTCTTTTCTTTTTTGAGCGAACTCTTCACTTCTGCCTATGTTGGCTTTCTGTGAACTATATTTTTGTATTATTTTCATATTTCAATCCTTATTTTTTTTTCTTGAAAATCATTTTTTTCTTCTTAATATAATAATTTAATCATAAAAAAAGGACTTCTGTGCCATTTTTTTGAGATAAAGTTTTGTGTCAATAGATTTTTGAGATTTATAGTGTATTTTATATTTCTGAGCAATAAAAGCTTGATATATCTACATCGTAGATTGGCATATAAAGCAGATATCTACTGTTATATCAATGTATTACGAAACTATTCTTTTTTTGTTGTTATTGACATCTACCTCAACTATTTTATCTAATCAGATGTATCCATTTGGGCAACAGCTTGCGAAAAACAAAATTGTAAGCCTCACTGGAATTATACCAACTGTCCCATAATAAATAATCAAATTGTATCCTATAACGCAATGCTCTGCTTATTATTTAGATAATTATATATTTTTTAACTAGTTAGCCTACTCGTAAATATCAGTTATTAATATAACTAACAAATAATGGTGCATCCAACAGGATTCGAACCTGTGACAGGCTGATTAAGAGTCAGCTACTCTACCAGCTGAGTTATGGATGCACGCTATAAAATTTCCAATATAGTCAAAAAAAATAATTTAGTGATTTAGTCAATAAATATTTTTTTTTCAGTGTTATATTAATAAAATTAGAATTATGCTTCCTAAAAAAGATTTATCGATAATCCTAAAGGAATGATTAATTATTTGAGTTTTGATACTCATTAATCGTTCCCTCTGCAACCTCGCCATAAGCAACAATCAATCCGCGTATACCCAATTCTACACCGCCAAAATATCTTGTCACTACAAGAACAACATTTGTCATATTATATTTTTTCAACATGTTGAGAATAGGTCTACCTGCTGTTCCGGATGGTTCTCTGTCATCAGAGCTAAAAAATGTCTCTCCTATTATATAAGCTGAGCAATTATGATTTGCTTGTTTATGCCGTTTTTTAACTTCTCTAATAAAAATACGAGCTGACTCAGTATCTTCGACATATTTTATATGGCCTATAAAAAGAGATTTTTTAATTTTTAACTTATATATTGCGAGCTTGCCAATATTTGAAAACACAATTAATTATCCCATGCGCCTTCACCAATAAGGGGAACAAAGACACATCCACCGTGATAATGTGTTAAGACTTCATTTTCAAGTTTTTCATAGACTATCAATTCTTGTCTTGAAGAACTACCTTGTGGAACAATCATTTTTCCATTAATTTTTAGTTGGGACAAAAGAGCTTTGGGTAGGTCTGGACTAGCAGCTGAGACGATAATTTTATCAAATTCGCTGACAGGTGGTAGCGTATTAACCCAACCAAGACATCCATCTCCGATTTTAAAGTGAATATTAGTATACTCAAGATTTTTTAATGTCTTTTTTGCGCTAATCAATAATTCTTCAATCCTTTCAATAGTGAATACTTCTTCTGCTATCTCTGCTAAAAGTGCTGTCTGATAACCACACCCAGTTCCAATTTCTAACACTTTATCTGTTTCTTTTATTTCTATCAAGGACATCATCAGAGCAACTATATAAGGTTGAGAAATTGTCTGTTTAAACCCTATTGACAGTGGATGGTCTTGATAGGAAAATTCTTTCCATTGAGCAGATACAAAGCGTTCGCGAGGAACTTTTAAAAAGGCTTCTATAACTTTTTGGTCAAGTATCCCTCTTGGTATCAAATTTGTTTCTACCATTCGTTTTCGCTGATCATCAAACCTCATGTTTTCTCCCTATAAAAAATAGTATTAAGTCACATAAATAGTATTTGTTTTTATCAAAAAATACTCTTCAACCAATTCTCCATATCAACCATTTTCTTATAGTTAGTCAAATCTATCTTCAATGGTGAAATGGACACTTTATTCTCCTTAGTAGCAAAATAATCCAACTCATAATCACTTATTTCATAAATCGGGTTGTAACCACCTATCCAATAAATGTCTTTTTCACGATTATCTTTCTGTTTTATCAATACATCTCGATATCTACGAAAACCAGTTTGACAAACAACAAAACCTTTCAGTTCATCTATAGCGACATTGGGAACATTGATGTTGATGATTTCTCTATGTCCTATATAATCAATAATTCCATTTTCTAAAAGTTTATTAATTGCAAAAACAGCTGTCTCGTATATCTGGTCTGAATGGCTTGTAATTGATAAAGCTATAGCTTTATAACCAAAACACATTGCTTCAATAGCCGCTGCTACTGTTCCAGAATAAAGGACATCATCGCCTCGATTTGGTCCAGCATTGATACCTGAAATCACTAAATCAATCTTTAAATCAGGATTAATACTGTCTACCATTTTTATTTGAGAGTTTGTAGGTGATTTAGTTAATTGCAAACACTCTTCTTGCCTTAAAAGCTCTTCAAAAGCCATTATTACGCAATCAACAGGTGTTCCAGTTACAGACCAAACTCTATCACGAACCTTTTCTACTCTCAAAGGGTCTCTGAGAGTTATCGCGTGTGAAGTAGCACTTTTTTCAGTTTTGGGAGCTACGAGCCAGACATTATGTCTTTTAGCAATCATAGCTTCATATAAAGTCCAAATGCCTCTGGACTCAATACCATCATCATTAACCAATAAAATATTCATAAAAATTTTCCTTACTTTTTAAATCTATACTGTGAACCGATCACCTTGATAAAATTCACGATATCTCTAAAATGAGAGATATTACTCTTTTCATCATTATAAATAACTGGTATTTCAGTATGATAAATCTTTGCTCCTTTTTGAATGTATTTCAACAAAATTTCTGTTTCCATCTGGTATCTATTTGTTTTTATTTCATTTTCATCAAAAAAACTTAAATCATAAAGTCTATATCCGGATTGCGAATCTAGCACCTTTTTTTTACTAGCAAAACTAACAATGGAACTTGTAATAGAATTGCTAAAAACTCTTGCAAAAGGCATATTTTTGAAACTAAAATTCCGAAATCCTATTACCAAATCAGCTTTGAATACATTTTGTGTCTTTATAAAATTGGGGATTAAGGATGGGTCATGCTGTAAATCAGCGTCCATAGTGAGAGCGTATTCAAACCCTTTTCTTTTTGCATACAAAAAAGCCATTTTCAGAGCATAACCTTTTCCACGATTTCGTCCAAGATCAATATATTTTATTTTATATTGCTTGATATAATGTAGTGAATTATCCTTTGATCCGTCATTTACACAAAGTATATTGCATTCGTTTGAAATGCTTTTTATCTTATCAAAAAGCTCATGTAAATGCTTTTCACAGTTATAAACTGGAATAATTATCAAAGTATTTTCATAATTTGAAAATTTCATTTTAAACCTCATTAAATTACGATAAATTATTTTATATTTTTTAAATATAAATAACTTAATAAAAAACTAAGCCTAACCTCTCCAAGAATATGCAGATATCCCTCAACAGATACAGGAGTGGTTGGAAATTATAATATGTCTACGGAGATTGCTTCGTGAGAATAGCAAGAAGGAACCTCGCACTTCCCATACCCTTTTACTATCCTACTTCAGCAACACCATCCTCTTCACCTGCCTACCAGCGCTTGTCTCCAGTCGATAAAAATACACTCCAGAACCTACACGACGCTGTCTATCATTATCTCCATGCCAATCTACTGTATATCTACCCGCATTTTGAATCTCATTGACGAGAGTTTTGACCAACTGACCTCTGATATTAAATATCTGCAATTTCACATTTCCAGATTCAGCAAGACTATAAGCAATGGTAGTAGACGGATTGAAAGGATTGGGGAAATTGCCATCCAGGGAGGTGAATTTGGGTAAATCATCTACCATATCATTGACATTTTTCAAGGATACTACATAAAACATCTCACCATTGTTAAGATCGAGTGTTGTAGAACGAAATTCATTTACTACACTATCAAAAACTTCAAAATTCTCAAATCGCTTCTCACCTGAACGAGAACCATATTCCATTATCTGAAATTCTATATCAGTATCATCAAAATCTAAATCCATGATATAGGCATTGATTTGAGCCACCTCACCCATGATGACTTCGGCGCCATAACAGACATCATTGATAAATAAACCTATTTCTCCTATACCTTCTTCTGTTAGATCATCGGGGAGATGGACATAGATAGGAATATAGTCTGATTGTTCAATATATGTGAAATGCGATGGTGTAGGATGGTGATATCTTGACATATCTTCTAAAGAAAACATTTGGGGAAAATATAATGTTGCATCTTCATCACCAATATATTTTATAGATACCATTTCACCGAAATTTAAACTAACTGCGTTAGCGGGTAATGCCCATATTGATAGATCTATATCTCGATTCATACTCCATTGTTGTGTTTTTATTTGTATCAAATTATCTATTATTGAATCAAAAACAAAAAAAGGGTCTTGTAGGTTTAATCCATAATAACCTAGCCATACTTCTCTATAATCCTCACCTGGTTCTCTTGCGGATATAGTTATTTGATTTTGGGGGTTATTTGTTGTTCCACAATAAAAACCATTCGTTACCAATGGACGAGGGTATGTGACATTTGAATTAAGTTTTATCTTGTATCCATGTCTACTATCTATCAAATGATTTAAGTCTCCTATCCAATAGTTAGTAGTATCATCATAATAAACCTTGCCTATTGAGTCTTCGTATTTCCATTCTATGTATTCTATATATCTTGGGTTCAATGAAAGTAAATTGTTTTCATTTTGAATACCTAATACATAGCTTAACCTAGAATGAGAGAAAATTCCACCACCAGAGCCATAAAGACGATCAAGATAAGGAAAACTCAACCATATATATTCTGAATCAGGGTTTAAGTCATGTTGTATAACATATTGCTTTCGAGTATTTTGAACGGCTCCTATATCTTGATTTGTACCATCAAACTTACCATCGTCTAAATCATCCCAAAATGGAATTCCATTGCTGTTTGTGTCTAAATATGCAGCATTTATCAAACCTGATTTAATTGACGAATTCCAAACTGGATAATAGTTTGATGGATCTGCGGGATCAAGGGATGTCATTGTGAAATGTGGATTGCCTGCTAGTAGATTATGTCGGTTGTATAAAAAAATTCCTGAAATCATACCATGTATGTAAATATTATTATTTGGATCATTTGAATTTGTAAACCATGAATTCATGATGGTTTTATTTGCAGCATTAGTTGTATGAATTCGGCCTGTAAAAATTGAATTTTTAATACTTACAGGTATATTTTCTACAGAAAGGAATAATGCATATTGTGAAAGATTTCCAAAACCCATTTCAGTGTTGTTGGTATACTCAATCTTTGTATCGTTTGAAGAACTACCACTGATAATGATACAAGGAAAAGAAGGATGATTATTATTATCTTGTAGAAACAAATTTCTAGCAATTAACACATTGGAAAACAAATTCACATTGGTTATAGTCAAATTGACTGCCCGATCTTGTCCAGATCCACCAGCTCGTGTTTCATTGTTTAGAAACACATTATCTAAAATATTTATATAACCATCATATTCAACACGGTTGAAATCGACATATATTGTCGCTCTACTCGAGGTAGTTATGTTATTTTGAAAAGTGTTTCCTTCTAAATGGAGCTTATAACCATGATAATTAATTGAGCTTCCATAAGCTCCTGAATTATCTTGAAATA
>Ga0099364_10007780_pt1 | contig 15230 bp, 10 predicted proteins | sample TergutTh196P3_FD_73070 | JGI IMG/M metagenome (GOLD analysis project Ga0099364, IMG submission 73070) | Microcerotermes parvus P3 segment gut microbial communities from Pointe-Noire, Republic of the Congo - Th196 P3 | ecosystem: Host-associated > Arthropoda: Insects > Digestive system > Gut ... | reverse complement strand
TTCGAGGGCAACATCGACCTCCACGGTCGGATTGCCTCGGCTGTCCAAAATTTGTCGTCCTCGAATGTCGATAATGGTACTCATTAAGGTTGTTTTCTTGTTAAATGTGATGAGATTTCTGTAATCCCTTTGGACTGTTTCCTCAAAGGATACCCTACCGGCGGCTGTTCGTCAAGAACCCCAGTAACAAGGCTGTCCGTTAATCCGTTATGTGCGCAGAGGGTTCTGTGCGCAGGAAGAATAAAAGTGTATAATGTCCCCAATGTTACGTTATGTTTTGCTCTTTTTGTGCGCGTGCTTGTCTGTCCCAACGTTGGCTCAAAACGGGAGCCAGCAACACGAGGAATTTTATGCCGTCGCCGAACATTTTGAAAAACTCGGTACTCTCTTCCGGCAAAGTGCTGAACTAGCGGCTCCCGCCGTTGTCAGTATTCGGGTTACGCGGACTCAACCTGCCGGAAGAACGCGTCCACAGAGATTATCCGAAGAGTCTGGAACCGGAATCGTAGCGACCATCACCCAAAAACAGGTCATTCTCACCAATCGGCATGTGATCGAGGAAGCAGAACGCACCTCCATCGAGATATTGACGCACGACCGACGACTCCTCACACCCGTTAAAATTGCCGCCAACGAAGAATATGATCTTGCCGTCATCGAAGTTGCCGAAGAGTTACCGCCATCGGTGAGGTTCGGCAATTCCGATCAAGTCCGCATCGGCGATATTGTGCTGGCTATCGGCAATCCCTTTGGACTCGACCGGAGCGTTTCGATGGGAGTTATCAGTGCGGTAGGACGGCGGGATGTTCCGGGAGCGAGCGGTTCGGCACCGCGTACCGGCTTTTTTCAAACGGATGCGTCGGTCAATCCGGGCAGTAGCGGCGGAATATTGCTCAACCTGCGGGGAGAAGTCATCGGTATTTTAACGGCAATCGCCACCCAGCGGGGATTCAATGAAGGGGTCGCCTTCGCGATGCCGATCAATGTCGTGTTGCGCATTGCCGAACAACTCGTGCGGTCTGGAACAGTGGTAAAACCCTATATCGGTTTCGGTTTTGAAAGCACGATTTCATCCGAGGAACGCCGCAGACTAGGCATTGAACGTCTCGTCGGTGCTAAAATCAGAGATGTTGCTTCAAACTCTCCGGCAGAGCAGGCGGGACTAAAAGCCGGCGATGTCGTGTTGATGTTCGGCACTACCGAAGTGGAAGACGGGCTGCACGTCATTCACCTCGTTGCTCAATCGGAAATAGGCAAGCCGGCGGCGTTGCGAATCAATCGAAACAGAGAAGTGATCAACATTACGGTAGTACCGATAGAGCAGTTGAGCCGATGAATGTCCTACCGTTTTGACGTTCTCTTGATTTTCTGGTAACATGCGGAACAAAAGTGATGGAATCAACACAAAGGGATCATACAGAACGCGTCCGCCGATTGGAACATCGCCCCGTCGGTCGGCTCCTCTGGGAGTTTTCTCTGCCTGCCATCGCCGCCACTCTAGGCTCCGCCGCCCACGCCGTCATCAACCGTATCTTCGTCGGACAAAGTCCCGTCTGCGGCGAAATCGGAATCGCTGCCATTACTGTTACCTTGCCCATTGTTACTATCATGATGGCAGTCGGAATGGCAGTCGGCATCGGCTCCAATACGCTCATCTCTATCAGACTCGGCGAAAAAAAGAAGGATGAAGCCGAAAGAATCGTCGGACAAGCCCTCTTTCTGTTCACCATTTTCGCCATCGGTTTCATGCTCTTCGGCTTACAGTTCCAAGAGTGGCTGCTCAAACTCTTCGGGACGAGTGATCGAGTCATGCCTTCCGCCAAGCAGTATCTGACGATCATGGTCTGCGGTGCCTTCTTTCACATGATTTCGTTCGGTGTAAATAGTTTTTTGCGGAGCGAAGGAAAAATGCACGTCGCGATGTTCACAATGTTGATCATGGTCATTCTCAACATCATTTTTGATTATATTTTTCTGGTTATCTTTCTTACGGACGTTTGGGGGGCGGCACTGGCAACGGTACTCTCGCAAGTCTGCGCAACCGCCTGGGTGTTTTGGCACTACACGACCGGCAGAACGCTGCTCCGGTGGCGGCTCAAATATATCCGCTGGGATGGAAAACTCGCCAAAGAAGTTTTCACCCTCGGTATGCCGCCGTTCATTATGCAGGCGGTAACATGTGTGATACAGGTCATTCAGGTGCGGCAAATTGCCTACTACGGTGAACTCTACGGAATCAAGCACGGCATCGAACATGGCGGCGACATTGCGCTCGGTGCCTTCGGAATCCTGTTTGTTGTCTGGATGGTAACAATTTTCCCGCTTCTGGGTATCAATCAAGGAGCACAGCCCATCATCGGCTACAATTTCGGAGCAGGACGTTTTGACCGCGTTGCCAAAACACTGCGGCTGAAAGTCTATTACGTCACCGGCGTTGCCCTAGCGTGTACTAGCATATTGATGATATTTCCTGGAGTGTTGTTACACCCTTTCGTCAGTGGTGAGAATGGCGAAAAAATGTTGGAACTCGCTTGTTGGGCAACGCGGATTGCGTGTCTCCTTTTGGTGGCGGGAGGAATCACGATAGCGGTCTCCGGCTATTATCAAGCCGTCGGAAATGCACGGATGGCGATTAAACTGACATTGTTTCGGCAAATCGGCGTGTTTGTGCCGATGCTGCTGTTGTTGCCCTATCTTTTTGGACTCGATGGAATGTGGTTCGCCTTTCCCGTTACCGATTTTGTAGTATTGATCGTTACATTGTTACTACTGAGGCGGGAACTTGCTAAATTGAGGGAAAGAACAGAGCCGCAGTCTTCAGATTGAGAAACTGAACATGTTCTCCCAAAGCGTGTGTGCAGTCCGTTAACAAGTTGTCAATCTGGGCGAACTAGGTAGGTTGCCGACCGCCGGGCGGCAACGTCGCCGCTAGGCGACAGGGGGGTGGGTTCGACAAAGCAAGCGTTTCCCGGTGCCAGTCGGCTATCGCCGACGCAACCGCCCGGCGGTCGGTTGCCTACCTTCCGCTCCAAACTGAAACGTGTTAACGGACTGCAAGCGAAACGCCCCCGCCGGTTTTGCTAATCCGGCACCCAGAGTTTCGATGGAGCGGCACCGCCCGCTGGAGCAGCGGCATCCGGGGTCCAAATCGCCTGCTGCTCCGCCGGTTGACTCCCCGCACCCGCCAACGCCTGCGTCCACGCCGCCGAAGGCGTACCATCAGGATTAAACATGCCCAGCCGCACAAACAACTCCTGTAACGATTGCATGACCGCCGGATCGTCTCTGTGATTCTGCAACAAATAAGCAATGGCTACACTCGCCGCCGGACCATCGCCCCGCGCCAATTGCAACGTGATCTCATGAAAATACCACGCCGCATCCGAAATGTTCTGCGCCGATGACTCCGCCTTCGCCCGCTCAATCCAAAGCAAAGCACGTTCAATATCAGCATTCTCCTGCGAAGAAAGAATCAACGCCTCAAACGCCATCACCCGAATCCCAAAGTCCATCGAATCCATCGGTCGGTTCAACAGTTCTTCGGCAAAGCGAGAAGCAGTCCGCATCTCCCGCATGCCCAGCACAATTTGCATTCCGCCAGCGAGAACCTCCGTCGAAAGTTTGCTCACATCGAAGCGGTGCCAACGCCAGACCGGATACGCATCCAACACCGTCAGCGGGTCTTCGTTAGTCGTTTCCGCAACGGTAATCATCTCCGGCTTCGGCAAGCCGAGACGTGAACGAAGCGTGGTAAGAACGTCGACGTGCGCTGTTTCACGTACCCACGATCCTATTATGTTTAATGCCGCCTGAAGCGAAGCCGTATATTTCGATTCCTGCGCCGCCTCGCTCGGCGTTTTGCCGTCAAGCAAACCAAGCGGCAGGGCAAGCCATTGGTCTGGAAAAGATGTTGCGTAGTAATCGTTGACCATGTGTTGAATTGACTTTTTGCCGACTTCTTCCAGCGAGGGAGAAACAAAACGGCACTCCATTAAAATCCGGGTCTTGGAAACAGGACTCTGATTGACCACCTCGCCGGGAATTTGAATAATATCGCCAAGGACTTCACGAAATTTTTCTTCGACGACATTCTGTTCGTCGGAAATCAGGGCTTGAGCAATGAGTCGTGCCTCCCGATCCGTTTCTTTGCCAAACAAGAAGACAAGAACCCTATACGAAGGCACATTTTCCGATGTCAAAATCACTTCGGGAGCGGGGAACGGACGGTCATGCAAGACAAAACCTCCACGCGGAGGGGGCGTAAACATCCGTTCCGGCAGATCCGCCATGTGACGAAAGCACGGATCGGACAGAAGTTTTTCCAGTGCTTGTTCTGCGTCCGTAATGTTGTATTCGATGGTGAGTGTATCCGTTGAATCGCCAAACGGAACCGGTGAGAACAACAGCCGCAATGTTTCGGCATCGACGGCATCTTCCATCGGCGTATTGGGAAGCGAGGCGTAAGTTTTCAGTGCTTCGCGGCTTTTATCATGGTCTAAAAACCAAAGATGAATGGTAGCGATGTTGCGCCATATTCCCGACCAAGCATCGGCGTGTTGCGTCAACGGTTCTAGGAGGGCGAGTGCTTGTTTCCAACGCATTAAGCGAACAAGTACGGCGGCTTCGTCGAAGGTTTCTTTGCCTGGAAAGTCGTCGGGACAATCGAAATCGAAAGACCAGTCGCGGAGCAAGAGCGGCGGATCGGCTTCCGAAGTGGCACGAAACAAAAGCATGTTTGCCTGTTCGGACGTTGCCGGTATCTCTTTGAGAACATGTCCGATGGCGATGGCGGGTATAACGAGTCCGCTGAGCAGCAGGTACGTCGCGATTTGCAGGGCGGCGTGGAGTAGTGTGCTGTGAACGGTATCGGCTTGCATCTTCTCGAAAGCGTCTACTAGCGTGGAAACGGCGAGTACGGGCTGTCCATTGATGACTAGCGCGAGTGCGTATTCGGCGGCGGCGGTGGGATTGTCAGGTTCTTTGGCGTAAAATTGTTCCGCTATTGGTAGTGCTTCTTGCCAGCGGTTTTCTGCGCGATAGATGGAGAGTTTTGCTTTTGTGAGACAAGCGCAATCGGAATGAGTTTTTTCGAGGGTTTCGATATAGGCAAGACATGCGCCGGGCTGATCCGATTCGAGTAGTTTGACGACTTGTTCGAGTTCTTTGAGCATATTGGGACAGCAGAATCGGATTTTTTTATCTCGACCGCCGGGACAGAGGGCGTAGGGATCAAACGGCATTATTTTTCAGGAAGGAAAAGGAAACGGACTATTGTAACGAAAAGAAAGGAGAATACAAGAGACGATGAATTTCACAATTAGAGTATTAGAGTCTGGGATTAAGGACTAACTGGTACGCCTTGCCTCTCTTTTTTTTTTTTGTAGAATAAGGGCTAGGGTGTTGACGTTCAAACTCACATGGACAAATTAGAAGAAGTCAAGGCGGCGATTCCGCATCGGGAACCCTTTTTGTTTGTGGACGAAATCGTTGAATGCGGCGAAAACCGTATCCTTTGCAAAAAGACGTTTCATGCGGACGAGCATTTTTTTGCGGGACACTATCCGGGCAATCCGATTGTGCCGGGCGTGTTGCAGTGTGAAGCAGCAATGCAGGCGGGAGCGATTTTGCTCACCCGAATATTTGATAAGGAAGAACTTGTCGGACGTTTGCCCGTCGTTGCCAAGTTGGAAAAAGTACGCTTCAAGGAAATGGTACGTCCCGGCGATACCCTTTTTCTCGAAGTCAAATTCCGGGACAAAGTGGCTGGAATCTATTTTCTTCATGCCAAAGTTACCGTCGGCGGCAAAACATCCGCACAACTCGACATCGCCTGCACCTTGATCGAACAACCGGAAAAAACGTAAAGCAGAGATAACTTCCTCTAAAAATACCCTTCAGAACCGTAACCGGAAGGTTGCGGCGATGTGTTTTTGGCACAGCACCCTTCCGGTCGCGGCTCTGACGTGAATAATTAGAGGTTCCTGTCAGATTGAACGACAGAGACAAAAATCAGGAAAGATTTCGCTATGACAACCAATTTTACCCCCCCCATTTTACCCATCTTAACGTTGCGAACATCCACATTTGTTTCGCCAGCGATGACCGATACGCCCCGCATGCGGCTGCGCTCGTGGCTTCGATCATGTCCAATAAATCTCCAGACGAAGAAATATCTTTTCATTTCTTCTCCGACGAGACTGCCCCTTGGACGCAAGAAGCGTTTCGGCAAATGAGCCGTGAAATGGGATTTCATTTGTCCATTTATGAGGTGTCCAGCGAACAGTTCGATAATCTTCCGGTAATGCCCTACATGAAACAGAGCAGAACAACTTATCTTCGTTTACTTATGCACAGACAGTTGCCGGATTCTTTGGACAAGGTCCTCTACTTGGATGTCGATATGATCGTGATGTCGAGTCTTAAAGAACTTTACTTGACAGATATTTCCGCACATTATGCGGCAGCAGTTGCTACACCGGCAAGGATTATTAACCCTCGTTTTGGACATTGGTATTTCAATGCCGGCACGATATTGCTAAACCTCAAAAAATATAGGGAAGAACACATGGAAGAGCAAGCGGTGAAATATGCTCGTGAAAATGTAGATCGCCTTACGATGGCGGATCAGGATATTTTGAATTATATTTTCAAAGGTAATGTTGTTTTCTTGTCTCAAAAATGGAATGCCCGGCAACGGACGATGCCTTGGAAGGCAACGGTACATACGCATGGAATCGACTCTTTCCCTGCTGGATGTATCGAAGAGCATAGAGAGGCGGAATCCAATCCATGCATCATCCATTATCATACTCAACAAAAACCGTGGAATCCAAACTACAGGTACGCGTGGGGAGAATTCTACTGGAAGCACTTGCGCAAAACGCCATTTTACAAAGAAGTTCTACGTAGATATTACTGGAGTCTGCCTTACTACGTGCCGAGAATGACAATACGTTTTCTTCTCACCCCTGTCCGTTTGTTGCGAGATAAATTACGATCGCACTGGCGGCAGATTACTTCCCAAAGCCTTACTGCAAACTCCACTGAACAGTAGCGTGCGGTACTCCGCACTTGGAGGCGTGAAACGCTTGTTTTGCCAAACACGCCCTCCAGTCGGCTATCGCCGACGTTGCCGCCCGGCGGTCGGCAACCTACCTTTGCATCCTTTGCGCTTAAAAACTTAACCGCAAAGTGCGCAAGGAGTTGATTCGTTGCGTTTTCGGCACACAACAATACAAAAATTGTTTTTTAGAGTTCCCCTTGTTCGAGGGTTATGCAACAGGTCTATTGTTTTATGGAGCCAACGATGTCGCAACGTCCTGCTTGTACGCAACAGCAGCAGGCAGGAAACCGACGACCGCCGCCAACAGAATCAAGCCTGGTATCAAAACCACCTCCGCTAACTGAAAGTCCCAAAAGCGAATCACAATGCCGGTATGCTCCGAAATCAATGGTCCAATACCCGCTATCAAAAGATGTCCAAGAAACAATCCCAACACTCCGCCGCCGAGCGAAAGCAATATCGACTCCAATAAAATAATCGCCATCACTGTCAATCGACGCGCTCCCAACGCCCGCATCAAAGCAATCTCTTGACGACGTTCACTCATCGAATTGTAAATGCTGACCATCATTCCGATACCGGCAACCAAAATGACAAGAACCGCCAGAATGAGTAACACCATTTGGATATTGCCGATGATGTTATTGAGCAAACTCCTGATTTCCCGAACCGGCGATACCGCCTGAATGTCGGTCGTTTTATCCAGAATTCGGGGCAATTCCATTGACTGCATATTAACGAAAGTTCTCTCTTCCAGCATTGCCCGAGGATTATTCGGATCAGCAGCCGCTGCTCCAGATGGTCGGGCAACATTTTGCCTCGCCATCAAAAGGATTGCCGAATAGCGTCTCGGTGCTTCGCTACTGTGGTCGTGCCCATGCCCGTGCCCATGCATATCGTAAAATCCTTCGATATTGACGAAGATAGCGTTATCGTTCGGCGTGCCAGTGGGGGCGAGAATACCAACGATTGTAAATGGTTCGTGGTGATCGCAGTCGTCATCCGGTACGCCTTCCGGTTCGAATTTATCGCCGACTTGCAAACCGGTGCGTTTGCTTGCCCGGGAACCAATGACGGCAGTGTAGATTCCATCGTACTTGATGTTTTCTCCTTGGATAAACCTGTATTCTCGATTATCCATGTATCTCAATTTTGTGAAGAATTCCGGCGTGGTGCCGACGATGGTAGCACCGCGAAAGTGATGTCCGATGGAAACTGGAATTGCCGCCTCGAATGTATTCGGAAATTGGTGTGTCTCTTCTTCGACGACGAGCGGTTCTCGTCCTTGGAAGACTCTCAAGTAGTGGGCGGGTACGTCGCCTACCGGTTCTCGCAGATAGAAGACGGTGCTTAAGACGACATCGAGCGGACTTCCTTTGGCGGCGACGATGAATTCATAACCTTGTGCTCCTTTGTTGAAGGAGTCGTTCAGAACGCCGTGAATGACGATGACGGTAACGACGATTGCCACGCCGAGCGACATGGAGAACGCCGTCAAAATGGATGACACGGCACGAAATTGAATACTTCGATAGGCAATTTTCCAAAGCGGCATTACAATAAATCCTCTGCGTTGAAAACCGAAGGTCATTATACCATTGTGCTTGGCGATTCGTCAAGGTAAGGCTTTCACCAGAAACTAACATACCCTTTTTCGTTGTCTAATCCTTTGTGTTCTTTGTGCCTATTGTGGTTTACAGGGTTGGCGGGAAAAATTAGCACAGAACAAACAGAGCCCGGTGCGGCAGCACCGGAGCTTCCGCTCTGGGCTCTGTGAACTTTTTTACCAGTCTCGTCTTGTACGGGGCTACTCCTCGATATTATATCGCTTTATTTTTCTGTCTAACGTTGTGCGTTCTATTCCCAGCAGTTTTGCTGATTGGCTTTTGTTCCATTCAGTATGCTCCAACGTGCGGATAATGTGGTTCCGCTCTATGTCTGCTAATGACAGGGCGATGAACATCTCCCGATCCTGTTTTTCCGGCATGATAATATGGCTCTCTCCCATAGTGGTCAATTTTGACAAGGGCATGTCCTGCTCCATAATGAGTGGTTCCGAACCGAGCACCACCGCACGTTCAATACTGTTTTTCAATTCACGAACATTGCCGGGCCAACGGTAACTCACCAAAGTTTGCATCGCATCAGGGTGGAAACCGGTGTACTTTCGTCCCGTTTCATGGCAGAAGCGTTCCAGAAAGTATTTGGCAAGAATTGGTATGTCCGACTGCCGTTTCCGAAGCGGCGGAACAGTGATTTCCAGCACTCGAAGCCGAAAGAACAAATCGTGCCGGAATCTTCCCGCCGCCACTTCTTTCTCCAAATCGCGGTGCGTCGCCATAATAATGCGAACATCGACCGTAATGGTTACATTACTGCCCACCCGCTCAAAAGCATTGTTTTCTAGTGCCCTAAGCATTTTCGCTTGAAGGTTCGGCGACATCTCGCCGATCTCGTCGAGGAACAACGTTCCCGAATCAGCGGCTTCAAATTTCCCCAATTTACGTTCCGTCGCTCCGGTGAAGGCACCTTTTTCGTGTCCAAATAATTCGCTTTCCAGTAACGTTTCGGAGATCGCCGCACAATTCAGACAAATGAACGGCTTCGATTTGCGTGAACTTGCCAAGTGGACAGCCCGGGCAATGAGTTCTTTTCCAGTACCGCTCTCCCCGCGAATTAAGATTGCCGTCTTTCCTTCGGCGGCTCTAGCAATCAAATGGTGTACCATCTGTATTTGCGGACTCGTTCCGATGATTTCGCTGTTGGCTTGTAGCATTTCCCGAAGATTGACATTCTCTTTTCGGGCTTGCGTCAAGTTTGTCGCCAATTCCTTTTGTCTGTTGATGCTCGCCAGAGCCACCCCGACGGTATGTGCAATCGCCAACGAGTATTCGAGGTCTGATTCGTCCAAACAGCGGTCATCGGTCGTGGTGTAAAGGTGAAGCATTCCCAAAATACCGCTTTGAAACCGGATTGGAGCGACGAGAGTGTTGTTCGCTCCTATATTTTCGACTTCGTTGGCAACAGCCGCTTTTTTTGTTTTTCTCGTTCCTTCATTAGGGTTTTCGTGAACTAGGAAAGCCTCTTGTTTTTCAAAGACAGTACGGGCAAGCGTCGCAGAAATCGGCGTGTAACGTGCTTTGTTGAGCGTTGTTTCCGCTACGAGCCGTATATCCGATGCCTGTTGTTGCGAATGTAAGGTGTAAGGGAAGAGCCACAGTCCTGCTCCTTCTGCGTTTGTTGCGGTGAGCAATCCTTCCAGTGCTGTTCGGGCGACGTGATCAATGTCTTCGGCTTGCCCGATTTGATAGGCTAATCGGCACATTTCGGCGGGTCCGAATCCTGTTTTCGTCGTGGGTAATACGACGTTTTGGGGTTCTGATGCCGAATCCGGTTCAAGAATAGCGGTATAACTTTTTTTATGGATGATTTCCGATTCTAATCCCTCGTATTTATCTGCCGCTGGACCTTGCAGCGATTCGCTAATTCCCATAATGCCGGAGTGTGACGCGCCCACGTCGTTGTTTTCATCGACAACGCCTGCCTTGGTGTCCCATTCTCCGGGCGAACCGTCGCCGAATTGCAAAACGGCGCGACCTATCTGTATCTGCTGCCCAGCCCGGATGGGATAGGCATTTGTGCCGATGTTCAAGTCGTCGACGAAAGTTCCGTTTCGGCTTCCTAAATCTTGGACACACCATTGCCCCCCGCCAAAAAACAATTTTGCATGAAAGCGGCTGCACCGGTCATCGATAAACGAAACAACGTTCTCGTCCGCACGACCAATGGTAACAACGGTTTCCTCTGTGAATGAATAGACTTGCTTTTGTTCACCGTGTTGCGTTAAGATCAAGTAAGCCCGCTCTGATTGCATACAAAACACTGTTGAGAAACCGATAAGGTTATAGCAGTGTACCACAAATAGCAAAAAAAGCAAGATGCATGTGTAGCAATATAAAGCAGTTTTTCAGAATCTGTTCTCGACATGTGCAAAATTAGACACTTCGCACCTGTTACAGGGTTGGCGGGAAAATTAGCAAAGAACAAACAGAGTCCGGTGCGGCAGCACCGGTGCGACCGCACCGGGCTCTGTGAATTTTTCCCCGTCGGGGCTATGTGTTCCAAATAGTGTATCCCAACTTCTGACTATTACAAAGCACTAATGCAAAAGGCGACATGGTCGGCTATCCGAATCCCAAAACGCAATGTCCGGCAAGCGTGGCAATTTCGCTGGCTGGAATGTAATGCTCAAAACTATCTAACAGCATCAAAATCACCAATTCCCAGCCGTCCATCAAAACAAAGAGCATTAACTTAAAAGGTAACGCAATAATCATCGGCGGAAGCATCATCATACCCATCGACACCATCACGCTCGATATAATCATATCAAGCACTAAAAAGGGGAGGTAAATCTGGAATCCGATAGCAAACGCTGTCTTTAATTCGCTCATCATAAAAGCGGGAAGCAGTGCCGCCCAGGGGACGTTCCGCCACGTCATCACCGCCGGGGTTTTGTAATCAGGAACGTACCCCAAGAGGGCAAGTACCGTGTCCGTGTTGCCGCAACGTTCAATCTGTGCTGCCATAAATTGACGCACCGGTAATTCTGCGCGGTTCCACGCCGTTTCCAAACCGATACGGCGCTCCTGAAACGGAAGTACCGACTCGATATAGACTTCCGACCAGACCGGCATCATCACTAAAAACGTCACGAAGAGCGACAATGCCGTGATAACTTGACTCGGCGGCAGTTGGTTCGTTCCGATGGCTTGCCGAAGAATTGCCAGCACCGTCATGACACGAATATACGAAGTGGTCATGATCATAATCGACGGCGAAAGCGTAATCACCGTGAGCAGCACCATGATTTGGAGCGTGGAGACCAAACCGTCGGGAGACCGCAGGAAGTCTACGCCGGGCAGAATCTGCACAGGAACCGTGAGCGACATATCGCCGGGCTCTGCGTTTGCTTCAGGATAGGGCGGGTCAGGCACCAGTGTCGATCTAAATGGATTGGCAAGCCATCTATCGACAGCGGCGTTGTTGGAATCGTAATGGTGGATAGGATGCGTATTCCAATAGTACGGTTCCGTTCTAGCAGCGTATCGTCCTTCCGGCGGATTGCGCGGATTGTAATTGTTGAGCGTTACACCTTGTTCTTGACCGAGAATCCCGTCGGACAAAGTGATTAACGTCAACAAAAAAATCGTGAGGAGGATGTTCTGCTTCATGGCAACCGCGTGATGGTAGAAAAAATTGACGTTTCGGTCAAGGGCACCTCTGATTATCCACATCAGAGAAACACACTCCGCAAAAGCAGTCGGTTGCAAACCGCCGCCGTTCAGTATAGAATGGAGTCCCTATCTTTAACTCTTTGGAGAATCCTATGCGTTGCCCCGCCCTTTGTACCTTCCTTTTAGCACTCGCCGTCAGCACCGCTCCGGTCGCTGCACAAGAAACCTTCGCTCCCCTCATCACGGAGAACACCGCTCTCTTCGTACACATCGACCTCCGAAAAGTCGAAATCAATGACATCAAACAAAGTTGGACAACATACGCCGGTGAATTGCTCACAACATTGAAATTCGACGCAATCTCCACTCGCTCCACACTCACTGCCATCAACAGAGACCTCAATCGGCTAGACGAGTTCGTCCGACCCACCTACGAAACCATCACCCAAACGCTCGGCATTCGGGAAATCGCCCTCATCGTCGATACCGACTTTGACAGCGATACCATCCCGCTCATCATTGCCGTCCCCTGGAAAGGAAAAACCAACAACGACTTCCTCATGCTCGAAGAACTAGCAGCAGAAGGAATCCTCTTTCTCGATAACCTAAACTACACCCTCGTGCCGAAAGGAGACTTTCTCTTTCTTGCGCCGGGAAACGTGGAATCTCTCACCGCTTGGCTCGACGGCTTAAAACCCAGCGAAACAGGAATCATGCAAGCAATGAAAGCCCTCGGCAATGACGAAATTAAAGTCGCTCTTGCTATGACGGATATTCTGCGGGAGCGGCTGCTCGACGAACTCCGTAGCAACAGTGCTTTTCCCGAACCGATGTCGAATATCCTTCTCAATCTTGCCCGAAAGATCGATTGGGCGGCTGCATCCTTTCCCAATCCGCTGATGGCGGGGAAACACGAACCGTACAAAATGACCGTGAAAACATTGACGGAGTCCGATGCCCGGCAACTGCGGACGATGTTGGAGGCGGGAATCGATATGGCAATCACCGCTTGGCAGGGGTATATGGTCATGATGCAAGAGTTCAGCCGCGACTTCGGCGGCAGTGCTATGCCGGAGATGCCGCAAACGGTCTATGAGTTTTCACGCGGCTATCTGCGGACGATGCTGCCCGTCGTCGAAGGGGATAAAATGGTATTCCAGCAGCCGGTAACGGAACCCTTTGTGGAACTTGCCATCTACGCCGCCGCTGCGCCTACTTTGTTTTTCTGGATCGATGCGATGCGCTGGGAACTTGAACGCCCTATGCCGTCTTGTGAGAACAACATGCGGCAGATAGTCCTTGCTATTCATATGTATCACGATGTCTATAACGGATTTCCGCCGCTTTATACGGTGGATGCCGAGGGCAAACCGCTGCACAGTTGGCGGACGCTGATTTTGCCTTTCATTGAACAGAATGCGTTGTACGAAGAGATGATGTCAGTGGGAGCGTTCAATGAACCGTGGGACAGTGAACTCAACAAGCAGTTTCATAACAGGATAATTCCGGTGTACGTTTGTCCGAAGGGGGAGGTTGAAGGGGACAAGAATTGCCATTATTCTGCGATAGTGGGCGGCGGTTTTCTTCCTGCAAAAAATGTGCGGGAGATGACTGGTGCAAATTTCTCACGTCTAACGGATGGTACGAGCAACACGCTTGCTGTTGTGGAGGTGAAGGAGGCGTTTTGTTGGATGGATCCGACGGCGGATGTTACGTTGGAGGAGTTGGTCAAGGGTATCAATGCGGAGGGTGGTCGTGTGGGGAGCAATCATCGCGGCGGTGCGAATGCGGCTTGGTTTGACGGCAGTACGTTGTTTCTTTCTGATGATACGCCTGCGGAATTTTTGCGGATAATGGGCTTGCCTGACAGTGGCGAGGCGGTTCCTCGTGAATGGCGGGGGCGGTAGCGGCGTTTGCGGCGCGCAGGGCGGCGTTCACAGAGCCCCCTTGCGTAAGCAAAGAAAAATTTGCTACCATTTTTTTGCTTGAAAGCCTTCCGGCACGGGGACGATTTCTACGGCTTTGCCGGATTGAACGATAACGTACATTCCGTTTTCATGGGCAAAATCCATCGCCTCACCTTCCACGACTGCACCGGCAACCGCTCCGACGAAGCGTCTTTTGTCTCCTCTTGCGTCAGCACAACGCCGGTATTGTTCTAATTGCTTTATGTGTTTGCGGACATCCGCCGTTTCCAGTGTCGTTTTAACTTCAACGAGAATAGCGACTTCGCCATCCTCTAAAAACAAATCAATTTCGCCGCGAATACCTAATTTTTTGTACTCGTATGTGGTATTTCGGTGAAATTGTGTTATTTCGTAACCGAAGACACGAAACTTACCCACGATGTCTCTGCCGACCATGTTTTCGATTATTTTGCCGATACGTGACCCGAGAGCGGATATTTTTTTATCGGTCGCCTTCATCTGTCGGGCGGTTTCTTGAAATCGCTGGTCGGTTTCTTGGAATTGCTCCCGGATTTTCTGCCATTCTGTTTTGCTCTGTTCCCAGTCTTTTCTGCTTTGTTCTCTGGCTTCCCGAAACATTTCTAAAATGCCTTCGTAGGTCAACGGTTGCTCTGACATTGCTCCACTCCTGTTGTTCGAGTATGCTTTCATTGTACCACATAATCATTTAGCCGGTATTCCGGCTCTGTTCAACTTGGCGCAATCAAAAGATTAGAACTCTGCTTTCTCTCGCTTACGCAACGGAATCTGCTAAAAATACAAATCCCTATCGGCGGAGTTACGGATGCGTTCCAGGCGGTCGAGAACTGCTGTACGCCGCGCACCTTCTGGTAACATGGCGACTTCCCTTTGAATCAATGCTTCCCCCACTGCTCTCGTCTCCGGCGAAGAAAAATCGACAAGATACTCCTGCAACGTCACCAAAGCATTCGGGGTACACATGTTTTGAATAAAACCCGGCTT
>Ga0099364_10007779_pt1 | contig 15231 bp, 14 predicted proteins | sample TergutTh196P3_FD_73070 | JGI IMG/M metagenome (GOLD analysis project Ga0099364, IMG submission 73070) | Microcerotermes parvus P3 segment gut microbial communities from Pointe-Noire, Republic of the Congo - Th196 P3 | ecosystem: Host-associated > Arthropoda: Insects > Digestive system > Gut ... | reverse complement strand
ACATATTGGAAAATTGAAAAGTCCGTAGCAAACAAAAACAACGGATAAGGAGTGGTTTGGCTTTAACTATCGTAAATCAAAAAAAAGGGATACAAAAAATTCTACTCTGAATCGCTGTTTTGTAAGTTGCCATTTTGTAAGTTACAAAAGTTTGCTTATCTTTGCAAAAAATTTTGATATGGAACTATTGCCTTTTATTTACGGGAAAGTGGCTGAAACACAGAATTTTACTGATAGAGAGGAAGAATGTATACCCTTGTCTCAAAATTTTTTTTCGTTAATAAATACGATGATTATCTCGCCGCGCCGTTGGGGAAATTTTTGTTGGCTTAACGCAATCACTTACAGCGACACAACTCTTTTTTCTGCAAGCGATTATTGAAGGCCAAACAGTTTTTGGGCAGGAGAATCTAAAAAAATATCAACTGGGCACTTCTGCTAATATTATCAGAATAAAAAACATGCTTTTATCAAAAGAAATTATTGATATAACTTTGAAACATATTGAAATTCAAGACCCTGTTTTTAAGTTGTGGTTAAAGGAGGACTATTTTAAAATAAAGAAATGAAAGAATTTATCATATCGGAGGCAAAAACGGAAAATGCGGTGTTGGTCGGGTTGATAACGCCGGAACAGAACGAGCGGCAGGTGAAGGAGTACCTTGTCGAACTGACGTTTCTTGCCGAGACCGCAGGCGTGAAAACGATGAAGAAGTTCACGCAGAAACTTGATTATCCGAATAGGACGACATTTGTAGGAAAGGGTAAGTTGCAGGAAATCAAGGAATATATAGCTGAACATGAAGTAGGAATTGTTGTTTTTGACGATGAGCTGTCACCCCGGCAGTTACGCAATATTGAGAAGGAATTGGGAGTGAAAATTTTGGACCGTACCAATCTAATCTTAGATATTTTTGCTAAACGGGCACAAACGGCTCATGCCAAAACACAGGTCGAATTGGCGCAGTATCAATATATGTTACCGCGACTGAAACGTCTCTGGACACACTTGGAACGACAGCGGGGAGGCGTCATGCGGGGAGGCGTCGGTATGCGCGGCCCCGGCGAATCACAATTAGAGACCGACCGGCGAATCATTTTGGATAAAATCTCCAAACTGAAAAAAGACTTGTTGGAAATTGACAGGCAAATGTCGTCGCAACGCAAAAACCGAGGGAAGATGGTACGGGTCGCTTTGGTCGGTTATACGAACGTGGGAAAATCGACGCTGATGAACCTGCTTTGTAAAACGGAGGTTTTTGCCGAAGACAAATTGTTTGCTACATTAGATACGACCGTTCGTAAGATGATTATCGGTAATCTGCCGTTTTTGGTCTCCGATACGGTCGGTTTTATACGGAAATTGCCGACAGAGCTAATTGAATCGTTTAAGTCGACATTGGATGAGGTGCGCGACGCCGACTTGCTTTTGCATATCGTTGACATATCACATCCAACATTTGAAGAACAGATAGAGGTCGTTAACCGTACCTTAGCCGAAATTGACAAGACGCCTAAACCGGTCATTATGGTTTTTAACAAGATAGATTTGTTTACCTTCGTACCTAAGGAGGAAGACGATCTGACGCCGCGCACACCGGAGAATATTACGCTTGATGAGTTGAAAGATACATGGATGAATCGGTTGCCGGAGAATTGTATCTTTATCTCTGCCAAAAACAAAACAAATGCAGATGAGCTAAAAGAACTGATGTATCAGCGGATCAAGGAGATTCATGTTACCCGATTTCCGTATAATGATTTTCTTTTTCAACAATACGATTTTGAGGATGGCGCGGAATGATTTCCGTCTTTAGCAAGGTTACGATTACGGGGATGATGTTCAATGATTTCTTTGCGCAGAAATTCACGGTCAATGTGCGTATATATTTCGGTTGTTGTGATGCTTTCGTGTCCCAGCATCATCTGTATGGCGCGCAGGTTGGCGCCTCCTTCCAACAGATGGGTGGCAAACGAATGGCGTAGCGTATGGGGGCTTATTTTTTTATGGATACCGGCTATTTGAGCCTGTTCCTTGATGATAAGGAAAACCATTACGCGGGACAATCCGCTTCCACGCCGGTTCAGGAAAAGCGTGTCTTCGTATCCTTTCTGAATTTTCAGGTTATTCCGGTCTATCAGGTAATTTTTTATATCTATGATAGCTTTTTGGGAGATAGGTACTAACCGTTGCTTGTCGCCTTTTCCCCGGACGATGATAAATTGTTCGTCGAAGTAAACATTTGAATACTGAAGACTAATGAGTTCCGACACACGCAATCCGCAACTGTAAAGCGTTTCGAGCATGGCTCGGTTTCGTTGTCCTTCGGCTTTGGACAGGTCGATGGTATCTATGAGGTTGTTAATTTCGTTTTCGGTCAGTACATCCGGCAGTGTATGACCGATTTTCGGGCTTTCCAATAATTCCGTAGGGTCGGATTCTATATAACCCTCCGTTAACAGGAAGCGGTAAAACGATTTGACGCCCGAGATGATGCGCGCTTGTGAACGGGCGGAAATGCCGATGTCGTTCAGTTTTGCTATGAATTGTTGTAAATCCTTGTATGATAACGTAAAAAAACTGATGTCCGGATTGCTGCCAATAAAATTCGTCAGTTTATTCAAGTCGTCCAAATAGGCTTCTTCCGTATTGTCCGAAAGCCCTTTTTCTAAACGGATATACGTTATATATTTATCAATGATGTTCTTCTCTTTTTGCGACATTTCATTTATGTTAAAAAAAACATTACCTTTGCACTTCGTTTGACGGTTTGGAAAGAAAAGACAAACGTACATGAAAATGTTTAAATTGCCAAACCTGTCAGGCGAAAAATAGTTTTTATGTAATAAAAATTTTGTATTATATTGGATATGAAGAAGATACAAATCATTAACGGGCCTAATTTAAACTTGCTTGGCAGGCGGGAGCCGTCGATTTACGGAGATCAGGGGTTTGAATCCTATCTCACACATTTGCGCACATCATTCCCTGATTGTGATATTCACTATTTTCAGAGCAATTCGGAAGGCGCGCTGATAGATAAGATACACGAAGTCGGGTTTACAGTCGATGGTATTGTTCTTAACGCCGGCGGCTATACGCATACTTCCGTAGCGTTACGCGACGCCATCAAAGCGGTTGTCGCTCCGGTTACGGAAGTACATATATCTAATGTACACGCGCGAGAGGAATTTCGCCAGAAGTCGCTCATCTCAGCCGTATGCAAGGGCGTCATTACGGGCTTTGGTTTAGATTCGTACAGGCTTGCGGTGCAAGCGATTATGAATAATAAATTATGAATCATGAATTTTTTCATGGAGGGATTAATCATTAATCATTAATCATTAAATATGCAGAATTTTGACGATTACATACTGGATCATATTGATGAGGAAGGCGCCTTACTTGCTTCCTTATATCGCGATGCGCACGTTAAACTGACGCATGCGCACATGATCTCGGGGCATCTTCAGGGACGGTTGCTCAAGATGATATGCCGGATCAAACGTCCAAAGCGGGTGTTGGAAATCGGCGCCTATACGGGTTATGCCACGCTCTCAATAGCTGAAGGGTTAGAAGAGAATGCGCTTGTTTATTCGGTCGAAAAAAACGATGAACTCCAGCCGTTTATGGTTTCCTACATCGAACAATCGCCTTACAGTGATAAAATAATATTGTTCTGGGGGGAGATTGAAACGCTTTTTCCTTCCTTTGACGAATCCTTTGAATTAGTTTACATTGATGCGGACAAACGTGATTATTGCGCATATTACGATCTCATTTTCCCGCATCTTCCGTCGGGAGCGTTGATTCTGGCCGATAATACGTTATGGTCGGGAAAAGTTTTAGATGATCATCCTGCCCCGTCGGATAAACAAACACAAGGCATTATGGCCTTTAACGAAAAAATCAAAAAGGATAATCGCGTAGAGAAAGTGATTATTCCTGTTCGTGACGGACTGACTATGATTTGGAAGAAATAAATATAAAAAAGATGGAAGGAACACGACTAAGTAAAATTGAACGATTGTTACAGAAGGAGTTAGGTGAACTTTTTCGTAAACAGACGGCTATGACGCACGGAACATTGATTTCGGTCAGTACGGTACATGTGAGTCCGGATTTGAGTATGGCAAAGGTCTATCTAAGCATATTCCCTTCCGAAAAAGGGAAAGATCTGCTTGATACGATTGAAAAAAACAAAAGGACCATCCGTTATGATCTGGGGCAAATTGTACGCACCCAGTTACGCCGGATACCGGAACTTGTATTCTACTTGGACGATTCGCTCGACTATGTAGAGAACATAGATAAACTACTAAAAACATAGCCGGTTTGAATTTAGCCTTTTACATTGCCCGCAGGTATTTGTTTGCGAAAAAATCGCATAACGTCATCAATATCATTTCTGCAATTTCCGTGATTGGGGTTGTAATAGCCACCATTGCGATGGTATGTACGTTGTCGGTCTTTAATGGTTTTAAAAGTCTTAATACAATGCTACTAAGCGTATTTGATCCGGACTTGAAAATAACGGCTGTCGAGGGTAAAGTATTTGATCCTACAACCGATGCCCTGCAACAAGTGTATGATTTACCTGAGGTGCTGCAATATGGCGGTGTTCTACAGGAAAATGCGCTTGTTCAGTACGACGACCGTCAGGTGATAGCCGTGCTGAAAGGAGTGGATTCGTTGTATAACCAATTGGTGAAAATTGATTCGGCGATTATTGACGGGGAATTTGTTTTAAAAGAGGGTCTATTTAATTACGCGGTACTTGGGTGGGGATTGGCTACAACGCTTGGTATCAGGCCTTCTTTTGCATATCCCATAGAGATTTATATGCCGGATCGTTTGGGTACGGTCAATTTAGCCAACCCTACTGCGTCGCTACAAATTGAAAACGTCTATGTAGGCGGCGTATATCACGTGAATCAACCGGCTTATGATGAGGGATTTATGCTTTTGTCTATCGATCTTTTGCGCAATATGCTCAGTTATGAAAAGGAGGTAACGGCTCTTGAAATAAAATTAGCTCCCGGCGCTAATGTGGCGTCCGTAAAAAAGAAGATTTCCAACCTGACAGGTGATGCTTTTGAGGTGAAAGACCGCTATGAGCAGCAGGCATCGTTTTATAAGATGCTGCAGGCGGAAAAATGGGTGTCCTACCTGATGCTTTGCTTTATCCTTGTCCTGACGCTGTTTAATATATTGGGTTCCCTTGCCATATTGATGATAGAAAAAGAAGAAGATGTGAGAAAATTGCGTAGCATGGGCGCTAATAATAAACTTATTAACAGGATATTTCTTTTTGAGGGATGGATGATTTCCCTGTTAGGATCGGTTATTGGCGTTGTCATCGGCATCGGGTTGTGTTTTTTACAACAACATTTCGGTTTTATATCATTAGGTGAAGCGGCAGGGACTTTTATCGTGGATGCTTATCCGGTAGAAGTAGAATGGACGGATGTATTCATCGTCTTACCGACCGTTATATCTATCGGGTTCATAGCCGTATTATATCCTGTTCATTATCTCGGTAAAAAGAGGCTTTATAAGGAGCTTGCCATCTGTTTGTCTATTCCGTTATTGATGATGGGATGCAGTGGAGGTCATAAGAAAGAATCTGCCGGAGGGAAAAAGAAAGAAATAGCGGTGACAATTGAACCGCTGAGTTATTTTGCGAGAAAAATTGCAGGCGATGATTATACCTTTTTTTCGGTAGTGCCTGTCGGACGCAGTCCTGAAACGTACGATCCTTCATTTCGCGAAATGCTACGGGTAGGGAATAGCGAGGCTTTCTTTTATATTAACCTGCTCGGACTTGAACAAGTGTTAGTCAAGTCGGTGCAGAATAATCAAGCAGGCGCTCGGTTGTTTAATTTATCGGAAGGGATGGATTTTGAAATGGAGGGAAATGGCTTTGACGGCGAAATGCATGATCATCATGGGCATGATCATCATCATGGGCATGAAGGGCATGATCCGCATATATGGACTTCGTTTACGGGTGCAAAAGTGATGTCGGAAAATATTTTAAAGGCGCTTTCGATTTTGAATGTTGAAAAAGCAGGTTTTTTTCTGACGAATTACCGGCGCCTGACAGATGAATTGGAACAATTGGAACGCGAACTGCATCAGCAATTGGATACGCTTTCATGCCGGGGTTTTGTCATATATCATCCGGCGCTTACATATTTTGCAAAAGAGTTCGACCTGATTCAATACAGCATGGAAGAAGACGGTAAAGACCCTTCGCCCGCATCGTTAAAAAAGTTAATCGAAGAAGCCCGGGCGGCGCAAGTAAAAGTTGTATTTGTACAAATGGAATTTGATCGCAGCTATGCCGAACAAATTGCCAGGGAAATAGGAGCGCGTATTGTTACAATCAATCCGCTTGATAAGCAATGGGACGAACAAATGAGACGAATAGCGCGAGCTTTGACGACTGATGGAGAAGCCCCCTAAAAGCAGTTTACACATGGAAAAATTGATTGAAATAAAAAATGTCAGCGCTTCGTATCATAACAAATTCGTTTTGAATGATGTATCGCTATGTGTATGGAAAGACGATTTTCTGGGCATAATCGGTCCGAATGGAGGCGGGAAAACAACTTTGCTGAAGATAATTTTAGGGTTGCTGAAGCCCATTTCCGGTGAGATTGTTTTTTATGAGAACAACAGACCGGTAACCTTGTTGAAGATTGGTTATCTTCCCCAGGTCAATCCGATAGACAAGCATTTTCCGCTTTCCGTTTTTGAGGTAGTGTCATCAGGTCTGACAAGCAAAAAACCCCGTTTCAAAAATTTCACGTCAGCACAAAAAGAACGAATCCATCAGTTGATAGTTCAAATCGGACTTGAGGCGTATACAAAAAGCGCTATCGGAGAACTCTCCGGCGGACAACTTCAGCGTGTATTGTTAGCGCGCGCAATCGTATCAAATCCGCAACTGCTCATCCTTGATGAACCGAATACGTATGTGGATAAACGATTCGAATCGCAGTTTTATGAATTGTTGGGCGAGATAAATAAAGATACGGCTATTATTCTTGTCTCTCACGATATCGGAACGCTGATCCCATTGGTGAAGAATGTTGCATGCGTCAATGAGACGCTTCATTATCATGCAGGTACAGACCTGTCGGATGAATGGTTGGAAAAAACCTATTTGTGCCCGATCGAAGTAGTAAGTCATGGCGACTTCCCCCACAGAGTGTTGAAGAAGCATTTTTAGTTTTCAGTTTTCAGTTTTCAGTTTTCAGTTTTTAAATGGACGAAAAAAAACGGATATTAGTTACGGGGGCGAGCGGTTTTATTGGAGGCTTTTTAGTAAAAGAAGCTTTGCGATTGGGTTATGATGTCTGGGCTGGTATACGTCTGGGGAGTTCGCGCGAGCATCTGATGGATGAGCGTATCCATTTTATCTATTTACAGTATGAGGATGTGACGGCTTTAACAAATCAATTGCAGGAAGTAGTATCCCTGTCGGGCGCTTGGCATTATGTTGTCCACAATGCAGGCGTCACCAAAACGCTTCATACGAAAGATTTTTATAAAGTGAATGTACATTTTGTTTCTGCGCTGATTGAATCGTTGTCAAATGCCGGGTGCATACCGGAAAAATTTTTACTGATGAGTAGCTTGAGCAGTTACGGTCCTGTTGAAGAAGACTCATTCAGACCTATTCGGGTGAGAGACGAACAACGACCTGATTCCGAATACGGAAAAAGTAAACTTCAAGCAGAACGCATTGTCAGGGAACAAAAGTATTTTCCTTATGTCATTCTTTGTCCGACAGGCGTTTATGGACCCGGAGACAAAGATTATCTGATGGAAATTAAAAGTATACAATCAGGATTTGCTTTTAAGGCGGGAATGAAGCCGCAAGGAATTACATTTATCTATGTCAAAGACTTAGTAACGACCACTTTTCTTGCACTTGAAAACCCATCTGTGCGTAATACCTCCTATTTTATATCAGATGGAAAAATGTATTCCGACAATGATTTTGTCCGTACTGTCAAAAAACTGCTCGGCAAACGTTTTGTTTTTTCTATGCGTATTCCATTGTGGATGTGTTATATAGCATGTGTTTGTTCGGAATTGACCGGTAAAATTTTAAAAAAGGCTATGACGCTTAATACGGATAAGTATAAAATTTTAAGGCAGCGAAACTGGAATTGTGAGACAGAACGAACGGGTAGGGAACTCGAATTTATTCCTCAATATAACCTGAAGGAAGGATTGGAAGAAACCATACTTTTTAATAGGGAGCAAGGTTTACTATAACCAAAATTATTTTGACTAAATCGGGCTGACAGGATAGATATTTTATTTTGAATGAAAATCCGCCATAAGTGTAAACGTCTAATAATCAAATACATAAAAATTAATTTTAAAAAAAAGTAAAAAAAGACGAAGAAATATTTGTTTTCTTCAAAAAAAAGTTCTTATCTTTGCATTGATTATAATTAGATGAAGAAGGATAATAGAGTTTGGCATCGTGTTGTCACAATTTCTTCAAATCTAATTTTATGCTGAGAGCCGGTTGTGTAAAGAATGATTTCTATACACTGATAGGGCGATTGGTAATACGTCTGAGGACGTGGTTAAATCAGGCTTCTATGCGGTAAACTCGGGAATCACCCGAGTGCTAGAGCATAATGCTAAACGTTATTCATTATTCATTACTAAAATCCCCGAACGCGAGTTCCGGGATTTTTTTTACTATACCCGGCAAGAACAAATTTTTTAAAAAGAGTTTCAAAACCCATTCTTTTATTGCTGATGAAAAATTATTACTCATTGTATGAACACATATAATAATCTATGTTTCAAGAAGATAGAATTTTACTTAAAAATTTAACGATAATTTTTTTCAATATTTTTTGGAAAAGCAAAAAAAAACTCTTTATTTTGTACCTTTTATAGAAGGGATTCCCACACATGATTATAAAAAGTAAGGTTATGATAGACACTCGAAAAAAAAATTTACCTATTGAAAAAGAAATTGAAATCGAAGAAAAAGGTGAATTGAACACATCTCAAGCGCCGGTAGCTAATTCGGCAGAAACAGCATTAGAAACGGAAATAATTCCGGACGATACAGTCATAGAACCGACGGAAAAAACGGAGGCAACGAATATTGACGTATTGGAACCGGAAGATGCTGTGCCAGAACCAGAAGCAGAATTGGAAGGAATAATTTCGGAAATCGAAGCTGAACCAGAGGAAGCCGTTTTGGAAACGGAAATCGAACCGGAAACGGCAGAATTGAAAGAAGTTGTATCGGAATTGGATGCGGCATTTGAGCAAACAATATCGGAATTGGAAGCGACATCCGAAGACGAAGTACCGGAAATTGTGCTTAATGAGCCTGACTTGGAACCGGAGGAAACGGATGCAGCGCAGGAAGAGCCTGAATTTGAATTGGATGTAACTCCGGAAGAGCCTGAATTGTTATATGAAGCGCCTGATAATCCTACAATAGCTAAGATCGATATTATTGAACGCTTAAAGGCAATCAATGAAGAACCCAAAAAACATGGCCGTAACGAGGTCGACGCGCTTAAACAAGCGTACTACAAGATGCGTCGTATCGAGGTAGAAGAGAAAAAGAACGAGTTTATTGAGGGAGGAGGAGATGAAAATGATTTTATCGTACCTGAAGACGAAACGGAAGCCCAGATGAGATCGCTTATTGCTGAATTTAAGGAAAAACGAAACGTGATCACAGCTGACGAAGAAAGACAAAAGGAAACGAACCTGATAATCAAACAACACCTGATAGAGCGACTGAAAATTTTGACCGAGAGCCAGGATGATTTCAACAAACGGTATAACGAGTTCCGTGATATTCAGCGTAAATGGAAAGAAATAAGACTCGTGCCCCAGGAGTATTCACGCGAATTATGGCGTAATTACCAGCTTTATAATGAGCGTTTTTATGACATCGTTAAGATCAATAATCAATTCAGGGATTATGATTTTAAGAAAAATCTGGAGATGAAAACTGTTTTATGCGAAACGGTTGAGCGGCTTGCAAAGGATAAAGATGCTATTTCGGCTTTCCATCAACTGCAAAAACTTCACCAGCAATGGCGTGAAATAGGTCCGGTATCGAAAGAGCATCGCGAAACGATATGGGATCGTTTCAAGGCTGCCTCTGCGATTATTAATAAAAAACAACAGACTTATTATGACGATCTGAAGGGGCAGGAAGAAAAAAATCTCGAACGTAAAGAAGAGATATGTAAGGAATTGGAAGCGATTGACGTAAGTACGCTCAAGACGATAAGAGACTGGGAACGGAAAACGGAAAAAGTGATGGCTTTACAGAAGAAATGGCGTAGTATCGGCTTTACGAACCGTAGGCAGAATAATAAGATATTTGATCGGTTCCGGGCTGCCTCCGATAATTATTTCAATAAGAAGAGTGAGTTCTATAAAATCATCAGGAAGGAAAGTGATAAGAACCTCGAACTGAAAAAAGCGCTTGTTGAAAAAGCCGAAACCCTGAAAAACAGTGAAGACTGGAAGGAAACGGCAAAGGCTTTTGTAGAAATGCAAAATGAATGGAAAAAAATCGGGCCGGTAGGACGTAAATATTCGGAAACGATATGGAAACAATTCATTGCCGCCTGCGATTATTTCTTTGACAGAAAAAGTAAGGAATCGTCTTCGCAAAAATCAGAAGAGCATGAAAATTTGGAAGCAAAGAATGCCTTAATCGAAAAAATTAAGACGATTGATAGAAGATTGACCGACGACGAAGCGCTTACTTTATTAAAGGGTTACGTTGCCGAATGGAACACAATCGGATATGTTCCGTTCAAGGAAAAAGACCGACTTCACAAGACATTCCGGGAGGTGATTGATAAACAATTCGACCGGTTGAAAGTGAACGAACGCGACCGGCGGGGTCAGCAGTACCGCTCTAATCAGACGGAAATGACCGGAGCCGGAAAGAACAAATTGTATAATGAACGCGAAAAACTGATGCGTACATTTGATCGGATGAAGAATGAACTTCAGACTTATGAAAATAATATTGGCTTCATATCAGCAAAAGGAGGCGACGGTTTATTGAAAGAGATCGACCGTAAAATTGTACGCTTAAAAGAGGATATGGAAATCGTTGTAAAAAAGATAGAAGCTATTGATGAAAATTTAGATTAAAATTGTTTGTTAATGCCACAACTGTATTTATTTAATCCCGGGCATGAGATGGAAATCTTATGCGGAAAGTCTCACTATACACCTCCCTATTTGGTGCAGAAGATGGGCGCTGATTTAGAGATGCTGCCTGTCTGGTATGGAGGTGCAGGAAGTTTTACGCTTGTCAGAAACCCCAATGCGTCACAATTTATTACCTCTCTGCCTAAAGTGTTTCGCCCATCCTTATCATCACCCATGATTTTGAATCTGATGATGAAGGAATTGTTCCGTAGAAAGAAATTAGGCGAAAAGCCTAAGTTACCTCCCCTTACTGCGAGTATCTGGGGTGTATCGCCTCGCAGTATAGATGCGTTTAAAGAACTTAAACAGGCCGGAATGATTCTTGAAATTCCAGAATGGAAGGAGGAATATGTGCAACTGACAAGCCGTCAGACGGCTGCCGTTTGTTTAGAGAATTTGCAAAAAACGATTCCTATTACGCCGCCGGTTTTTGTACCGAAATTTTTTACTGAATTAAATGAGGTGGAGGAGTACATAGCAAATAATACACCCCCTTTTGTGATAAAAACGCCCTTTTCATCCTCCGGACGCGGACACTATTGGATAGATGACAGGAAACTTGACAGTAGCGCATTAAGTTGGCTGAACGGCGCGTTGAAAAAACAGAACGAGGTGAGTATAGAACCGGCTTTAAACCGTGTTTTTGATTTTGCCGCCGAGTTTTACTCGGACGGAAACGGCCAAATTCAATATTTGGGACTTTCTATTTTTGAGACCCAGTCGCGGGGTCAATTTGTAGGCTGTATGTTAGGCACGCAGGAAATGCTTCTACAACAGTTGAATGAATATATTTTGCCGGAGGATTATCTGTTTTTAGTCGAACAGATAGGCCTCATCCTGAAAGATATAGTAGGGAATATTTATAACGGATATATGGGTGTTGATATGTTTATTTACAAAACCAATGACGGTAATTATGCCGTACATCCGTTTGTAGAATTAAATCTGCGGTATACAATGGGACTTGCCGCTATTCAAATAAGTCGTCAGTTTATACACCCCAAGTCGCAAGGTATGCTACGCACCATAACTTATGTATATAATGCTTTTCAGGAACATCAACGCATGAAGGCCGAAGCTCCTTTGGTGTTGGAAGACAATCGTATCCGTTCGGGATACCAATCACTTTGTCCGGTAGGCCCGGATACCCGCTATATGGCGATTGTGAATGTTTTTTGATTTCATGCGCTTCTCCCTTTTCGCCCTTTAAAAAATTTTCATCTTTTTCATCAGGAAGGTGGCGTTCATATTTTGTGCAATGCCGTCGCGTAACTGATAGGTGAATGTCAATTCATCGCCTTCTATATCGGCTTCAAATCGTTTGTTTTGAACATGCTCAGGGAACGTTTCCGCTAAAGTGCCTAATAATAAGTCGTGTGTGGCGATGATCCCGCATGTGTTTTTGTGGATAAACTGCTTTACAAGCGCAAACGAACCTTTCTGTTTATCAACGGAATTTGTGCCTTTCAGTATTTCGTCTAAAATGATTAAAAGCTGCTCGCCGGCATTAAGCCGGTCGATGATCATTTTGAGCCTTTTCAACTCGGCAAAAAAGTAGGATTCGTTTGAGATGAGCGAATCGGCAGTTCGCAGGCTGGTCACTAATTTGGCGGGATAAACGGCAAGCGATTCGGCGCATACGGGAAGCCCCAAGCTGGCAAATAGATAATTCACCCCGATAGTTCGTAGATAGGTGCTTTTACCGGCCATGTTTGCGCCTGTCACGATCAGGAAAAAGTTGCTTTTCGGAATTAGAATGTCGTTACGGACACAGGTATCGCGGTGAAGGAGCGGATGTCCCAATGCTTTCCCTTCCATCGAGAAATAGGATTCGGAAAGGGTGGGGTAGACGTAATCAGGGTGATTAAACGCAAACGCCCCATACGAACAAAAAGCGTCGAAAACGCTTAGCGCTTCAAACCATGCGTTTAACAGGCCGCCATATTTTTGCATCCAGCGTTCAAGTTTCATCGTCTGGCGCGTATCGCGCATATACAAAAGATTCAGTAAGACACCCATGACGCTCGACTGCTGGTCTAACGCCCCAATCGTACGCGATAAACTTTTAATTGCATGCGATGCGCTAAAAAGGGGGCCCGTTATCATCGTTTGATATTTTTGCAGCAGGAAAGAGTTGAAATGTTCCTTTTCGACCTGTTCTAATAGCGCGGAATAGGTTTTCAGTGTTTTTTCCGTCTTTGTAACAGATGAAATAACCTTACGGATACGTCTTAACGGGAGGTTGACTAACAGATAACTAATGGCAAAATAGGGGATGAGAAAGCTTGCCGGTATCCATTGAAGGATAATGCCTGCGATGAGCAATACCCAGCATGAAGGGATAAGCCATGTCAAAAGGTTTATTAAACGGTTGCCGGAAAGCCGGTTTGGGTTGTCGGTTGAAAATAAGGATTTTAAATCTTGTTTTTCCTTTGAAGCGATAGCTCCGGTAACATAAAAACGATGCCTGAAGTCGGATAATTTATTCAATTCCTGTACGCTTTCCTGCCGCAGTAAGATTTCCTTTTTGTCGTCTAACGGTTGTTGAAACCAATTGATAAGCCTGTCTTTCCCCATTTGGGTCACGGTTCGGTTGACCAATTGAAAAAGCGACCCGGCGCCAAAAAGGTCAAGGTCCATACTAAATGCGTGTTGGTCGTCAATTTGTTCGGGCGCTCCATCAAAAGCGCTGAGATCATAATCCAACGCTTTCAGTTCGTTTTCATAAAGGCGGATGAGGCCTTCTTCAAAAGTTTGTTTATTATACAGCTTAGTATGATGTACAACTAATGACAGAAAACAAAACAAACATACGCTTGCCAATACAACCAAGATAATCAAATCTTTATCACGTAACATCCATAAAGCGACAAGCATTCCGATAACTACCGCCAGCCTTAATGTGCCGATGTGGTAGATGCGCCTTTTCAGATGTTTCGCAATTTGTAAATGATGTTCTTTCTTTGTACGGTAAAAAAGATATACTTTGTTAATGGTTGACTCCATGGATAATTGAATAACTGAGTAACTGAATTTCCGAAAAAATACGGATGACACGACTATATGATCACGGCGTGGAAATTACCAGGTCTTGCGTACTTTTGTTCTTTTGTTCCAATAGCGTTTCCAGATCGCGGCGCGGATATTGCCAGGCCTTTTCTACGGCTTCTTCTACGACTTTTCGTAAAATCGCATAGTCGGCGTCGTTCTGGTCGGCGTAAACCGCTTTGTCGCAGCGTTCAGTCCCTCCTGCCGTATGAGCAAGCGGGGCGGTGAGGAAGAGGCTCTTTTCCGGCGCGTTCAGGTCGATCCAGTCAAGCCCGGATACGTTGTCGGGGGTATGACATTCGGCACAGCGTTTCCGGTGAACTTCCAAAACGGTCTTTTGCAGTTCTTTATCTGCCGGCATGTCGTAAGGCGGGTCTTTTGGGCGGGAATTAACGAACCGGTCATGGTATTGGGCATTTGCGTCAATCCACGTTACGAGATGATACCAATCTTCATCTCCCGGCTTGATGTTGATGTGAGAAGAGCAAGGTCCATTCAAAATCGCTTCAATCAGTTTGCTTTGCGACGAACCGAATTGTCGGGTTTGCGTAATGACAGATGCTTCATCAAACTTGTTTGAGTAGGCGACGAGATGGTTTTCAATGATTGTCCGGTACGACCGGTTCAAGCCGTCGAAATTGAAACTCCGATGCAGTCCCTTCATCGGGGCGGGAGGCATTAATCCACCAGAGAAATCGAACCCTGCCGCCGGTTTCAAGCCGGAATGACATGACACGCAGTTCCGGTCGAGAACAGGTTGAACATCCACGAGGTAGTTGATGCACCGTTCAGTACCCCACGGTGGCGGTGTCGGACGTAACGGTTTTTTAGCCAACGATTTTTGAGTGTTGGGTGGCGCCTCTGCTTGTGTTTCATGGCAACCGACACAAGCTCGTGACTCGCCGGGCTGGAAACTGATGAACGAACGCATTCGCCTTATT
>Ga0099364_10007778_pt1 | contig 15234 bp, 7 predicted proteins | sample TergutTh196P3_FD_73070 | JGI IMG/M metagenome (GOLD analysis project Ga0099364, IMG submission 73070) | Microcerotermes parvus P3 segment gut microbial communities from Pointe-Noire, Republic of the Congo - Th196 P3 | ecosystem: Host-associated > Arthropoda: Insects > Digestive system > Gut ... | reverse complement strand
GATAGTCGTTTACCGAAATCTTGCATGGGGTTATTTGGGCGTTAATTACGAAAAGGCAAAATACTATTGTCGCAAAGGTATTCCACTTGCCGAACGAGCCGACCTCCCGATGGTTGCGTCATTTTTTTATCATTGGCTGGGGATATTATTTTATAAAGAAAGCCAATACGACAGCGCAATGTATCATTACGATAAAGCGATGGAAGCCGCAGAACGTATGAGGACAAGCAAAGGTTCATCGGGAAATCCCTATCCGGAGTTTGATATTGATGACAGAATTTCAAACACATACGGTAATATAGGTAATTTGTTCAATATTCAGGGAAAACATCACGAAGCGATTGAATATTATCAAAAAGCCTTAAAACTCTTTGAAAAACACGATCGGAAAGATAAACAAGCCATAGCCTACAGAAATATCGGTCAAATGTACATGGTAATGAATAATTATGCACAGGCAGAAATCAATTTTATCAAAACGGACAGTTTGGCGCAGATATTGAATGATCCTTATTTTATCGCCGAAGCGAAATATGATTTTAGTTGTCTGTATTTAGCTACAAAAGAATATGATAAAGCCTTGCAAAATATCGAAATAGCATACGCTTACTTTTCAGCGCATCCAGAAGAAGAAGGGGAAAATATCGCAAAATCGCTTAATCATTTATCAGAAATCTATTTTGACGGCGACGCCCCCCGCGCCGAAGCCTATGCCCGCGAAGCGTTGTTATTATTGGACGATTTGGGTCTTCCGCGCGAAAAAGCAATATCGTTGCGCATTCTTTCCGAAATTCATCTGAAACGCGGACAGTGGCGCGCAGCGGAACAAACCGCCCTCGAAGCCCTCGCCGTCGACGACAGCGAACCTGCCAATACGCTTACGCTGTACAATATTTTGGCGAAAGCCTGCGCCCATTTGGGCAAGGCATCACAAGCGGCTGAATATATTGATAAACTTCAGGCGCTTCAATCGCTATGGTCTACCAAACACTATCAGTCGTCGTTAAGCGAAATGGAAGTAAAATACGAAACGGCAAAAAAGGAAACCGAAATCGAGCGTCAAAAAAACGTTATCGAACGTCAAAACATGCAGCGTCGCGCATTGGGGGCAGGCGTTGCGGTTTTGTTGCTGTCGCTGTTCGTTCTTTGGCGGTGGTCGGTGCAGAAACGTCGCTTTGCCGAACAAAAAATCAAACAGTTGGAGCAGGAAAAACAACTCATCGCCACCCAAGCGGTCTTGGAAGGCGAACTACAGGAACGCACCCGCCTCGCCCGCGACCTGCACGACGGTTTGGGCAGTATCCTGACCGGCGCGAAACTGAATTTGGAGCAAATGATAAAAGGCGCTGTGTTGGACGATGACAGTTTAGAACGCTACAACGCAGCCTTTGGACTTCTTAACGAATCGGTGGTCGAGATGCGCCGCGTAGCCCACCACCTGATGCCCGAAGCGCTTACTCAACTTGGTTTGAAACAAGCCACCGCCGAATTTTGCAAAAGCGTTCCCCGCACGGCGTTCAAATACTACGGCGAGGAAATGCGCCCCGACCCGAAAATTGAAGCGATGCTCTACCGTATCATGCACGAATTGGTGACCAACGCGCTGAAACACTCCGGCGCCGAGCGTATCTTGGTACAACTCGTCAGCGAGCCCGAGCGTATAGCCCTTACCGTGGAGGACAACGGCATAGGCTTCGACCCCTCTGCAGCATCGCCGCACGGCATGGGATTGAGCAATATCCGCAACCGCGTAGCGGCATTCAACGGCAATCTGATGGTGGACGCAAGAATGGGGGTGGGAACGGAAATTAATGTAGAGTTGAGAACCCCGAAGGGCTTGCCGAAGGTAATTGAGAACGGCGCAGCCCTCGCCGAAGGCAATTGAGAAACATGATTAAATCAAAATCAATCTAATGAATCCAAAAAATTTTGAACTGTCAAATTTCAGACTCATCCGCGCTGCGATTGTTGAAGACCATAAAGTGGTAGCCGAAGGTTTTGAGCGGCTCATCAACGATTCGGATAATATTCGTGTCATAGGAAAAGCGTTTTCGGTTTCCGGATGTTTGGAACTTTTAGAAGTAGCGCAACCCGACGTATTGTTGTTAGACGTCTCCTTGCCCGACGGCAACGGTATTCAGTTATGCCCGAAAATAAAGGAAAAATATCCGCAGGTCAGGATACTGATGCTGACAAGTTACAACGAACTTTTCACCATCACCCGCGCTTTGGATGCCGGCGCCGACGGCTATGTGCTGAAAAATTGCATGTCGGAGGAACTGCTTGAAGGCATCCGCACTGTCGCTTCCGGCGAACGTTTTTTGTGCAGGGAGGCAAACGCAACGCTCGCCGACAACGAAAACCATCCGGTAGAACTCACCCGCCGCGAAATAGAACTGCTGCAACTGATAGCAGAAGGTCTGACCCTTCATCAATTAGCCGATAAAATGTGTTTGGGAACTGAAACCATCCGCAGTTACCGCAAAAACCTGAACATGAAATTAGACGCACACAGTACAGCGGAATTATTGCTCAATGCAAAGGCGATGAATTTGTTGTGAGGAATGGAAAGTAAACGCACATTGGATTGTATATTGGTTTTCTGACGTTTAATTTTGTCTGAATTTGCCTTTTTGATGTCTTTCTTTGGCAATGACAGTACAAAAAAATCACCGGAAATACATTGAATATCTAACTATTAGGAAATTTTGTCCGATATTGACCGGAAGGTAAAGGAAAGTTCTTTGACATATGGGTTTACACGCAATCTAATAATGGGGCACGCCCCCATTGTCAGAAAAATATTTGCTGGTTTTTGCTTGTATCTGAAAAAAATTGCCTACTTTCGCAGCATGATTTTTATTCGGGAAATTTATCAAGCGATATGGCAGAGGTAAAAAAGAAGAAAACAGCGAAAAAACCCCCAAACGTTATCGAAGATTTGGGCGTATATATCAATCTGTTGACCGATTTCGGGTTCAAACGGATATTTGGTATCAAGGAATTGATGTTGCATTTTCTGAATACCGTTTTGGCGTCGGAACTGAAAAAGCCCATCGTTGATTTGCGCTACGAAAATACCGAAAGACTTGGGCTGACCATGTACGACCGGAGAGCCATTTTCGACCTGTTCTGTATTACCGAAAACGACGAGCACATCATTGTCGAAATGCAGGCAATCCCGCAGTTGTATTTCAAGGATAGAGCGCTGTTCTATATTGCCCGGTTGATTCAAAATCAAGCCAAAAAGGGTAAGAATTGGGATTTTCGTATGTGCCCCGTATATTCGGTCAACATCCTTGATTTCTGTTTGGATTATGACCCCGCAAAACCAACAAGCGAACAAACGGCGACGCAAACGGACAAATTCGCCTCGTATGTGCAGTTGATGGACAGAGATACCCACGAACTGTTTTACGACAAAATGACGTTGGTATTCATCGAGTTACCGCGTTTTTCAAAGGAACTCCACGAAGTGAAATCATTTTTTGACCAGTGGCTTTTCATCATCAGACATCTGCACGAATTGAAGGATAGACCTGAAAAAATTAGTGAAGAAGTTTTTGAACAACTCTTTGAAGCAGCCAAAATAGCGCGCATGACCAAAAATGAAGTAAATATTTATCTTAAAAACATAAGTGACATGAATATAGTAAAAAATGAACTCGCAGCCAGGGACAAAATGATTGCCGAAAGGGACAATACCATTGCAATACACATTGATACCATTGCTGCAAAAGACAATACCATTGCAGTACACGTCAATACCATTTCTGCAAAAGACAATACCATTGCAGTACACATCAATACCATTGCAGCCATGGAAAAAGAAATCGCAGAACTGCGCCGAAAGGCTGGTTTATCCTAAAAATATATGGTATGTGTCAGTTATTCAGTTATTTAATTAATCAATTTTCGCCAATGAGCCAATAAAAGCGTTTGAATACGCAAAAGCATGCAAATAAAGTAGCGGTTGCTATTTGGTTCTTGTAATTCAATTTCCACAACCCGATGTTTCGGAGTTGTCGGGAAATAAATCCTTCAAAAATTCTTTTTCCTAATTTTGGCATATTTATTCATTGACAACTCCTTAGAAGTTCCCTATTCTAAAAACAGTTTTTTTGCAAAACTACGGAAAACCGTATTTTTTTTGAAAATAAAACTGTATACTTTTGCCGCTCCCCATTCCAGCCTTTCGGAGGAGGGATGAGGTGGGGCTTTTGGGCTTTACGTTCTTTGACATATGGGTTTACACGCAATCTAATAATGGGGCACGCCCCCATTGTCAGAAAAATATTTGCTGTTTTTTTGCTTGTATCTGAAAAAAATTGCCTATTTTCGCAGCATGATTTTTATTCGGGAATTTTATCAAGCATCATGGCAGAGGTAAAAAAGAAGAAAACGGTGAAAAAACCCCAAAACATTATCGAAGATTTGGGCGTATATATCAACCTGTTGACCGATTTCGGGTTCAAACGGATATTTGGTATCAAGGAGTTGATGTTGCATTTTCTGAATACCGTTTTAGCGTCGGAACTGAAAAAGCCCATCGTTGATTTGCGCTACGAAAATACCGAAAGACTTGGGCTGACCATGTACGACCGGAGAGCCATTTTCGACCTGTTCTGTATTACCGAAAACGACGAGCACATCATTGTCGAAATGCAGGCAATCCCGCAGTTGTATTTCAAGGATAGAGCGCTGTTCTATATTGCCCGGTTGATTCAAAATCAAGCCAAAAAGGGTAAGAATTGGGATTTTCGTATGTGCCCCGTATATTCGGTCAACATCCTTGATTTCTGTTTGGATTATGACCCCGCAAAACCAACAAGCGAACAAACGGCGACGCAAACGGACAAATTCGCCTCGTATGTGCAGTTGATGGACAGAGATACCCACGAACTGTTTTACGACAAAATGACGTTGGTATTCATCGAGTTACCGCGTTTTTCAAAGGAACTCCACGAAGTGAAATCATTTTTTGACCAGTGGCTTTTCATCATCAGACATCTGCACGAATTGAAGGATAGACCTGAAAAAATTAGTGAAGAAGTTTTTGAACAACTCTTTGAAGCAGCCAAAATAGCGCGCATGACTAAAAATGAAGTAAATATTTATCTTAAAAACATAAGCGATATGAATATAGTAAAAAATGAACTCGCAGCCAGGGACAAAATGATTGCCGAAAAGGATATTGTCATTACAGAACAGGGTAATCTCATTGCAGTACACATCAATACCATTGCTACAATGGAAAAAGAAATCGCAGAACTGCGCCGAAAGGCTGGTTTATCTTAAAATATGCGATATGGCTATGATATTACTTTTGTCGTTTCAAATCATCATTAAAAACCAATCCATATGAGAACCATTATGTTCATCAGTATTTTTTTGTTTTGCGCGCCTGTTGCGGCGCAAAAGAAAAAGGAAATTCGCGTGTCCGCCTACAACCTTCGTATGGACACGCCCAGCGACGGCGTCAATGCGTGGCCCAACCGCAAGGAAAACGTCAAGGCGTTGATTTTGTACCACGATTTCGACATCGTCGGTACGCAGGAAGGATTTGTACACCAACTGAAAGACCTCTGCGAAATGCCCGGTTACGCCTATACCGGCGCCGGACGCGACGATGGTAAAGAAGCCGGCGAACATTCCGCAATTCTTTATAAAACGGGACGTTTCAAACTCCTCGATTCAGGTGATTTCTGGCTGAGCGAAACGCCCGACCAACCGGGAAAAGGATGGGACGCCACCTGTTGCAACCGTATCTGCTCATGGGCGAAATTCAAAGACGCCCACACGAAAAAGACGTTTTTCGTGTTCAGCGTTCATTTCGACCATCAAGGCGTGGTTGCCCGAAGGGAATCAGGTAAACTGATGGTGCAAAAAATACGGGAAATTGCCGGAAACGCGCCAGTGATTTTTGTCGGCGACCTCAATTCGACGCCCGAAACCGAACAGGTAACCCACATCAAAACCGCGTTCAACGATGCATACGATGTTACCGCCATGCCGCCTTACGGACCTGTAGGCACTTTCAACGGTTTTCGTTTCGACGCGCCCCTGTTAGACCGTATCGACTATGTTTTCACGAGCCAACATTTTTTGGTATCGAAATACGCCGTACTGACCGACGCCAAAGAACAGCGTTATCCGTCGGACCATATGCCGGTGGTTGCCGATGTAGCGTTGAAATAAAGGTAAATAAAAATTTGTAATTGAAAAATCGCATCATGAAAGGAAAAAATTACTTGTTGTTCATCTCCTTAGTTTCGGCTATGGGAGGCTTATTGTTCGGTTATGACTTTGTAGTCATTGGCGGGGCAAAGCCATTTTACGAAGTCTTTTTCGGTATCGCCAACGCTCCTGCTACTCAGGGCTGGGTGATGGGAAGCGCCATACTTGGCTGTTTATTGGGCGTGATGGTAGCGGGCAGTCTGTCCGACCGTTTCGGACGCAAACCGCTGTTAATCGTTTCGGCGGCTATATTTATTCTTTCTTCCATCGGTACGGGCGCAGCGAATAGTCTTCCATGGTTCATCGCCTACAGGATTTTTGGCGGAGTGGGCATCGGTATTGCCTCCAATCTATCGCCGATGTACATTGCCGAAGTATCGCCCGCCGGAGTACGGGGACGGTTCGTGTCTATCAACCAGTTGACCATCGTACTCGGTATTCTTGCGGCTCAAATCGTCAACTGGCAGATAGCCGAACCCGTATCCCCAGATGAAAATATTCTCGCATCGTGGAACGGGCAAATGGCTTGGCGTTGGATGTTTTGGGCTTGCACGGCGCCCGCCGCCCTGTTTTTTGTCATGGTCTTTTTCATTCCCGAAAGTCCGCGCTGGTTAGCTACCCGATTGCACAACGAACAAGCCGAAAACGTATTTGCGCGCATCGGAGGCAGCGAGTATGCCCGAAAAGAAATGGAAGAAATAAAATCGACAGTTCAAAAGACGATTCAAAAAGTGCAGTTCAACATGTTGTTTCAGGGACGAATGCCCAAAATACTGACGATAGGAATTGTCTTGGCTGTTTTCCAGCAATGGTGCGGCATTAACGTTATTTTCAATTATGCGCAGGAAGTATTTGCCGCTGCCGGCTACGGAGTTTCCGATATTCTGTTCAATATTGTGATCACCGGCGTCACCAATGTCACATTCACTTTTGTGGGCATGTATTTGGTAGACCGCATCGGACGGCGCGCTTTACTGTTGTTTGGCGCAGCCGGACTGTTGTGTATCTACGCGATATTGGGAACATGTTTTTATTTTCAGATAACGGGTATCGCAGTCTTGTGTCTGGTAGTGGCAACTATCGGCTGCTTTGCCATGACGCTGGCGCCTGTAGTTTGGGTGGTGCTTTCCGAAATTTTCCCTAACCAGATACGCGGAATGGCAATGGCTGTGGCTACCTTCTCTCTCTGGGCTGCCTGCTTTGTGCTTACGTACACCTTTCCGCTGCTCAACAACGGATTAGGGGCGCATGGTACTTTCTGGCTGTATGGAATCATTTGCGTGCTTGGCTTTGTCTTCATTTTGAAGATGTTGCCCGAAACAAAGGGAAAATCATTGGAAGAGATCGAAAAAGAATTGAAGAGGTAGTCTTTGGGTAATAGCACGCGGATGACGCGGATGAAAATATTCAAATTTTTCTCCTATTTTTACTTGCAAATGCAAAAAAAAATTATTTTTGCAGATTATTTAATTTTTTCTCAATCTTAAACTTGAAATAAATAAAGACAATGAAAACAAAGACCAGCATTATCCTCTCGTCCATGATGTTTTTGCAATACTACATCTGGGGTTCATGGTACGTCACCATGGGAACTTTTATGTCCAAATATCTGGGTTCGTCCGGTTTACAAATTGGAGCGGCATACAGCGCTTTGGCTATTGCAACAATGATTTCGCCATTTTTCGTCGGTATGATTGCCGACAGATTTTTTTCCGCCCAAAAGGTGATGGGGGCGTTGCATATTCTCGGAGCAGCGCTGCTTTTCCTTGCTTCGAGGATTACCACCAATGCAGCATTCTATTGGGTCATACTCTTTTATTCGCTTGCTTATATGCCCACCATGGCTTTGTCCAACAGTGTAGCGTTCAGGCAAATGACCGATATTGGAAAACAGTTTCCCCCTGTGCGGGTTTTTGGCACAGTGGGATGGGTCATATCAGGATTCATGATTTCGCTGTTTGGCATTGAACAAACGCCAATGACCTTCTACATGGCGGCGATTGTATCCGGTTTTTTGGGCTTTTTCTGTTTTTTCCTGCCCGACACGCCTCCGGTGAAAACGACAAACACCAGCGCCAAATCCATTTTTGGAATGGACGCCCTGGTTTTGTTCAAAGACAAACCTTACTTGATATTTTTTATAGCCGCAATTTTTGTCTGCATTCCGCTTTCGTTTTATTTTGGCTTTGCCAATCTGTACCTGAATCAATTGGGTATGAATAATGTAGCCGGAAAGATGGTGATGGGGCAAATTTCCGAAGCCTTGTTCATCCTCGTCATTCCATTTTTCTTCAACAGGATTGGGGTGAAGAAAATGCTGCTTATAGGCATGACGGCATGGATTTTACGTTATCTTTGTTTTGCTTTTGGCGATATGGGTTCCGGATTGTGGATGCTGATGATGGGTATTATCTTGCATGGCGTCTGTTACGATTTCTTCTTTGTGACAGGCTACATGTATACGGAGAAAAAATCGAATGAGCGGATAAAAAGCGCGGCGCAAGGCTTGTTCACTTTTGTGACCTATGGACTGGGCATGTTTATTGGCACTTGGTTTTCAGGTTTTGTAACCACCTATTATTCAACAGGACAGGAATATCAGTGGCAAAGCATCTGGTTTGTGCCTGCCTTTATTGCGGTTGCCGTGTTGGCTTGTTTCATTTTCTTCTTCAAAGAAAAGAAAGAAATAGACATAATTAAATGAATTTGAATTTTCGTACCATACCGTTAAAATCAATCATTGGCGCGCTCCTTTTATTTTGGATGGGGAGCGGCGCCGTGTTTGGGCAGTTCTACAACGGTCACAGGATGACTTTTGGTAAAAACCGCGTACAGTTCAACGATTTTTACTGGTCGTACTATCGTTTTGAGCGTTTCGACGTGTATTTCAATCAGGACGGCAATGAATTGGCGTTGTACGCCGAATCGCTGATTACTCCCGAACTTGATAAAATTGAAGGGCTGTTTGACTATATCATCGAAAAGCGCATCATCTTTATCGTCTACAACAAGTTGACTGACTTCCGTCAAGGCAACATCGGCTTAATTACCGGCATCGACGAGTACAACACGGGCGGAGTAACCCGCATTGTAGACAATAAGGTTTTCCTGTATTTCGACGGCGACCGACAATCGTTCAGCCGCCAAATACGGGAAGCCATTGCAGAGGTGGTGGTCAACGAAATGATATACGGCAGCGCATTGACCACCAACATGACTACATCGGCAACCATCAACATTCCCGAATGGTTTCACAAGGGACTTATGGCATACGTTGGCGAATCGTGGAGCGTGACGATGGATGATCGCATCAAGGATGGAATAGACAGTAAAAAGTACAACCAGTTCACACGCCTTACCGGAGAAGAAGCCCAATGGGCAGGACATTCGTTCTGGCGGTTCATCGAAAAAGAGTACGGCGCGGCAGTGATACCCAACATCGTGTACATCACGCGCATCAACAAGAGCGTCAAAAGCGGATTTCTATACGTGCTGGGCAGCGACCTGAAAGGCTTGAGCAAGGATTGGCTGAAATTCTACACCGAACTGTATGCCAACGAAGACTGGAATCCGTATCCGGATACATCGCCCGAATTGAAACGACCGAAAAAAAATCGCGCGTTATACCATTTAAAAATAAGTCCTAACGGACGACATATAGCATACGTGACCAACGATATGGGAAAATACCGCGTCTGGCTGCACGACCTCGAAACAGGTAAAAAGAAACGGATTTTCCGGCGCGAACAAAAATTAGAGCAGATACAGGATTATTCATATCCCGTATTGGCTTGGCATCCGTCGGGCGATATCCTTTCGTTCATTTACGAAGAAAAAGGCAGGGTAAGAATGACGTTTTACGACGTCCCCACCAAAAAGATAAGCAGTACGCGCAATCTGCTTTATTTTGAAAAGATTTTTAGCGCCGACTTTTCGCCCGACGGCGGCAAGATGGTCATATCGGCTTACCGTTACGGAAGAAAAGATATATTTGTGCATACCCTCGCATCGGGAACCAACGAGCAAATCACCGACGATATAGCCGACGATTTTGATCCGAAATTCATCGACAACGGAACAAAGATTCTTTTTTCATCCAATCGGGCGGATGATTCCCTCCGTATGGAAGGGGCGTTCATACGTACCTTGTCGCACAGCAAACGATTGTTTGTGTACGATTACGTAAAAAAATCGAATACGCTGATTTCGCTTGCCGACGAGCCATACGCCAACCAGATGGAACCCGTTGAATTGGCGCGTAACGAATATGCCTTTTTGAGCGATCAGAGCGGGATAGTGAACCGTTATGTCACTGCGTTCGACAGTGTCATCAGTTTCGTCGACACCGCTGTACACTATCGCTATACGGCTACCGCAATGCCGCTTACCGATTATTCCCGAAACATCCTCAGTCATGATCTAAATGTCGGGAATGGACAGAGTTTGAACATGTTCCAAAAAATGGGACGGTTTAATTTATTTCGCGCTCCTGCGAAAGAGAGCCAAATCACCAATCCGTTGCCTACCACCGATTTTCGCAGAGAGATGTTGCGCAAACATCGTGCCGCCGACAGCATTGCGCTTGCCGCGCAAAACGCCATTCCCGCCATCCTGCTCGACGACGGCAATATCCTGACGCCGGATGGAGATACCGTGAAATTCGATATGGAACATGTGAATATTTATCGGTATGTGTTTGAAGTTGAAAAAGTGAATTTTTACAATAATGAATTTGAATTGACCGATTACCAGTTGGAAAACGATTCCATCAAAGCGGAACGCAACAAGATACGCATCTATCAGACAGCCTTTTATCCCAATATTATAGTTTCGCAAGTTGATTTCAGTTTTCTCGAAACATCCTATCAGGCATATACGGGCGGCGCGGTCTATTACAATCCGGGATTCAATGTATTGTTCAAAGTGGGCGCTAACGACCTTTTTGAGGATTACAAGATTCTTGGCGGCGTGCGCTTCGGAATGGATTTCCAAAGTAATGAATATCTTTTGAGTTTTGAAAACCTGAAACGACGACTCGACCGTCAGATAATTTTTCACAGACAAGCATTTGAAAACCAAGCGATTGATGAAAGAGGGACTATATATGATTTGAAAACCATTACACACGAGATGTTTTATTCGCTACGCTGGCCCTTTAGTCAAACTTTTGCCGTCAAAGGCACTGTTTCCTTCCGCGACGATCATACGTCATTCCTTACCGACAACAATCCCAACCAAAGCCCGCGCCCGCGTACTCTTCCAAATTATCGCCGGAATTGGGCAGGACTGAAATTGGAAGGTATTTTCGACAATACCCGCAGGATTGGCGTTAATATCCTCAATGGTACTCGCTACAAAGTTTTCGGCGAGACCTACTGGCAATTGAACGACGCTTCCGATCTGTTTGTGCTTGGCGCCGACTTCCGCCATTATCAACCCATACATCGCAATTTGATTTGGGCGAGTCGCTTTGCTGCAAGTTCATCATTCGGACGTAGCCGTTTGTTGTATTATTTGGGGAGTTTGGACAATTGGATTACCTTTTTCCGTAACAAACCGGTGTACGACAATACCGTAAGGGTTGACCACGAAGAAAAATACGCCTATCAGGCGCTGGCAACCAATATGCGCGGTTTCATCCAGAATATCCGTAACGGTAATAATTTCGCATTGATAAACAATGAGATACGTTGGCCCTTCATACAGTATTTCTCCCGTTATCCGATGTCCAACTTTTGGTCGAGTTTACAGTTGGTAGGTTTCTTTGATGCAGGCACAGCCTGGTCGGGCGTATCGCCGTTTGGAAAAACAAGCGCCTACGATACCGAAATCATCGAACAGGGTACGGTGAAAGTAACCATTGAAACCGGACGCGACCCGATTGTATATGGATACGGCTTTGGGTTGCGGGCGCAGTTGCTGGGTTATTTTATGAGGTTCGACTGGGCTTGGGGCGTCGAAAACAGAGTAATATTACCCAGAGTTTTCTATTTTTCAATGAGTTTGGACTTTTAGTTCTATGTTTTTTTCAGAAGTTGTTGGTCAGGATGCCATAAAGAAACAGTTGGTACAGACGGTTCGCGATAATCGCGTCAGTCATGCGCGTTTGTTTTTGGGTCCCGAAGGAGCAGGCTGTTTGCCGCTTGCCATTGCATACGCGCAATACGTCAATTGCACCGCTCGCGGCGAATCTGAGCCCTGCGGCAAATGTCCGTCGTGTATCAAATTCAAGAAATTGGCGCATCCCGACCTGCATTTTGTGTTCCCCGTAGTGAGACCCGGCAGCGGCAAGGCGGCAATAAGCGACGTTTTTATCAAGGAATGGCGCGAAACCATACTGGAAAACCCCTACATCACTTACAACCAGTGGATCGAAAAAATAGGCAGCGAAAATAAACAAGGCGGCATATTTGTTGATGAAAGCAGAGAAATACTGAAAAAATTGAGTTTCAAAACCTATGAAGCCGAGTATAAAGTGATGATCATATGGCTTGTCGAAAAGATGTACCGCGACAATAAGGCAGCCAACACACTGCTGAAAATTCTTGAAGAACCGCCCGAAAAAACGCTGTTTTTGCTCATTGCCGAATCGGCTGATCATATTTTGCCCACCATCCTTTCGCGGACGCAAATCACGCGAGCGCCAAAAATCGATACGCAAAGCCTTGCCAATTATTTGGTAGAGACGCGGAGCGCCGCATCGGAACCCTGCGATATGGAAAAAGCCCTCAACGCGGCGCGCATCAGCAACGGCAATCTGGCAACAGCCATCAACATACTGCAATCTTCAGACGAAAATAATTTTTACCTCGAACAGTTCATACACTTGATGCGTACAGCATGGAGCGTATGGGGCAAAAAACAGGCAATGCTCGATCTGATGGCGTGGTGCGACAAAATTACCCAGCTAGGACGCGAAAAACAAAAGGCTTTTTTAGTATTTTGTCTGCGCATGATACGCGAAAATTTTATCCTCAATTGCCAGCAACCTTCATTAGCATTTCTTACGGACGCCGAAAATGATTTCTCAGAAAAATTCAATGCCTTTATCCATCCGGGCAATGTATACCAATTAGCAGAAGAACTAAACAAAGCGCATTACCACATCGAAGCAAACGGCAACAAAAATCTGGTGTTTATGGATTTGGCGTGTAAAATTGTGGTGTTGATGAAGCATTGACTCATAATTCGTAATTCGTAATTCATAATTCATAATTCCCAATTCCCGTGTACCTCACCTTATTCATCTTAGTTCTCGCCGTCATTTTTTTCGTCAACGGAAAAATCCGTTCAGACCTTGTGGCTTTGTGTGCGCTTGTTCTTTTGATGCTGTTTGAGATATTGACGCCTACAGAAGCCTTATCGGGATTTTCGAGTTCCATCATCATTATGATGATCGGGCTGTTTGTGGTAGGCGGCGGTATCTTACGCACCGGACTGGCTAATGTCATCAGCAGAAAGATATTGCACATGGCGGGAAATAACGAAACAAGGCTTTTTATTTTGGTCATGCTGGTTGCTTCTGCTATCGGCGGTTTTGTGAGCAATACCGGCACGGTAGCGTTGATGCTCCCCATCGTGGTGAGTCTGTCTATGGCAGCCGACACCAATCCGAGCCGCTTCCTGATGCCTTTGGCTTTTGCCAGCAGCATGGGCGGGATGATGACTTTGATAGGAACGCCGCCAAATTTAGTTATCGACAGCGCGCTCAGAGACGCCGGTTTTGAAGGGCTGTCCTTCTTTTCGTTTTTGCCCATTGGCTTGATTTGCGTCACATTGGGTATTGTTACGCTTGCCCCGTTGAGCAAAATCTTCCTCGCCAAAAATAAGGACAACGACGATAACCGCAAATCAAAATCATTGAAAGACTTGGCAAATGAATATCAGTTGTGGCATCATCTGTATCGTGTCAGGGTTTCTCCGGATTCGGATCTGGTAGGCAAAAAATTGCAGGAATTGGAAATACCCAAACAATATAATATTCATGTATTGGAAATTCGACGTCGCGCCAATACGCACAATCCTTTCCTGAAAACGATCAGTCAAAAATTAGCCGGTCCCGATACGGTTATCGAAGCAAGCGATATATTGTATCTTTCCGGTTCGTTCATGCCGGTACGCTTGTTTGCGCTCGAAAACAGAGCGCATATGATCGACTTGCGCGATTCGGAGGAAGAAGCGCCTGCCTTTGGCGGCAAGATTCGGTTCGACGAGATTGGGATTGCCGAAGTAGTGGTGCTGCGCAACTCAAGATTGGTGAATCAACCGATAAAAAAGTCAGGATTTCGCGAAAAATACAGGGTCAACATTTTGGGTATTCATCGGCATCAGGCACATATCCTGAAAGACCTGAAAGACGAGATCATCCAGTCGGGCGACGTGTTGTTGGTGCAGGGCGAATGGAAAGACATTGGGCTGCTCACCGAAGAGATGACAGAATGGGTAGTTATCGGACAGCCGCTTGTTGAAGCGTCGAAGGTTACGCTTGATCAGAAAGCGCCCATAGCGGCGGCAATCATGGTGGGTATGGTGGCGTTGATGGCTTTTGATCTGGTACCCGGCGTTGTCGCCGTCATGCTGGCAGCCTTGGGAATGGTATTTACCGGCTGTTTTCGCAATGCCGAAGAAGCCTACAAAACGATCAACTGGCAAAGTATTGTACTGATTGGCGCCATGTTGCCCATGTCGTTAGCCCTCGAAAAAACCGGAACAGCCACCGTAATATCTCATGGCTTGGTGGAAGGGATAGGCGGTTTTGGACCCATAGCCTTGTTGGCAGGTATTTATTTTGCTACTTCATTGCTCACGCTTTTCATCAGCAACACGGCAACGGCGGTGCTTTTTGCGCCCATTGCCATTCAATCGGCGCTTGCCATCGGCGCTAGCCCCTACCCTTTCCTGTTTGCGGTAACTGTTGCGGCAAGCATGTGTTTTGCCAGCCCGTTTTCCACCCCGCCCAACGCATTAGTGATGTCGGCAGGACGATATACCTTTATG
>Ga0099364_10007777_pt1 | contig 15236 bp, 15 predicted proteins | sample TergutTh196P3_FD_73070 | JGI IMG/M metagenome (GOLD analysis project Ga0099364, IMG submission 73070) | Microcerotermes parvus P3 segment gut microbial communities from Pointe-Noire, Republic of the Congo - Th196 P3 | ecosystem: Host-associated > Arthropoda: Insects > Digestive system > Gut ... | reverse complement strand
TACACGCTAACGCATTTTTTGCCCTTTTTGAAAAATTCAAACTTGACCCTGCCGTCCGCAACCGCGAAGAGAGTATCGTCCGAACCGCGTCTTACGTTTGTTCCGGGATGTATTTTCGTACCCCTCTGACGCACTAAAATATTGCCTGAAATCACAGCCTGCCCGTCCGCTCTTTTAACTCCGAGCCGCTTAGATTCCGAATCCCGTCCGTTTTTCGTCGAGCCGACGCCCTTCTTATGAGCCATCCTGTCGCACCTCCCTGTTAAAAACAGTTAATAATTAATAGTTAATAGTTTATTTTTTGGATTTGTATTTTTGTATGCGGCTGTCTGTGACCGAGTTTGCGCTTCTGGTTTTTCTTCGATTTGTAAGTCATGACGTAGATTTTTTTGTCTTTGCCATGCTTGATTATTTCTGCGCTCACGGACGCTCCCTCGAGCTTCGGAGCGCCGGCCGCAAATTCCCCGTCCGGTTTTGAGACTGCGAAAACGTCCTCAAAAACGACGGTTCCGCCTTCTTCGCAGTTTAATTTTTCAGCGAAGATTACGTCGCCTTCCTGTACTTTGTACTGCTTCCCGCCTATCTGAACTACTGCAAACACGAAAAGCACCTCTCTTTCTTTTAAGACTCGCTGCGCTTAAAGGCAATATTTTATATATTCACAAAATATTTTTAAAGAGCCTTACGCAAGCGGCAGAGACTATTATATCACAAAACCGGGATTTATGTCAAGAGTTTTTTATATATTTTACAAATAATAAAAATATATGCGCGTATATTAATAAAAAAGTCAAATAAAAGTCAAAAATTTATCGTAAAATATATATTATAAAAATAATAAAATAACAGAATAATAAAATAATAAAAGGAAAACAGCGGCCGTTAAACGACTTTTGTTTTCCCTTTACGGAGATAAATATGAAAAAATAAAGATAAAAGCAAATATAATATAATAAATCTAACTCGTATAGTCTTCGAGAAGTGAACGCAGTTCTTCGGCGGTCGTTATTTTTATCCCGGTTTGCAGAAGTTCCCTGTCGTATTCGGGCAGGGTGCTTATATAGACGTCGAAAATCTCGTAGACGGACTCGCCGTCCGGACCGAGAACCGCAAGTCTGCCGTTTTCCTCGCCGAGTATAAATATAGCCTCCGGCGCGGGGAAATCGGTCAGGGCGCCGGCGTTTATTCCGGGAAGCTTTTCGGGTTCTCCCGAAGCTTCGGGTTTCCGCTCCGGAACGCCGGGCGCGTTTTGGCCGGTTATTCCCGGCTGAATATCCCGGATATAGCCGTCTTTGCCGGATTCGCCGGAGTCCGCGGCTAACCCCGGGTTCGATATTATGCCCGAGGTCTGCGTAAAGATAACCGCCAGCAGTAAGCATATGAATAAAATCTGTCCTATATTTATTATGTTAAGTTTATTCGGCATATATTTCGGCCGGCCTCCGTGTGTTTTTATATATTTTTAAAAGATGATTAACTATATTATTGCCAAAAATTCACGCCGTATTCAAAAATTGGGGATATCATTATAAAAAATACCGCGATAGAAGGGGGAAACAAAAAAATGAACGGTAATAACGATAAATCCGGCGGTAAAATAAACGAAAAAAAAGAAAACGAGTTGAATAAAAAAGACAATATATCGAAAACTAAGAAAAAACAGCCGTCTAAATTTATAAACGCGGTGACGATGATATTTTACGTCAATTTTAAAATATTGTCGTATATGCTGAATATCGCGCTTACCCTGCTGCTTATCGGCATAATAACCGGAGGAATAGTCGCCGGAGCGTTCGTTCTGTATATAAACGAGTATATAGACCCCGTAATAGACGAGCTCGCGGCAATGTCGAGCGAGGTCGACCTGACGACCGTTATTTACTATTACGATTACGGCGATAAGATGGCGGGGACGAACAGGCGCGAAGTCGAAATGGATACTTTGAGGGGTTCTGAAAACAGGCTTTGGGTAAAATACAGGGAAATAGAAAAAACTTATCTTGTAGAGGCGTTTCTCGCCCTCGAGGACCACAGGTTTTTTACGCACAACGGAGTCGACTGGAGAAGGACACTCGGAGCGGCGGCGAATTTTTTAATGCCGAGCGACGGGCGTATGTTCGGGGGTTCGACGATAACCCAGCAGCTCGTAAAAATGATGACCGAAGACGACGATATAAGAATACAGAGGAAAATCCAGGAGATGTTCAGGGCGATGTATCTCGAGAACACGTCGAGCAAAGAGCAAATACTCGAGACTTATTTGAACACGGTTAATTTATCCAGCGGGGCGTACGGGGTTCAGGCGGCGGCGCACACCTTTTTCAACAAAGACGTTACCGAGCTGAATCTTCTGGAATGCGCCGCGATCGCCGCTATAGTTCAGTCTCCGACGGCAATGAGCCCGATAGAAAGACCGAACCGTCCGTACCGTAACAAAGACCGCCGTAACGAATGTCTTAAGAATATGCTCAAATACGACATGATAACCCAGGAAGAATTTGACGAGGCGTATGACAAGGAACTTTTAATCAGCCGTCCCGAAAACACTCTCGCCGACCACGTCAAGTCTTATTTCGTCGACCAAATCATAAACGACGTTACGGACGATTTGATGGCGAAATACAGCTATACCAAGGCTATGGCGTCGAACATGATTTACTCGGGAGGACTGAAAATATACAGCACTATGGACAAAGAGATTCAGGACATCATGGAACACGTGTACGCGAACGACGAATTTTTCCCGAAACAGTCCGAAGGGGCGATAAAATACCAGTCGTCCATGGTCGTTCTCGACCCGTATACCGGAGAGCTTAAAGGCATAATCGGGGGAAGGGGAGACAAAGTCCAGAGAGGCTTAAACAGGGCTTCGGGTTCGTGGAGGCAGCCGGGTTCGGCGATAAAACCCGTGTCCGTTTACGCCCCCGCTCTCGACAGGGGGATTATAAACTGGGGAACTCCCCTCGACGACTCCCCGGCAATGGAGCTGAATATCGGCGGCAGGCTGAGAATGTGGCCCACGAATTATCCGGAGGGGAACTCCGGGTATATAACCCTGCCCCACGCCATGAGAGACTCGAAAAATACGACGGCGGTAAAAGTCCTGCAAATGCTCTCTCCCGAATATTCTTTCAGTTTCATGCACGACGATTTAAATATAAAGTCTCTCGTCGAACGAATGGTAAGGCCCGACGGAAGGGTTTTGTCGGACATAGACGTAGCGCCGCTTAGTCTGGGAGGGCTGACGACCGGGGTAAGCGTCTACGACTTGACGGCCGCTTATATGATATTCGCGAACAAAGGCATATACTCGAAGCCCAGGTCCTATACCGTAGTGAAAGATTCGGGGAATAATACTATTCTGGACAATATGCCCGACCAGAGAACGGTAATCAGCGAGGAGACCGCGGTTATAATGACGAAGCTGTTAAGCGAGGTCGTAAGGGCGGGGACCGCGTCGGGACTTCAGATGAGGGGGAAAATCGACGTCGCGGGGAAGACCGGAACGACGAACGACGACTGCGACAGATGGTTTATCGGCTACACCCCGTATTATGTCTGCGGGGTTTGGTTCGGTTACGACCAGCCCAAGTATCTCGGGGTGAACAGGGGAGCGGGAAACCCGCCGATGATGCTTTTCCACTACGTTATGGACACGGCGCACAGGGAACTTTACGCTAACGCGAAAAGGTTCGAAGAAAGCCCGTCGGTGATTACGGCGCAGTTCTGCAGGGATTCGGGAATGGCTCCCGGACCGGACTGCTCCCTTGACCCGAGAGGGGCCAGGATAGAATCGGGATACTATGCGAGGGGAAGCGAACCGGTAGAGCCTTGCACCGGTCACGTAAGGGTCGCGTGGGACCAGGTAACCGGAGCGGTGGCGGGACCCGGCTGCCCCCCCGCCAATATAAAATATATATCTCTTATACGGAACGACTCGAGAGAATGGCCTCAAAACGCTTACGCCGCCGACGCCCAGTACACATACAGGGACGTCGGGGAGGACTACGTATATCCGTCGAGCGCGTCCAGACCGTTTTATCATAATTTACTCGAAGAAGGCTATTACTCCGGAACTTCCGGGGTCGGCAGACCGGTGAACAGTTTCTGCGTCGAGCACAACCCGACCCTTACGTGGGCGGCGGAGAACCGTCCGAGACCGACCGAACCTCCTCCTCCTCCGGTTACGGACGTTCCGGAGACGAGAGAAACGCGGCCGACTCCCGAAACGACGGATTCGGACTTAAACCCCGGAGAAGATATTAACGGCGGGCAAACCCCGACGGAAAGTAACACTCAGCCGGCGGGCGAAGAACCTACCGGAAACGGAAACGGAAACGAAACTGAACCAGAACCTGAAACTGAGAATCCCGGGGCCGGGAGCGAACCCGGACAAAACGCGGCCGAACCGTCCGCCGGAGAAGATAACGGCGAAAATAACGCGGATAACTAATTATTAAAATCAAAGCGGGGAAAAAATACGGATGAGAAAAAAACAGAGAGTAAGGATTGCGGCGGCGTTTACCGCCGTAATTATAACGGCGCATATGTGTTTTATGTCGGCGCCCGTTCAGGTCGCGGCGCAGAGCGCGAGGAAAATCAGCGATTTCACAGACGTTGTGCAGAGCGACTGGTTTTATATTTATGTGAAGCAGCTATATGAAGACGGCATAATAAACGGCGTAAGCGAAAATTCCTACGACCCCGACGCCGACGTTAAAATGAGCGAAGCGGCCGCGCTGATTGTCAGATATCTGGGCAACGGCCGTTTAGCCGAGATAAGCAGGGAATCGAAACGGAGAAACAATATCGAGGGAGCGGAACTGTGGTATTCCGGATATATTCAGGCGATGATAGATATGGGTATATTCGACGATTCGGATATGGAAAGATATAAACTGCGCCGCGCGGATTCGGGGTCGGCGCATATATCCGAGGAAGCCGCGGCCGTTTTGGATTCTCCGGTTAAAAGGGCGGATATTATAAAATTCATATCGAAATCGTTTGAAATAGAATGGTGGAGAGTAAATTCGAACAATTTACTCAAAAGCGATATAAGCGGGAACGGACACGAGTTCATAACCGGAGGGGGATACGACAGGGATATACTGGAGAGTATCAAGTCTATGATAAGCGACTACGGCGACATACCGGAAGATTACAGGATGTTTTTTCTGAGGTGCTATTATAACGGGATAGTCAGGGGAAACGCGGCGGGAGAGGTTAAGCCGCACGACAATCTAAAAAGAAGCGAGCTTGCGAGGATTATCTCGTCGGTTATGTATTTTGATATGCGCAATCCCGACATACGTTCGCTGCCGGCGCTGTGCGCGGTAACGGACGGTGACTACTCGGTATCGTCGGTTGACGGGAGCAGAATATTAAAAAAAGAAAAAGCCGAGACGATATTGAGGGAGCAGTCGAGATTCACGAGGTTATCGGACGCGGGAACTTACGTGAGCGTGTCTGTCATACAGCAGAATATAATACCGCAGGGATTTTATCTCGAGGCGTATCTGTACGCTTATGTAGGCGGCGAGGTGTGGCCCGCGGGCAGCGTGAACGCGGCGGCGAACACGCATCCGTATTTTCCGAAAGAGAATGCGTTTACTATAGAGAAATCTGGAAAGTCGGGAGGAGAGAACGTCGGATATATATATTTCGTCCTGAGAGATATGAAAAGGGGAGGCGAGGTCGCGGGAGCGGTCATGTTTAATATAACCGCTAACGCCGCTTTAAGAGACGCGCCGGTATATTATAACTAACTGTTCGTTTTTTTGTCTTACTTTTTTTTCGTAAAAAAAGTAAGTAAATAAAAATTAAATGTAAATATTGTGAGAAGAATTTGGGATTTTGTTGACAATATACAAAAAATCCATTATAATATCAGTAATTTCAAAAAAAAAATTAATTTACGGAGGTATTTGTAAAAAGTATGAACAAAACAAAAAGAGGCGTTATATCCGCGGCGCTCGTAGCCGCAATGATTTTTTCGCTGGTCGCTCTGGCGTCGTGCGGAGGCGGGGAAGACGCGGAAACGGAAATCAAATATAATATAAAAATAACGGGTTCGGAAATCGACGAGGGTTTCGACGGCGTAGTCCTCGAAGGGCTGCCGGGAGAGCTTACGGTTCTCGCCGCGACGAGAAAGATGTGCGTCGACGTTCTCCAGGTCGAGTTTGATTACGACGCGGGCATAGGCGCGATAAAGAGGATAGGTCCGCACATAAGCGAACTTTTCATACACGAGTATGAAGAAGACGAAGAAAACGAAGAGGGCGGAGAACAGCAGGAAGAAGAAGACGACGACCATGTCGAAATTAAAGATTACTATTACGACTGGACGTGTACGGTCAACGGAAGCGAAGCTCAGCCCGGGGATTTGATAAAAGACGGCGATACCGTAGTCTGGGAGTTCAAGCAGGTTCGCAAAGAAACGCAGGATTAATAAAGATTTTTGAGTTGCGCCGAAAAAAAAACGGCGCAATTTTTTTTATTATTAGTTTATAAGTTATTGAAATATATTAAAATTTGTGATATAATGCTAATTATAAAAACATTGCGGGGATTTGTATGATTGATTTGTTTGGTTTTTTTACCCCGGATATTATGTTCGGCAGCGTTTACGATATTGATTTCGGCGAACTCGGGAAAAAAAATATAAAAGGCGTTATATTCGACATAGACAACACGCTCGTCTCTTACAGGCAGGAGGAACCTACGCAAAACGTCGCGGAGCTTATAAATAAATTGACGGGCGCGGGTTTTAAGATTTGTTTCGTTTCGAATAATACGAAGCAAAGAGTGGACGCGTTTCTGAAAGGCTTCGGGGAGCCGGGATTTTTGTCTTATCCGAACGCGGGAAAACCTTTCGCAAAATATATAAGAGAGGCTCTTAGAGCCATGGAACTGAAGCCGGACGAAGCCGTTCTCGTCGGCGACCAGCTTTTCACGGACGTCGCGGCGGCGAAAAGGGCGAAGATAATGTCGGTGACGGTTACGCCGATAGAACCCGTGGAGACTTTGTTCTTTAAGCTGAAGAGATTTCTCGAGAAGCCCATAATAAAAAGATATTACAGGAGAATAAATAAGTAAAAATTAAAGGTAAGTTATAATGACAGAGAAGAGAACGTCGGCTTTGTTCGGGTCGGGAGGGAATCCCAAATCTTTTTATGACGAAGGTCATAAGGAAACTGCCGGTATATTTAAATGGCTGAAAGAAAAAAACATAGATTCATATGAATATCAGGCGGGAAACGGACTGAACGCCGGGCCTGCGTCTTTGAAGAACGCGGGGGAAGAAGCCGCCGCCAATAATATACTGCTTTCTCTTCACGCGCCGTATTATATATCCATAGCGAGCGGAGACGACGATATAATAGCGAGGAGCATAAGCAATATCGTAAGAAGCATCGACTCGGCGTCGGCAATGGGAGCCTATATGCTTGTCATACACAGCGGCTCTCTCGGGAAATATACGCGGGAAAGAGCCCTCGACAGGGCGAAGTCGACTATTTACAGGGTATTGAATATTATTTACAGGGACAACAAAACGAGCGTCAGGGTCGGACTTGAAACTATGGGCAAGCAAAACCAGCTCGGGACTCTCGACGAAGTGATAGAGTTGTGCAGACTCGACGGGATTTTATACCCGGCGGTTGATTTCGGGCATCTGAACGCGAGGGGAAAAAGCGAGAGATTTAAAACTCCGGGGGATTATTTGAGAGTTTTTGATAAAATCGGAGAGAAACTGACGGACGAAAAAGCGAAGTATATGCACTGTCATTTTTCAAAAATCGAATATACGCAGAAAGGCGAGAGGAAGCATCTGACTTTTGAGGATAAGATTTTCGGGCCGGAATTTGAGCCCCTTGCGAAAGTTCTTGCGGAGAATAAATTGTATCCGAATATAATATGCGAATCGGACGGAACTATGGATATCGACGCGTCGTATATGAAAGAGACTTACTTTTCTTTTTTACGGAAAAAAGAAAAGTAAGCAAAAGAAAAAACGAATAAATTGGAGAGGGATTTGCTTTGAAGATACTGATTATAAACGGACCGAATTTGAATATGCTGGGTAAACGCGAGCCGGAACATTACGGAAAGGAAACGCTTGAAGATATAAATAAAGAAATAAAAGAAAAGGCGAAGTCTCTTAAAAATATTAGGGACGTTGATTTTGCGCAGTCGAACTCGGAGGGAGAGATAATAGATTTTATTCAGGACGCGAAAATTAACGGGGTTTCGGGTATAATATTAAACGCCGGAGCGTTTACGCACTATAGTTACGCCATACGGGACGCTGTAAAATCAATAGATATTCCCGTTATCGAAACGCATTTGTCTAATCTCTACAGACGCGAGGAGTTCAGGCATAAATCAGTTTTGGCGGACGCTTGCGAAGGTCAGATTTCAGGGTTCGGGAAATACAGTTATATTTTAGCGCTGCAATATTTCGATATGCTTAATATATATTTATAATTATTAAAGAGAGGTTTTGGATTTGCTAATCAATTTGTTCAGCGACGGATTAAGCGCGGAGGCGTTAATAAACGCCGTGTTTTTTATAATAGTGTTTTTGATAACGATAACGGTTCACGAGTGCGCCCACGGGTATATCGCGTACAGAATGGGCGACCCGACGGCAAAAATGATGGGAAGGCTTACTCTTAATCCGGTGAAGCACATGGATATCGTGGGAACGCTCATGATTTTGTTTATCGGGTTCGGCTGGGCGAAACCCGTGCCGATAGATACGAGATATTTCAAAAATCCCAAGGCGGGTATGGCATTATCTGCTCTCGCGGGACCGGTCTCGAATCTGCTTATGGCAATGCTGGGGGTTATAATATACAGGACTATATATACTTCTGTTTTTAGTACGGGCGGCGCTAACCCGGCGCTTTACAACGCTAATCCGGCGCTTTATTTTAGTATTGTTGTCAGCGCGTGGAGTTTTTTCAATCTGTTCGCTATGCTTAATATCTATTTTGCGGTATTTAATCTGCTGCCTATTCCTCCGCTCGACGGTTCGAGAATAGTGACGTATTTTCTTCCCCCTCATCTTGCGCATAGATATAATTACATCGAACGCTACGGATTTATAATTTTGATTTTACTGCTTAATCTGGGAAGAATAAACAGAAATTTGAGCTTTATATGGATTTTGCAGACGATTTCGGGCTGGATATTATCAGTGATTAATTTTATTTTAAATCCGGTTTTTGCCCTGTTTGGAGGTTAGAATAATTGGCTGAAATAGAATATAAACTCGAAATATTCGAAGGACCTCTCGATTTGCTTTTAAACTTAATAGAAAAGAACAAAATAGATATATTTGACATACCCATTTCGTCTATTTTAGAACAGTATCTCGATTATATTTATATAATGGAACAGGCTGATTTATACATAGCGGCTGAGTTTATAGATATGGTTTCAAGATTGTTGTATATAAAAAGCAGACTGCTTCTGCCGAAAGATGAAAACGAGGACGACCCGAGAGATGAACTCGTGAAGATATTATTAGAGTATTCGGAAATAAAAAAAATAGCCGAATATTTATCAGGGCAGTTTGATTTATATAGAAACAGATATGAAAAAGCGGCTTCTGATATTATTTACGAAGCTGATAATAACGGGGAAATTAATACGGAGATAATAAATCCTATAGTTTTATATAAATTATTAATGGAAATATCGTCGAGGAAAAGGGGTAATATGCCTCCGCCTATAGAATCCATAAAGATTCTGACGCATAAAAAAATTATAACGATGGCTGAAAAAACGATTTCTGTAATAAGGCGGCTGTATAAATACGAAAGCCTCGGCTTTCTGGATTTGCTGAAAGGCGGCTCCGAAAAAATAAACCGGGACGATATAGTCGCGACTTTTGCGGCCGTTCTTGAACTGCTGAGAATAAACAGAATAAATATTACGGGGGATAATTTACTGGAATGTCGATTTACTTTGAACAGGAAAAAATCGCGGGAAGCGATAATAACACGGACTTCCCCGACATAGATATAGAAGAAATCGAAAATATAATAGAGTCAATATTGTTTTCGGCGGGCGACGCCGTCAGCTTTTCGGATATTCTGGATATATCGGAAGATTTGGGATTGCAGAAAAGCGGGCTTAAAGATATAATATTTAATTTCGCGGGAAATTACAACGGGAAGAATACCGGTCTCGAGGTTATTATACTTGAAGATAATATACAGCTGGTCGCGAGAGCGGGATATATAGATTTTATAAAAAAAGTCCTGAAGTCAAACGCGAGGCAGACGCGCAGTTTATCTAAATCGGCCCTGGAGATTCTCGCGGTCGTCGCGTATAACCAGCCCGTCACGAAAAATTATATCGAACAAATGCGGGGAGTAGACTGCGCGTATATGCTGGGAAGTCTGATAGAGAGAGGATATATCGAAGAAAAAGGCAGGCTTGATTTACCCGGAAAGCCGTACGTTTACGGAACGACGCTTAAATTTTTGAGTCTGTTCGGACTGTCTGATATCTCGAAGCTGCCGGATATAGAAAAATTCAAGAATAGTATAAATGCAGCGGCGGACGGGGATAACTGATACGGTTTCTGAATGAGTAAACAAATTATGAACAAACGTAAAAATCATCGCGGAAAGCCCTCTTTTTTAAAGAGGGTGGCGCGCGGAGATGTTGATTTAGTTTGAGGAATTATATATAATCCCGCGCGACGGGTGTTTGTGGAATTTGACGCTGCGTACGGGGAGACGCAAACACCCGCCGTCTGCGGACGGCACCCTCTTTGCGAAAGAGGGCAGAGAATAACCTCATTAGTTATCTAAAGAAAGGGTATAAGCATGACGGCAAGGCAAGAGTTTCAAATATTTTGGGATGATATAGAAGAAGTTGACGCTGATGAAGACGACGTTGTCCTAATAGAAAAAATCAAAAGTCATACTGACGGATACGGCGAATACGTCGCGCAGGAGGATTTATTGAAACGACTAGGCATTACAAAATAACCGTTTTTGCATTGCCGCGCTGATAAAAAATATAAATATTGGAAATAATGTTATATAATATTATAATTAAGTGAAACTCGGGATATTATTTGTATGATTGCTTTGTATATTATAATCGGAATATTTGTATTATTGGCGGTTATTCTCTCGCTTAACTGTTCGCTTCGGCTGATTTTTGACTCTTCGGCTGAAGAAAATATAAATATTTACGCAAAAATAGGGTTCTATAAAATTTATATAATTCCTGAAAAATTTAAAAAGACTAAAAAAAAGAAAGCTGAAAAAATCAAAAGAACAAAGAATCAAAAACAGGTGAAATTAAGTCCGGAAAAAACGGACGGAGAAATACAGGAATCGGAAATCAAAGAAAACTACGGACTGCGGGAAATTTTTGACGCGGCAAAAAAAATACTGCCGGTAATATGGCTGAAATTAAGAAAACGCCTGAAAATCAGGATATATAAGATCGACGCCGTACTCGCTTCGGACGAAGCGCATAAAACGGCTTTGATTTACGGCTCGGCGATTCAGTCGGCCCATTACTTTAACGAAATTTTGGAACGGAATTTCAGAATCTATAAAAGACCGGATAATATAAAAATAGTACCCGATTTTTCGAAAATCAACCCGGAATTTAATATAGACGTAAAATTCAGCATGAGATTAATAAATTTACTGGGATTGCTTTTATCTGTGATATTTAAAATTAAAAGTATAAAAATATAATTATAATAAATTAAGAGAGAGGGTAAAAAAATGGCGGACAGCAACTTAACGAAAATGATAGAGACCGCTCTTGAGAATATCAAAAAAATGACGGACGCGAACACGGTCGTCGGAGAACCCATAAAAGTTACGGGAGGGAGCACGATAATACCGGTGTCAAAAATATCGGTAGGTTTCGCGTCCGGCGGTATGGATTACGGCGGAAAATCGACGCCGGAAAGACCGCCGAATTTCGGCGGAGGAACAGGCTCGGGATTCACGGTGACTCCCGCGGCTTTTCTGGTCGTCGACGAAAACGGCGGCGTAAGCCTGATTAACGTAAACTGCCCGTCGTCCTCGGGAAGCAGCGATATCGTCGGAACGATAAGCGAGATTGTTGATAAAGCTCCGTCTATGGTCGAAAGCATTAAAAAAATATTCAGGAAAGATAAACCGGCTAAAGATTCCGCTCCGGACGACGGCGGAGTTAAAGAAAAAGAAAAAGAGGAAAAGATTACGGAAGAATAATTTTACTCCGGATTTCATATAGATTTATATAATAATAAAATAATATTGGATATTATATAAATTTTATATGCGGGTGAGTTATTTTGTTCATACGAAACGCGCAGTCGGAAACTGCCGGTATATCGGATATTTCGGATATATCAAAGACGCGGGCGCAAACACAGAAAGAAACGCCGGAAATTCAAAATACGAAAATAAGCGGGTTTACGCGGTATCTGTCCGGCAGAAAATATTATATACTCGTTTTTGCGGTTATATATATAACGGGGCTGCTTACCGGCGCGGTTCTGGCAAAGAATCTCGAACAGAAAGAAGCCGTCGATTTGTGCTTTTCGGCCGACGCGTATTTCAACGGCTCGGCGGCGGGCGGTATGACCGCGCGTATATTCGGCGCCGCCGCGCTGAATCTGATTTTTCTTTCCGGCATATATTTATCGGGAATAACGGTTTTCGCGCCGCTTGCGTGTTTCGCGTTCTGCTTTTACAGAGGACTGTCGGGAGGGTTTGCGGCGGGCGTGTATATGCTGGGAGGGGCGACCCTGTTTCACCTGGCGGCGTGCGCCGCGAGTTTCGTACTGTGGCTCTTCTTAATGGTCTTTTTTATTCTTGCGTGCGGAGAGGCGATGAGCTTCGCGGCGTTTTTGTTTAAGAGCGGAGACAGCTTTAGAAGCAATATGTCTTTAAAAAATATTTCCGTCTATTCGTCGAGATTTTTCCTGTTCCTGATTTTAATATCTATGGCGGCGATAATACAAACGGCCGCGATGCATTTGTTCTATGCGTTTTTCGGATAGGGATAATAATTAATTAAATATAAATTATAATATAAATAAAGTTCAAAATTTCGGAGAGATAAATAAAATATGGCGAAAAATAAAAATAATAATAACGGTAAAAATAATATTGACAAAACGTCGAGAAAATCTATTTTTAATTTGTTTACGGCGTATAACAAAGACGGGAAAGGCGTAAAGAAAAGAAAAATAACGGACAAAGAGAGATATAGTCTAAAAAGTTTTTTTATAGTTTATAAAAATCAGTTCTGGAATCTGATTTTTTTAAATCTTATATTTATGATGATGATTTCCCCGGTTATATGCGGAATGCTCGCGTATACGGGGGTTTTCGACGACAGGGCGCAGACTCCGTCGAACATATTATACGCGCCCGTTTACGGCGCGCATTTGTGTTTCCCGACCCCGGCGACGGCAAACCTCACGGGAATCTACGGAACGCAGGGGAGCGTAGCGGTCGGAAGCGGAGTTACGAACGCTTTGTTTTATATAACCCTGACCGTTTTTTTGACTTTCGGACCGGCGAGCGCGGGCATGACTTATATTTTAAGGGCGTACGCGAAGGGCGAGTTCGCCTATTTATGGCATGATTTTTTCGGGACAATCAAAAAGAATTTTATAGGCTCTGTGACTCTCGGCATAGCCGACCTTGCGGTTATAATACTTCTGGTATATTCTTCCGCGCATTATTTCACGGCGTCGGCGGGAATCGATTACACTATTTTATTTTTCATAACTTTTTCTATGGGCGTAATATATTTTATAATGCGTTTTTATTTATATATCTTGTTAATCACTTTTAAGCTTTCTCCCGTTAAACTCATAAAAAACTCTTTTATTCTCGCGCTTCTCGGAATAAAAAGAAACTTCATGGCGGTTTTGGGGATTCTCGCGCTTTTGATTTTGAGTATTCTTGTTTTCTGGATTTCCGTACCTCTCGGGATTACCCTGCCGTTTTTCTTTCTAATCTCAAACTGCTCGTTTATAACGTGCTTTGCAGCGTACGCCAACGTAAAGAAATACATGATAGACCCGTATTACGCGGAACATCCCGGAAAAGACGGCAAATTTAAAATAGAGGAAGAGCCTGTGTTCGTCGACAGGGGGTAATAGTAGGGTCGGGCTTCCATGCCCGACCGCGAATCTATCCAATATGCGTTGCGATTTGGTTTCGGCGGCGCGGCATGGAAGCCGCGCCCTACATATTGATTTTTAATCTCGCAAGAAGTTTATTTTTATCTCATAGGCGCGAGGGTTACCTCAAAATCGTATACGTCGCCGTTTCTGTAAATCGTAACGGTTACCGTGTCTCCCGGTCTGTATTTTAATTTAAGCTCGTACATATCCTCTGTGGAGCTGACCGTTTCGCCGTCCAGAGCGATTATTATATCGCTTAACTGCAATCCCGAACTATAGCTCGGACCGTCTTCGGATATACCCGAAATCTGCCAGCCGGTGGGGATATTGTAATATTCAGCCCTGTCCGGGTCGACCGTTCTTCCGGACAGTCCGAAGCTTACTTCAGACAGGTCTTCGGCTCCGCCGTAGGGGGATTCGATAATTTCTCCGGGATTCGCTATTATTTCGTTGAACGCGGGGATAGCTATATTTATCGGGATTGCGAATCCCATGCCCTCGTACTGGGTGGACGCGAGTTTCATAGAGTTTATGCCGATAACCTGACCGCGCATATTTATCAGCGGGCCTCCCGAGTTTCCCGGATTAATCGAAGCGTCTGTCTGAATAACCGTCATCGTTCTCTGACCGTTTACGTCGACGACCCTGCTTACGGAAGAAACCATGCCTTTAGTCGCCGTCCACGCGAACTCTATACCCGCGGGGGTGCCGATTGCGACGACGTCCTGACCCTGGACGAGAGCGTCGGAATCGCCGAGTTCGGCCGCCGTAAGGTTCGCGGCGTTTATTTTAAGTATCGCAAGGTCTTCCGGTTCGTTTCCGCCGATTAGTTCGGCCACGTATTTTTCACCGCTGAAAAGCGTAACGGTTATTTTGTCCGAATTACTCACGACATGATAATTGGTGGCTATATATCCGTCCGGACTAACTATGAATCCCGTGCCGATACCCTGCTGTATATACGGCGAAGTTCTTCTGCCGAAAGGCGACATATATCCCGATACCTCAGTCTCGACTTCGATGCACACGACCGACGGATTGACTTTCGCGATTGCCCTGATTCTCG
>Ga0099364_10007776_pt1 | contig 15236 bp, 19 predicted proteins | sample TergutTh196P3_FD_73070 | JGI IMG/M metagenome (GOLD analysis project Ga0099364, IMG submission 73070) | Microcerotermes parvus P3 segment gut microbial communities from Pointe-Noire, Republic of the Congo - Th196 P3 | ecosystem: Host-associated > Arthropoda: Insects > Digestive system > Gut ... | reverse complement strand
TGAAACAAAAATGATATTTTTAATATGTTGCAAATATCGCCATTCCCCGGTTGTGTAATGGTAGCACGGCAGACTCTGGATCTGCTTGTGGGGGTTCAAATCCTCCCTGGGGAGAAAGCGTAATTCTTTACTACATATAGAGTTACATGATTATTTTTAGTAATCTGCGAAGTGAAAAATGACAACTAGGAGAAAAAAAGGAGAATATGTCTTATTCTAATGTTCAAAAGGACTATTACATTTTTCCAGTAAATAGTGTTTATTATGTTCAATTTAGAGACCCGATAACAAGAAGACTTTTAACAAAATTGTCCTCCGGGTTACGCAATAAAACAGCCGCAGATAAATGGGCAAAGAAAGAATACCAGCAGAGGTATGAAAACGCAGGAAAACCGGACATATTATTCAAGGAATATGCCAGCCAATTTTATATTGAAGGTTGTCCCCATGAAGCTGAAAGAAAAGCTAACGGACAATCGTTTGGGATAAAAACTAAAACAGATAACAGGCATCGGCTTATAAACAATATTTTAACCGATCCGATAGGCTCTAAAAGATTGTGTGAAATAAAAAGGACAGATAGCTTAAATTTCAGAGACAGGTTAATAGAAAAATACGGTTACACAAGAAAAACACAGCTTATATTAGTTACATATAGAAATATTATTAACGCTGCATTAAATAGAGGGCTAATAGACAACGATCCTGTTGTAAAAATAACAGTAAAATTAAAAAACAAAGGAAAAGGGCAAGCGGCAAATATACCTAGTGTAAAAAATATACTGTTAAAAAAACATTGGCCGAATAATACTTTATGGTTGGCTGCGATGACTGCCGGAATAGTCGGTTTACGCGCAGGAGAATTATGCGGGCTAAAATGGAAAGATATTGATTTGAAAAACGAAGTAATTAAAATAACGAGATCGATGAATTTGCAAGAAGGCGAAAAAAATACAAAATCAGGAAAGCCGCGTACTGCGCCATATCCAAAAGTTCTACAAAATCTATTAGAACCAAGCAGAAGTACCCCAGATAATTTTGTTTTTTCAACAAAAGCAGGAAAGCCTTTGGGTTACTATGCTTTATATAATGCAATGACAAATGCTGTAAAAATGGCCATGAACACAGAGGGTATTCCTAGAATTACTCTTCACGGACTTAGACATTCAATTAATACAGCCCTTTTAGAAGAAGGCGAAAATCCCGAATTGTTGAGAGCGGCTTTTGGATGGGTTGATGAATCAACACAAGAAATTTACACGCACAGAGAATTATATAAATTACAGCCGATTAAAAACGCTGTTGACAAACTTTTTGATGGATTCACAGGAGATTGAAACTTATGGAAACAATAACAAACATTTACGACGGGCAAAAGAAACCGCTCAAACCGCTTAAAGCGGGCAAATTCGAACTGGACTTTATATACTCGCAGGATGCCTCGGTACTCGACAACGGCATACGCGAAACTATCAAAGGGGTCAAGCTCTCCATTATGGCAATGGGGATAGCCCTTTACCGTATTAATATCAGCGGCCTTTTTATCGACTTGGGTTATAGAAAATTCATAGAGTATATAGATAAACTGGCCGGCGACACCGGCTTGGCAAGAACCACGATTTTCAACTGGGAGTACATAGGCAAGGCTTACATTACCCACAGGGCTGAACTTGACAAGGTTGGTTTTTCTGACGATGACGGTGCGACAAAGCTGCCGTTCCTTGCCAGGGCTCTTGAGCATTACCCCAAGCGCGAAGTGTTTAAAAACATCAAGGCAATGGGCAAAAGCGAATTCGAGGAATGGTCAAAAGGCGGTAAAGTTGAAAAAGACACTAAGTACAAATCGATAAAAATAAGAGGCTCCAACCTTTATGTAGGGAATTCGCCTCTGGTCTCATTTGCAGACGGAGTATCCCCGGCAGACAGGCGTTATTATGAAAATATAATTATGGAAAGCGCGATGGCGGTTAAAAAGAACGAATACGCCAGAGTGTACAGGTTTTACGATGAAGCGGAGGCGAGGAAATTCGACCGCGTATATCACCGGGAATTAAAGGCGTTAAGGTCTAAGAGGTAAATTGTAGTATTTATTGATATTAGGTGTTATTTTAATAACAACGTAGGTTGTTATTTCGGTGTTATTTAAGGTATAATTACCTAACTAAGGAAAGGCCAATGAAGTGTGATAACTGTGCGAATGAAATAGTGAGTGGCGAACGTTTATATTTGGAGACTCAAATTTACAAGAACGATCCTCTTTCAAACTATAAAATAACAAAATGTGTAAAATGCGCCGAAGAGCAAGGCAAAATGCCAAATGCTACTGCTGGTGGAAGCATAGATATAGGTATGGTTCAATTAGCTGCTATTCTGCATAATAGACCTGAGACAGAAGAACTGAAAAAAAGGGGCGGTATTCCCGTTTATCCCCTACAAAACAATATCCAGCCAGCGGGGTATTTTCACGCCTTTTGCGTATAGAATAAAAGCCGCTACCTTAGCGAGTACAATAACAGCCCCCAACACGCCAAGCCATATCAGAACTTTATTCCTTGCCCTGACCCGTTCCTGTTCCCTCATTAATTGATAGTTCAAGCTCTCTAATTCTGCGGATAAGCTCCTGAACGAATTCATCGTATCGGTCAAGCGCAATGAGAGCGTCTCCAATTCCGCCGATTGCGTTTGCAATTTGCCCTCCAATAAACTCATCATAGATTGATAGGATGCTTCCAATTCCTTCATTGACCTCTCTGAGTTTAACAACGCTTGCCTGACTTGCGATGAGAGACTCGTCTGTTGCGACAACAACGGGTCTGGATCGGCATCCTGCGAGTGCGAATAATAGCCCAAAGCAAATAACAATAATAAAAATAACAATAGAATTCTTTTCATACATTTCACTTTCTCCTCCAAATAATAATCAATTACCAATCTGCATAAACTCTTATGCCGTTTTTAAGCACAATACCGCCTAATTCATCAGCTTCCCATTCAGGACGCAGGTTATAATAATTCACATAACTCCAATTGCGTTTTCTGGCTTCAATGTTATTTCTTAAAGAAGGTATGCCATCCCATAGCAGGTAAGCGGGGCCCCGCCTGAAAGATTGAACACAATGCCCCCATTCATGGGCTAAAGTTACTTGGCTGCTTTCGTAAGGCAGCAGAATAAAAAAGCCCAATGAAGTGCCTGAAAAGAACTCGCCTTTCTTAAAACGTATAACCAGCCGCCCCCTGTGAAAACCTTCTATCTGTTTGCCTCTTAATACCAGTAAAACGAATAACCCTAAAAATGTTTGAAATATTTCCCAAGTAAAAGGGGAGATGTAAGTAAATAAAAACTGTTTAATTTTTTTCATAACAATATCCTGTAACTGTCTATTCTGTATGTCGCCGCTGCCGTTCTAACCGGGTCTAACGGATCCCATGTTGCGCCATGTATATCCACTATAAAATGCGTATAATTCGGATTTACAAGCCTCCGTATGCAAAGAGGAACATCAGGACGGCTCATTATATTTCTGCGGTACTCGCTGTAAACCTTTTTGTCCAATACCATGTTAAGCAGTGCCGGAGCGTTTAGCACGTTGCAGTTGTCGCCGACACCCCGCAGCCCGTCATGAGGGTCATACCCCATAAACCCCGCTTCCAGGGCTTTTTCAAAATACATTATAAGTTTTTCATCTGTAAAACTTACACCGTGTTTTATTTCCAAATACTTCATCAATGCGAAGTAATGGCAGCCCGCCGCCCTTAAATCGGCGTTCGGGAAAACTGTCTGTATCCCTTGTTTCATCATAATTTGCCTCCTTGGCCTGTTTTTAATATTTCTTCAACTTTCGCGAATGTAAGTTTCGGCGCGGCTGTAACGGCGGCGCGGTACGCAACCGGATGCTGTATGCAAAAACTGCACACGTCGGTTTTCATAACGTGGTTTCGGTCTTTTGACACATAACGAAGACCCGCAATCAGCCTCTCCGTCTCTTCCATTTCGCGGTTGTAAAATATAAGTTTTAACTGGTCTACGGCGATTTCTTCCACCACCCCCACCAGCCTGTCAATTTCCGATTTTATGTCTTTGATAATGGCAGAATCGTTTAACAGTATTTCCCCCGCCTTGTCTGTTTTCTCCCACAGCTTTGCAATGTGAGCCTTCGTTTCGGAACGGCACTTGTCGTGAGGGCAGTTCGCCTGATTGTCCGTTTCCGTCTCGATTTCAAGGGGCCCCAGCTTGGTTTTTTTATGCCTGCGGAAAAACCCTTTCGCCCTGCCGAAAAACAGGAACCAAAGGATTGCTATTAAGGTAATTGCCTGTATGAAGAAGTCCCTGAAAAAAACATAAAACCAGTTCATGACTTCAGTTTCCATTTTTCCCCCCTGCCGAAACTATGCTTTTAACATCGCTTGTGTCGATATTGGTTTTCGATTCTATTTTCGCTTCAGCCCTGGCTTCTATTTTAATTTTTTCTATCATCGCACCGACAGCTTTTTGCAGTTCGGCGGCCATCACGAATGATATTACAACCCAGCCTATTGTCATTATTAAAAACGGTGTTGAAGCCAGTATTGCGATTATCATTTCAATTGTAGTCTCGCCGTTGTTAAAGCGCATAATCCAGATAAACATCATGTAATATAAAGTGGTATAAGTAGCCCACGATATAAAACTCATGTTAAATAACAGCTTAGGTATGCTTATAAAGAATTTACTCCACGACCAGTTCCACTGTTTTTCGTTAAGGATATGATCGACTTCTTTTTTAGTGAATGTTTCGTTTTCAGCCGTTTCGTCAATGCCGGTTTCAAGGGTTTTGTCAGTCATTTATCACCCTCCAATTCCTTATTCCTCGCCCTAAGCTCGTTTGCCCTGTCTTCTTTTTTTTGCAGCCTGTCCATATCGCTGCCTTCTTCAACAGGAATTCCGGCTTTAAGCGCCGTCTGTAAAATGAGGCTTCTTGCCGCCCTGCCCGTGCCTGTTTCCCTGTCTATGCCCGCAAGTTCCGCTTTGCATTTGGCTATTTCTTTAAGCCTCTCGCTGTCTGGGTCAACTGCCCATTCGCCCGCAGCTTCGTCATAAATCTGGTAAGGCTCGCCGGGCAGCGGCCTCGACTGGGTGAAGCCTTCGGGAACGGGATCGCCTTCGTTGCGGATAATGGCGTAATGCCTGTGGTTTTTTTTGTCGTATAGTATTGCTTTTGTCATTTTAAGCCTCCGCATACGGCACTGTTATTGTTGTGAAGAATACAGGTTTATACATACCTTGGTAAGTATCAATGCCGTCCATATTGTCTATTTTTAAATAAATATACCCAGATTCAATGGTAAGCCAAAACAATTTCTTATACATAAGAAATTCATCCATACCCAACCCACTAAATACATAGTTTGAAAAAACAGGTACGCTGTTTACACTAAAATACTCTCCTGTATCGACGAAACTACCTAGATATGTCCCATAACCGCCATACGGGTAGCCTTCATCTGTCATTCTAATACCACTACCAATGTTAATTGATAGTAAATTTAAATTCCTGTTTACCCTGATATCCAGAACCCCTTCCACCACCACAGGATCGTTGATAGCAAACTCCAGTTCTTCCCATCCGCCCGCTACGGCTTCTCTATAGTTTAGTACAATTTTTCTGCTTACATACACCCAAAGCATACCCCCGTATCCGCCGTAATCGGCAGGGTTTTGCAATAAACTTAAAGACACATAACCGTAAGTGTCCACACGGAGAATCATTGGCACGTTATCTTCAAGGTGATAGTGATCATCATAGCCGGAAGCTCTTGTTTATACAAAGTCCGCAGTGAAAGAATGGTTTATACTGCTCCCTCTGTAGCCGTCAATACGGCCTATAAGCCGCTCGCCGTAATGATCATACAAATCAAAATAAATATACCCCCCGATAAACTCAATTGACATCGTATTGTTGTTTTTATTGACAATAACTTCTGCGTTTACAGTTTCATCGGTTATATATGTGCCACAAGTAGCCGGGGTTGGAATAAAGGGCGAATTTAATTGCAGGCCGTCGAACGCCTCTTCAAGCTGCTGTATCTTGTTATTAATGTCCTGATGGCTGTGATCATTATTCGCCTTGTCTTTAAGCGCGTCTGTCATCGCATTGCTAATAGGCTTGTTTTCATCGCTAGTGTTGTCAACGTTACTTAAGCCGAGCGCGGACTTTAAGTCCTCCGGGGAAGTTGTTCTTCCTATGATGCCTCCGCTAACTATATCAAAACTTGCCAACAAGGCAGGCTGGGCAGAGGGTTCGCTAAAGAGCTTGTTAATTAAACTGTTGGTGCCCTGCCCGTATAAGGCAGTAGAACCTGTGCCACCTTTGTCTACAGGGAGGGGGAATTCGGGCATACTGCCGTTTCCTTCGTTTTGTTTCCATACTTCGAATAACTCGCGAATCGTTTTAACGCCGTCCGTTACCAGCATGATTTGCCTGCCTTCACAACCAGGCGCGTTTTTTACAATAACTATATACCCGCTTTTTAGCGCGGGCAGATCAGCCACTTGGTCGAAAACATAAACCTGATGCCTGTTTTTTGTTATTTCAGCCATTATCTTCCTCCGTGTTTTCAAAATCTGCAATCACTATTCTCTCTTGCCAGTTACCGAACAGGACGTTCTCCGTCTGTTTGCTGTCAAATAAAACAATGAATTGATCCCTGTCATTCATTATGAAACCTCCAATAAATTAAGCGTGTTAATGCCGGTATCAAGATCAAGGCTCGTACCCATTACCTTGCATTTTAATTTACCGCCGAACAAGCGGTATTCTTTATTTTCCTTTTGTTCAAAATCCGCAATTACTTTTTCTTCCCGCCAGTCCCCGTAAATTACACTTTCAGCTTCTTTGCCGCTAAATAAACTTAGTAACTGTTTTAATTCGCGCTTCCGTTCTATGGGTATTCTCAGGTCTGTATCTACAATGTCATACATCCGCAAATTTTCCCTGCCCTTAACTTCTACATTACTTATCATTACCCTGTTTTTAACGAAAAACTTTTCCAGCCTAATTGCTTTATTAACTGCATCTTGTATACTTGTAAGGTATGACTCGGGTTCGTGGGTTTTATCAACGCCGTGTATATACAGCAAATTTTCCCTGTTTGTTTTCCCTTCGTAACGGCTTGAGTTATCCTTGTAATAATTTCTGCTGTAAGGGACACTAACAATTGTCGCGTAATTTTCAAGCTGAAAATCTATTTCGACTTTCGATATGTCTTCTATATCTTTAAATTCTATAGCGCCTGCGGGCTCCCTGTCATTATCGTCTTTCCTTGCTGTAAACAGGTTGTAATCAGCCATAAATTGAAAACCGTAGTCGCTTGCGTTTTGCAGTTTTTCTATCGCCTGGTACACGTTTTGTTCTTTGTCATACACAATGCCTACCGGGGCTAGATCGTTAAGCTCGCTCTCAATTTCTTCTTGATTAAACCAAGACCCGTTATAAAGTATATTACAGTAATGGTTCAGCAGTTCCTTTATGATGTCCAAAGGCGTAGTTTTGTCTTTGCCTACAGGAGTCCAAAATGTCCCGCAGGCTCTCACTTCAAACACTTCCGGCACGTCATGCCCTTCCCATGTGGACGGCATACAGCAGTCCGTATGAAGCACGATCAGCCCTTTGTCAAGATTGCTGGAAGGTTCAATACGACACGGTGTCCATACCTCGGCATCGGGTGTCCAAGTTATTTCATCTTCGTCCTCGCCGCCCGAAGGCTGGGTCTGTTTAACCCAGACAAAATCTGGTTTAATCCATTCACTCGCTGGTATGCCAGGCCTTGTGTCATTAAGCTCTAATTCGGTAATTTTCCTTGCAACATAAAAAGTTCTGTAGGTTTTTAATTCATCATTGTCGTCAAATATATCATGCTCGTCCACGCACACGCATTTAACCCATTCGCATTTCCCGTAAACATCCTGCATTATCTCGCCTTCAAGTTCGGGTTTAATTTTAGGGAATTCGTCAAGCGTAAAGCGTTTATCCGGTACTTTCTGCAGCAGTTTTTCCCTCCTGTCGCCGCATATCATTGTAACTTTATCCGCTTTAATCTTAATGTTTTTAATGTAGTATTCATATAAAGGTTTCAGAGTTCCGCCGATCGCGCTTTTTATCCTCAGGTTGTTCCCGAAATAAGGTTCGGCATCATCAAACTGGCCTTTGTCGTTTATAATGTCTATGTTTGCGCTCTTAAACGCCATTTTTCCGTATTCAAGGCTGTCGGCTTTGTCGGTTATTTCCGGCACGTAATCCAGCCCGCTTTGGTAATATACCCCGTCTCCGTCAATAAAAGGCTTTTCATCGGTAAACCCCGTTACGGTGTTTACTTTGGTTTTATAAACCCACCCGGGGAGATCGTTTTCATTTCTGTAATAAACAATATTGTCTATCTGGACAAACTGGTTTTGCTGCAAGTCCATAGGGTTTTTAATATTTTCAGCCTTTTTATACACGGTGTTATTTACAGTTATGCTGCCTGCAACTGTCCTGTTTCTGCCCAGGCTTCCTTCGCCGAACCAGTCGAAATACTCGCCCGCATTGTAAACGGTAAAATGCCATACAGGGGTTTTATAAACGGAGGTCGCTATTACTTTTTGCGATTTTTCAATCTCGATTAGCGTCATTTACCATAACCTCGATATGCTGATGTATCCTAATGAATAGCCGCCATAAATAAAAATACTGCCAACTGTTATTCCCCCTAACGCTTGATTAGTTGCTATTCTTATCTTTCCCCCATCCCAAAAAAACGGAAAATCCTCACGGCTAGTGTAAACATTCCACAAGCCGTCACTCAGTTCAAGTTTTATACTTAAAAGTTGAAAACAATAAGCCCCCGGTTCCAAATAATGATCTTCTTCAGTTTTACTACTGTTAATACTATTGTTGAAAGGTATTTGCAACACATAATCGTCATGCGCGTATTTTTGGTAATAATCTTCAGGGAGTTCAGCTAAAAACCCTGGCGATAAAGCTTCTTGAAAAACATCGCTGACAGCCTCATTTTTTGGTATTTCCTGCCTCCTGTTTACTGAAAACATAGAATTGTAGCTGTCTAAAATTATTTTGCCGTTATAATGCCCATTTGCGTTATATCCGTTTTCATGAATATAAAAGTACTTCATTATTGCTCTTGCGTTATGGATCATAGATACGCCGTCCCCGTACCACCCGCCTTTTGCCGCAGACCAAACCGGCTTCGAACCAGTTTGGTCAAGTATGAACCTGTTTTCAGCTTCAAACCAGCTTAAATAAATAAAGCGTTCGCCTTCGTTATAACTGCCGCCTTCTATCCCTTCGTTAGATGTCCATCTGCACTTTGAACCGCCTATGTCAGCTACGCTTTCGGTTTTTATTACGGGAGACTGATCGTTATCCATGTTCTCAACGTCAAGCAGCAAAAGCCCTCTGGTATAGCTTTGCAAGCCTTCAATCATCACCCGCCACTCGTCAATATTGGCTTCGTCTATTTTCGGGTACTCTATCAATTCCGCCATTTACTTTGCCTCCATGTATTTTAAAGCCGTATTCCACCGGAAATCTGGCAGTTTGTCAGAAGCCCCCGCATCGGTAAGCGTTGCATACAAGGGCGGGAATTCGTCAGCCTCGTAAAGTTCCACTATATGCGGTTTTACAAACTGAACTTCGTCTATGTAAGCCTCTAGTTTTAACCTGTCTGAATTGTCTATATCGTAAATGGAAATATCAAAAGATCTGAGCGATGGTTTTTTCAAGCCGTAAACCCTGCCCGCCCCAGTCCTTGCCGCCTTGCTGTTTACATTGAATTTATATTTCAGCGTGTTTGCAAATAAGGGCAGTTCTATTTTTTTGCCTATAAACAATAACCCGATTTCAATGTTTTCCATTGAGCGCAGTTCCAATATTAATTCTGATACCATGAAAAGTTCGGGCAGTTTTATAAGCGTATTAATGCCCTTGCTTCTTATTTCTTCATTGAATACGGTTTCACCCTGGGAAACTATTTTAAGGCTGCCGTCAATCCAGTTGCAGCCTAATAAAGCGACCGTGTCGGCATAATAATTTAACCCCCATTTTGCTTCTATGGCTGCAACAGGCCCGGAAAACGGGACTAAGTTTGACAAGACTTCATCGTAAAGCAAAGGTTTCTGATAGCCGTTCACCAGTGGCGAGGCATCGACTTTTGCATTTTCAAGGATATTGCAAACATAAGCGTTCATCAGCGAATCCCCCTTGCAGGAATTAGCACTTCGCCGCTGCCGTAGACATCAGCCATTACCCTTGCCATTTCCCGCTTGTCAAACTGCATGATAACAGTAATCTGGGTGTACCCCTGTGTCAGCTCCCCAGCCAAATTATCCTGTTGGGCTCTGTTAAGAATCAGTTCCCCCGAACTGACCATTGCGTGGACTTTGTCCCCGGTGTAATGGTTGCCCGGAACTATGCCCCCCGTTTCAAACTTGGGAGGGTTGGCGGCGAGCAATCCGATCTGCACTGCGGCGGCTGCACCGCTTATCCCCGCAAGGATAAAATTAACAGGGGGAAACGAGGATGCCAGGGCCTGCAAAACGGCCATAAAACCCGCGTTTGCCGCGCTGATCAACTGGTTGGCAAATTCTTTTTTTGCCAGATTGTATTCTATCTTTCTTTTTTCATTGGCCGCTTTTTCTTTAGCTTCTAATTCCCTTTTGTCGTAATCATCGTTTATCCTTTTTTCTTCTTTTCTGCGCTGCAACTGGTACCTTAAAACTTCGTCCCCGGATTTTTTCGCCCTTTCAATCTGCTTTTCTAATTCTTCCTCGCTTTGGGCTTCCAAGAAGCCTTTCGCTTTAAGTTCCGCCTCCCGCATTTCCTCTATGCCTTCAAGCGTCTTCTCCAAGCCTTCTTCCACAATTTTTGTCAGTTCCTCGGCCCGTTTGCGGCTTATGTCAAGCATTGCGCCGGATATTTGATCGTAGGCATCTACTGCGGCATCCATGATTTGGTTCATTTCGCCTAATTTCTCATCTGTCATTCCGAGAGCCTCGGCAAGCCAGCTTTGTTCGTTTTTCCCCGCTTTCGCTTCAACTTTCATCATGCCCTGGGTTATTTGTTCAAACAATGCCTTATAGTTTTCTTGTTGTTCTTTAGTCATTGCAATGTAAGCGTCTGTTTCTTTATAGGCTGCAAGTTCCCTGTTGCGCCTTTCCCGTGTAAGAACATTTTCCTGAAAGATTGCCTTGTTTAGAATTTCAAGTTTTTTCTCTTCGTTTTCTTCAAGGCTTGCGCTTGCCCTTAATTCGGCGATCTGCTGTTCCCTTCTTCTATCGCTCATCGAGAGCATGGTTTTTTCAATTTCTTCCTGGTCTTTTTTAATCTGGAATTTTTCGAGTTCTGGTTCGATTTCTGCTCTCAGATTGTCCCGCAGTTTTTGAGTCTCACCATCACCCACCCTCATCCTTATCATCAGCATCTCTATCTCCTCAAGATACTGCACTTTTGCCTTAAATAGTTCTTCCTCCTCTTTCGCCTCTGTCCATCTGTGCTGTTTTTTATCTACCGCTATTTTACTTGCTGCAATTCGATGATTATCTGTAGCGGCATCCCTGGCTTTATTTAATCTTTTTTGCCATGCATCTTCGTCTTCTGTCAATTTTAACTGATCATTTATAACAAGCAGTTTTGCTGTTTCAACTTCCAGCGCCTCTTTAAGAATGTTTAACTGGGTTTTCGCCCCTTCGTGCGAGCTTTTGGAAAGCCACTCGTATTGCAGGGAAAGGTTTAAAAGCGAGTTGTATAATTTTTCTTGCTCCGCCTTTTCTATCTGCGCCAGTTGTGTCGCGTTTATTATGCCGTCAGCTTTTTGCTTGTTAGCCCTTGCAATCGCTTTGCGCTGTTCTTCCCATGCCGCCGCCTGTTCATCCATGAATTTATTGTAGGCTTCCCCCGCCGCCGCTTCCGGTTTTAGCTCTCCGATCTGCCCTTTAAGCGTTGCAATCTTGCCGTCAAGCTCCCTCAGCTTGTCCGCACCGAATTCTCCGACATGGGCTTCGTAAGTTGTGTATATCTCCGCCATTGCTTCAAGGTGGCTTTCGTGCAATGACAACAGCCTGCTTTTTTCTTCCTCCGCCGACAAACCTAGTTTTTTAACGGAGTTTTCCAATACCTGATGCTGGTAATCCTGTTGGGCTAAGGCTTTGTTTAATTCTTCGTTCGCCGCCGTGATTTCTTTTGCTTTTGTTTCCTCCATTGCCTTATTTTGCAAAAATCTAGCATGAGCGCCTCCCATTCTAAATAAACCTGATTCCCTAACTTTGTTCAGTTCTATTTCTATTTTGCTTTGCCTCTGGAATGACCCTGCAAGCCTCTCGCTTATTTCCTCGGACTCTTTCATCGCCCTTTGTTTTTCTTTGTAACTGTCAACGGCGGACATAATCCCTTTAACCAGTACCCCGATGGCGGCTACCACAACCCCGATAACGCCTAATGCGGCGGTCAGCGCGGATGAAACCGCAGGGGCTACGGCAAATATAGGCTTGGAAAAAAATGTAGCCGCTTTGTCGCCTATGGCTCCCATTTTCGGCGATATTGCCTGCATATTTGCAACCATGTCATTGAGCCTTTGGTTCATCGCCGCCTGGGATTTGCTGAAACCTTTGACATAAAGCTTGCCGCCCTGCTCCCCCTGCTTGGCGTACTGTTTGGCGTAATGGTCTATGCGTTTCTGCCCGGCGAGGAGGCCTTTTTCCATTTCGTCTAACTTAAGTTTTAAAGCGACCTCAATCCCGCCGGCATCTTCCGTCATTTTGCCTTCTCCGCCTTGCTTCCGAGTATCAATGCGTACTCGTCAATGTTTTTCCTGTCCCCGTCAGTGAACAAGCCCCCGACATAATCAGACGGGCGGCCTTTGTACATCTTCGCCATAATATGGGCGTTCACTAATTTTTCTTTTGTCATTTTCTTTAAATCAGAAACACCTATGCCGTAAGCTATTTCAGTCAGGGCAACCATCGTGTCATCGGGAAGGATGTACCCTGTAAATAATTCAAGGCGGTCAATTTCCAGTTTCAGTTCCGTTTTCGCGAAACCGCTTGCTTTTTCAAGTTCTTCCCTCATTTGGGCAAGCTCTTTTTTGCGGTTTGACAGAACATTGTCCTTGCCGTAAATGTGTTCTTCCAGTTCTTCAAAAGTGGGGCGGTTTAATACGGCCCTGCAGCATTCTTCCTGAATGTTCATTATGTCAATTACCTGCTGCCTGCTCAGTTTTTTGGCTGACTTGCCTTCGCCTATGATTGAGTACAGCTTGTCAACTTCGGGTATCTGCCCCGCTCTCGGGAAGCGCACTTCTACAAGTATTTGCGCCCCCCTGAACGGGACCAGAAGCCACGAGTACAGTTCCCCCATGATAGCGGGAAGCGGGTGATATCCTTCCAGCTCAAGCTTCCTGTCTGGGCGGACTGTGCGGCGGTCAAGGGATTTCTCAACCGCCGCTTCAATCAGTTTGCGGAACATTATGCGTTTTCCCAGTCGGGTTCGATAATCCCGGCTTGCAGGCTCATGGACACCCACTGGTCGATTGTATAGTCGGTTTCTTTAGGCGAGGAATGTTCCTTGCCGTCCTCGCCTTTGTACGAGCCGAAAGTAAGGGTGTATTCGCTGTCGGAAAAACTTCCCGCGCCCCCCGTCCTTTTCATGCTGCCTATACCGCCTATGTACATTCTCTCGCGGATGTATTTCTCATCGCCTTCGGTGTTGGTAGTTTTGTCCAGTATTTTTGAATAAGTGAAAACATCGACTTTCCGTGTTTTGCTGTCGTCAGCGGAGGGCGGCTCGTAAGTTTCGGGCTTGTTTGAATCGCCCGGTGTCCAAACCCCGCCGTTGATCATTTGCTTTACTTCCCTTGAAGCGAGGCGGTCTGTAATGACGATCTGCGTGCCGCTGCGTTTCCCCGCCGTTGTGTAGGTAACGGGGGTTCCCAAAAGGGATTCATTTTCAATCTTTTTGCCCTCAGTCCATTCCTCGGTTTCCGCCACGCTTTTCAAGTCGCCGTCAAACGAAGGCACTAAGTAGCAGCCCTTCCCCTCGCCGATTGTGCAATCGCCGAATTGCAATGCGGCGGCAAGGTCGCCGTAAATCTGCACAAGATCGCCTTCGATTAAGGGCTTTACTTGCAGCCTGTTGGTTTCGGGGTCAAGGCGGAATACGCAGTCTTCAAACCCCGCTTCTTCCAAAGCAGCGGCAGCGGCAGTGGGGGTAAGTTCCGAAGGGTTGGCATCGAGAAAACTTACATTTTTAACTTGTACCCCCGTATTCCCGACCTTCAGTTTTAACTGGGCTTTTTTTGAAGTGTCAAGAACGCTGTCTATATTGACTGTCCCTGCAAAGCCCAAAAGGCATCTTTGCAAATAAGCGGATCTCCCTCCCGGGTTCTGCCTCATAATTGCCCAGTCTACCTCAAACAATTCAAATAATCTTTTCGGTTTAATCATCTGTGTATCCTCCTGAATGATTTTTATAAAACTACAGGGACATAAAAATCCCTGGACATTGCAAGGGTGTCATCGCCCTCGTCAACATAAGGGCCGTACCATGAACGCCTGTCCATGACCCTTAAATATTTCCCGCCCGATTCAAGCGGTTTTTTTAACAGTTCCGGCAGTTCACGGAAAATATAGGCCTCAAGGAACTGGTGCATCCCTAAAGCCGTATGAGCGATAACCTGCAAGACTTTCTGATCGCCTGAAGCAATGGGTTTGACAACCGCATAAGGCTGTGGCAGTTTGCCGGTGCTGTTTCCGAATAACAGGACATTTTTTATACTCCCTGTTTTTAAGCGTTCAAGCAGTTCCTTGTAAAAAGTGATCATGCCCTTTTGCCTCCGAAAACTTCCCTTGCCTTTTGGAAAAACTCAGCCCTGAAATGCTCGATAGTCGGTTTCAAGATAGCGTATTTGCAGTCATTCGCTGTTTCAAGCCATCTGCCGTATTCCTTTCTGTGGGCTACGCTGAAACCCAAACTCCCGCCGTCATCAATCAGGCTGCCTTTCAGCATATTGCGTGCATCGCCTGTCCTGTCTGTCCACGGGGCGTTTTCTTTAGCAAACCTCTCGGCTTCTACGGCTCTCTTCTTGCATATCTCTCTGAAATACATCAAAAGCCTGCCGCCTGCAGCCGGCAAATCGACAGTGTTAGCCATCACTTCACCTCTACTAGCGGGGCCTGCGTGCAGGTTGCGCCGCCGCCGAGTTCCCGCCTT
>Ga0099364_10007775_pt1 | contig 15237 bp, 16 predicted proteins | sample TergutTh196P3_FD_73070 | JGI IMG/M metagenome (GOLD analysis project Ga0099364, IMG submission 73070) | Microcerotermes parvus P3 segment gut microbial communities from Pointe-Noire, Republic of the Congo - Th196 P3 | ecosystem: Host-associated > Arthropoda: Insects > Digestive system > Gut ... | reverse complement strand
TTATGTGGATTACGCTGTCGCGAATGGGATAATCGCGGTTGATAATTTCGGTGGCTTGGATTACGACCGGGCGGCGACCCGCGCCGAGATGGCGCTTATTTTTTCAAAGTCGCTGCCGCGTGCAGAGCTCGCTCCGCAAAACACCATCAACTCTTTGCCGGACGTAAATACCGCGAGCTCATACCACGAAGCAATTTTTGCGATGTACGCAGCCGGCATATTAGGCGGCAATGACGAAACTGGCACATTTGCGCCGGACAGCAACATCATCCGCGCCGAAGTAGCCACCATCATCAGCCGCACAATATTGCCACAAACAAGGCTAAGCGGAAAAACATATGGCTGAGTTGACCAATACAGCCCAATCAATTTCTTCGGCGCTAAAAATGCCATTGGTGCTAAAACGCAACATGAACCCAATATCTGTCGGGCTGCTGAGGTTTAATGTGGTTTCCATATATATAGCCCCGGAGTTCAGCCTGCCTTTCAGCGGGTCGCCGAAAGGCACAGTGCCGGACGGTGCTGATGAGAATGTGCCTGTACCTGCGATTGAACCTGCACCTGTGCTTGAACCTGCACCTGTGCCTGAACCTGCGCCTGCGGTTGAGCCTGTACCTGTGACTTCGCGCACAGGGCAAAGGCTACAAGTTAATCGCCGCTTATCTGAACGAGGCGGGAATCACCGCCCCCAGAGACTATTATTATCAACAAAAAGGCAAGGCAAACCCTGTAAGGAGCAACCATTTATGGAATGACCGTACAGTAAACTTTATTTTGCAGAGCGAAGCATATATTGGAAATACAGTTCCTAAGTTGCTGCCTTGACGCTGTTATCTAAAAACTGGTTGGTGTACAGCCGATAATAGTACCCCCTCTTTCTTAGAAGCGCCTTGTGGGGGCCCTGCTCGTGTATTTTGCCATCCTTGATTACAAGTATGCGATCCGCCGCCAGAATGGTCGAAAGCCTGTGCGCTATAACAAAACTGGTTCTGCCTTTCATTATGTACTGTATTGCGTCCTGTATGAGCCTCTCTGTCTCTGTGTCCACTGAAGATGTCGCCTCGTCCAGTACAAATATCCTCGGGTCTGCGAGTACCGCCCTGGCAATACAGATGAGCTGTTTTTGCCCGGTCGACAGCCGGCTGCCGCCTTCTTCGACCTCCGTGTCATAGCCGTCTGGCAGGGATGCAATATAGTCGTGTATTTTGACCGCCTTTGCGGCGTTCAGTATGTCCGTATCTGTCGCGTCAAGCTTGCCGTAGCGTATGTTATCCTTAACAGAGCCGCTGAAAAGGTGCGGGTCCTGCAGCACATACCCCAGGTTTGACTGGAGCCAGAGCTGCGACCTCTCTCTGTAGTCCACTCCATCAATCAGTATTTGCCCCTCGACAGGCTCATAGAAACGGCATACCAGGTTAACAATCGTACTCTTTCCCACCCCAGTTTCCCCAACAAGCGCTACGGCCTCCCCCTGCTTGAAATCCACGTTGAAATTTTCAATCACGTTTTTTCCGTCGTCATAAGCAAATGTAACGTTACAAAAAGAAATGTCCCCATGAATGTCCGGCCAGTTTTCCTTTTTTGGCGTGTCTTCAGTCCCAAATTTCTCTATTACCTCGCCGCTGTCTTTGATGCTGGCTTCGGAGCCAAGCAAAGACGCCACCCGTTCAGCTGAGGCCTGGGCGGAAATAATATTCGAAATTGCTCTTGCAACCTCCCTCAGCGGCTCAAAAATCAAGATTGAGAATGTCAAGAAGGCCGAAAGCGTACCGAAGCTGACTTCCCCCACAAAGCTTCCCCCGCCAACAGCGTTCCCGCTGCCGCCGCCCCAAAGGGCAAGTGCCGTGCCAATACTGCCCAACGTCATGACGACAGGCAAAAACAGAGACGTGAAAATAGCGGCATTAACAGACGAATTATACATGCCCCCCGTGTGGCGTTTGAACTCATCCAGATTCTCCTCCTCCGACCCCAGGGTTTTGCTAGTGATTGCTCCCATTATCCCTTCGTTGAATCCGCCTGTTATCCTAGAGTTGTACTTTCTTATTTCACGGTTGTATTTCAATATCCTCTTCTGAAAATACAATGTACAAACTGCCAGGGCGGGCATTACAGCCAGCATTAGCAGCGCCAGTTTCCAGTTTAGTATCAGCATAAACGCCGTGACGAACAACACAACGGAAAAAGCCCATACAAAATCGAAAAACGCCCATGTCATGACCCCGGAAAGCGAGTACGTGTCGGACGCCATCCTCGCCACGATCCAGCCTACCTGGGTTTTGTCGTAATACGAAAACGACAGCTTTTGCAGATGCACAAACCCCACCCGCCTTAAATCATAACAGACCGAAATGCTCAAGTCGTTCGCAAACCTTATCAGGAAATACGTGTTGACCGAGTATAAGATAATCGCAGCTGCCAGTACGGCTCCAAACGCAACAAGGCCGTCCGTTGAGTTTTGTTCAATAAAATTATCAACGGCATAACGCTGGAACATAACGACCGACGTCTCCATCCCCCCTGCGGCGAACATGAATACAAAAAGCCCAATAGCCTTGTTTTTGTACGGCTTCACAAACTCGAACAGCTTCATCCATATCCCAATATCCAGTTTTTTGTCAAATGCTTCCTCGTCGTTGTACACTACTGCTCTCCCTTGTGGCCTGTAATGCCTAAATCCTTACTCCTTACTCCTTACTCCTAATCTTAACTCACAACTCCTAATCCTAACTCCCAACTCCTAATCCTAATCCTAACTCACAACTCCTAATCCTAATCCTAACTCACAACTCCTAACTCCTGATCCTAACTCCTAACTCCTAACTCCTGATCCTAACTCCTAACTCTTCCGGTTGCTTGCACAGTTTTTTCCGCAATACCGCGTTGCTCGTTGGCTAAATTCCAATAGGTATTCATTCACCTGCCCTATCCTGTAACTAACTCTGACTCCAGTTCCCCCTGCAAGTCCCATATCCTTTTGTATAGCCCTTCTCTCTCAATCAGCTCGCTGTGCGTCCCCGCATGAGTGATCCGCCCGCCCTCAAGTACCAGGATCAGGTCTGCGTCAAACAGCGTCGTTATCCTATGCGCAACCATAAATACCGTGGAGCCGCGCCCCCGCCGCTTTAGGGCGGCCCGTATGGCGGAGTCGGTTTCCGTGTCGACCGCGCTGAGCGAATCGTCAAAAACCAATATTGGGTAGTCGCCAGCTAGAGTCCTTGCAATAGCGACCCTTTGCTTTTGCCCGCCCGAAAGCGTCATCCCGCGCTCCCCGACTACAGTGTCGTACCCATTCGGAAAGTCCTCGACCACATGGTGTATCTCTGCCGTTTTCGCTGATTCTATGAGCTTTTCCTCGGAAACGTGCCTGTTCGCGATCGCTATGTTGTCCCTTATGGATTTTGAGTAGAGAAACACCTCTTGTTCCACTACCCCCACATGCTTCCTAACCCATTCTTTGTTCATACCCTTCAATTCGTGCCCGTCTAAAGTCAGCGACCCGGACGTATAGTCGTAAAGTGCCGACAGGAGGTTAACGAGCGTAGTTTTCCCTGACCCTGTCGGCCCCATTATCGCGACAGTCTGGCCGCTCTTTACCTTGAATGAAATATCCTTCAGCACGGGTTCGCCCGCTTTGTACTCAAAGGATACACCTTTAAACTCGATATTCCCGTATATGGCTGGTTTGGCCCCGCCTTCCCTCATGTCCTCGACTGGCATGCCGAGTATCTCAATGAGCCTCGAAACGGCTATGCTCGTCCTCCCCATATCCGCCAGTATCTGGCCCAGCTGTTTGATAGGCCATAACAGCAGTGTGCCGTAATTCAGAAATAACAGGACTGTACCAAGCGTAACGTTGCCGCCAACCGTCCAAACAGCCCCGGTTATTAATATAGCGGCTAACTGCGCCATGCACAAAAAATCCGATATCGACCAAAAATACGCCACAAGCTTCCCCAACCCCAAGTCCTTGTCTCGGAAAATTTTGCTCTTCTTTTCAAATTTGTCAATCTCGTGCCGCTGGCGTCCAAAAGCCCTCACCACCCTTATGCCAGTGAGGTTTTCCTGTAGGACCGTTATCATATCCCCTTCCGCTTCGTCGGTTATTTCAAATGCTTTTTTAACCAGTACAAAAAACAAGAACGAAAACAGGAAAACCAGGGGGATCATGGGGATGGACACCAGGGTGTATGCCACACTCTGGGAAAGCATAACAAGGACGATGCCGACAATTAATATAATAGTGCGCCCTGCTTCAACGAGCTGCATTGACAAGAAGCGCCTGACCGTTTCGACATCGGATGTGCATCTTTGAATGAAATCCCCTGTCTTCACCTTAACGAGTTCACCATACGGGAGCTTCTGAATATGGGAAAACAAGTCGCCCCTTAAGCTTCTGACGACCTTCTCTGAAGCCATGGAAGAAAACCAGCCCCTGTAGTACATCGTTATGCCGTTCAATAAAGTAGAACCGACAACCACAAGCCCGCAAATCCAAAGGTTCCCCCGCAAATAATCCAAGCCGCCCGCAAGATCGACAAGCCGGACAACAAACACAGGGGCATCGCTTATTTTGTCCCCCAGGATATAATCAACAATTATTTTTATGATATAAGGCGTCAGCAAAGTCATCAAGGCCGAAGCCGCGACCATCAGCACAGCGGCGGCATACAGCGCTTTACTGCCCTGAAGGCGCCTATAAATAAACGACACAGTCTTCATAAGCAGTATTATACAACAACTGCTTTTACTTTGCCATTCCCGGGCGGCATTTCAGTTCGCGGGCGGATATTGAATCCGCCCTACAAAAAAATAATTTTTTGTGCTGTGAAAACAAGCGCTCCTGCTGCAATAGCTATTGAGAATCTTATCATCCCGCCATGTAGAGCCACTTTGTTAAAACGCTCAACTTGAATACCTTCGTCGCCGACGTCCTGGTACGGTAGGAGCTTCCGCTGCAAACAGCAAGCCATAATATATCTGCCAAATCTTTTTGCGCATTTTCCAAGTTGCTTATTGATGAGCATTGTAAACAGCGATAAGGCACCCCCCGCAATAAACGAATACGTCATGATCTCCATTATTGGCCAAAATCCAGAGATAGCCCCACACGCCATAAGAAGCTTTATATCCCCAGCCCCGAGTGCTTTAACCTTATACAGGGCAATTAGCAATATAAACGGCACCATTGTCGAGAATAGTACCCCCAGAGCAATCGGCAGCGCCCCAAGCCTGGACAATAATGCCCCCTCTACCACGCTTACAGCAACCCCAAGCCCCATACCCAAAAGAACCAGCCTGTTTGGGATTCTTGAGCTTCTTATATCCTTGACGACCGCAAGTGCCAAAAGGATTGCAAGGCATATTGTTTTTATGATGAAGAAGTATATGTGCATGCAGAAATTTTACATTATATTCCATTCAAGAACAAGCCTTAAATATTTTTAAATATAAATTAATGGATTAGTGGATTAGTGGATTAGTAGGCACTCGTAAATGCTGTTATTTCCATTATTTCCTTCCCAGACAAGTATTCCAACCGTTTGTCCGTACTTGTGCCACAAAATTCAAACCGTAGCTTATATGCACAGAGCTGCTGGACTTTTGCGTTAAATGATTTGTTTACGCTGTTTGGGCAATACTTTCCGTCGCCTATGATTGGGTGCCCGATGTGTGCAAGGTGGGCACGTATCTGGTGCGTTCGACCAGTCACCAGCTCGACCTCAAGCAAGGAAGTCTCCGGTTTCAAATGCTCAACAATGGAAATGTACGACGACGCCCCCTTGATGTTGTATGACGGCACCCCCTTGACGTTGTACGACGGTGCCTCCTTGTCGTTGTTCGACGACGCCCCCTTGATGTTGTATGACGGCACCCCCTTGTCGTTGTTCGACGGTGCCCCCTTTTTGTTGTGTGACAGCACCCCGTCTTCATCGCATGCTGATGTTCCCCCAAAGCTACGTGTCGGCGTTGCCCCGTCATTATATGCCAAAACCTTGTACCGGGTAACGACCTTTAGAGAGCCGGGGGCTTTGGAGTTATGTATTTTTACTATACCATTCGCTTCATCTTTTGTAAGCCAGCCTTCGAGCTGGCATTCCTCGGGGACAGGCCTACCGTGGACAACGCACAGGTAGTGCTTCTTTATTTCGCCCGTGTTTAGCTTTTCAAGAATAATGTCGAGCGCAGGTTTATTCTTTGCAATTATCACTAGCCCGCTTGTATTCCGGTCAAGCCTATGGCACAAAGAAGCGGCGAACCCATGGCTGCCGTCGCGGTAACCACTACCAGGGCTCTGTTCTGAGTTGCCGCCAGGGTAACCACTACCGGGGCTCTGCGCGGAGCTACCGCCGCCGCTTCTACAGCCCAGGTACTCACGGACAAGATCAATCAATGTAGCTCCCCCGCCGTAGCGGTCCGGGTGAACCGACATCCCCTGCGGTTTATTCGCCACTAAGATATTCTCGTCTTCATAGGCAATGCTAAGCTTGCCTGCAAACAAAAGTTCGTCATTTATGTATATGCTGATTTTGTCGCCTGGAATAACCTCCGCATCAGCTTTTGCCCATTTGCCACCGACTTTTATATCCTTCTTTCGGAATGCTTTATACAATGCCCCTTGAGCAATACTGGGGAGCGCCCCTTTTATATACTCGTCCAACCTCGTGCCGGGCTTTACCCCCGCCCCAACATACAAAACACGCAAAAACACAAGCCCCCTTCGAAATCCCCTCTTCGCTTCTCACAATTATAACGCATGTACTCAGGGTGGCACAAGAAGACAATGAAGCAGGGACGGTTGGTAGAAGACAATGAAGCAGGGACGGTTGGCAGAAGACAATGAAGCAGGGACGGTTCCCTGCTTCATTGCATGTGAGACGAAGCATTGTCATATTACACGAGATTTATGCATTAATCTATTCTTCGTCAGGTTGGGGTAGCTGGCGCACCGGACTGCTTTCTGTTATATAAAACTCGACTAATGCATAGGCATCTCGGTTCTGCTGATACTCGCCTAGCCATCCACCCCTTATATACATATATCTGCCGGGAGGAAGTTCGCCGAAACGCTGCTCCCAATCAATGTGATATTGTTTGGTACCACCTGGTTGTAACGAATATCCAATACTTGTCCATGCCCATTGCCCAGCCCCCGGCAGTTGCGGCACGGGCAGCCAGAAACCATCCTGATAATAGGCCAAATCCCATGGTTCACCGTAGTTAAACTCCGAATCTGTGCAATTTTCCAATGAGAAAACTATGCCCGTGCGGCTTACATCAACATAGCCGTCAATAACGATCATATCACCGGGCGATTGGGTTGCGGTTACAATAGATGAGGCCCGCTGGTCGAGCATCTCTTGGGTGACAGCCTGTTCGATATTTATCATAGCTGGGTCGACCGAAACCTCGTAAAGCAAATCCATAAACACTTTTTTTTGCTCGTCGTTGTATGGATCCAAACCTACAATTATCCTATTTTTCATTGTGTCAAGAGACCAGTATGATGCACCGGCTGCAACGACAGTTTCTGCAATTTGATTAAGGGCATTCATGGCTGTGTTTAGTTCACTACCGGTGAAAACGGCAGTTCTGACGATAATTCCCAATTCCTGCATTTCTGCAATCGCAATAGCAGAAGTAGGATGGTTATAGGCTTGTTCAAGCACGATAACTGTCAAAATCCCTTCGTCATCATAATAAAGCCCACCGTAGAATTCGGGTACTATTATCTCGCCTGACAAACCAATGGGCCGATGATTATCAATTCTATCTATATATTAGTCATAACTCATTTGGTTCAATATGCGCTCCAAGCTGACTCCATCGGACGTCATCGAATATAGTTCAGTTTCAGAATACCCCATTGCCAACAGTCTCTCGTGCGTATTAAGTTCATCTATCGTCCTTTGTTCCTCCTGGGATTCGGTGTATGTAACTACATATGAACTATTCTCTGTGACTGAGCCGCCAACACCCATACATCCTACAAGAAAAACGCTCATGAGAAGGCTTGCTATAACGATAGTTGCTTGCTTATGTTTTCCCACAATAATCACCTCTAACTGGTTAGACGATAAAAGCCCAATATCGTTCCCGATAGAACACTAGCAATGTGTGCCGCTCTCATGTAAAAAATAATGTGTTGGCATTGAATTTTTCGTATAGTTTTGCTAAACTGTTATGCAACAAATATTTGAATGATAGCGACGCAACTTCCAGGTTCAACGATTACCAGTGGAAAAACTTGATCGTTATTATGGACTATGAAAAAGATCTCCAGCAAATAGCCGCCCAAGATTAATACTATAAGCAAACCAGGAGGAATGTTAATGAAGAAAAATAGAAGAAGGGACGCATTGAAAAAGGAGCAACGAAACAGAAAAATAAGACTTGCTGTTATATTCGCTTTGGCCTTTGCAGTTGTTGCATCCGTAGTCATATATAATGTAGCCAAGTTTTATGAAGGCCGTATTTATGTTGCGGAAAACGCAAGAATTATTCTGAGCAGGGACGGCACTTTTGACGCACGGCTGTTTCACGAAGATATTGCGGGCACATATGAAGAAAGCGGAAACCGCAACTCCTCTATCGTCACTTTTTTCGCAAATGACATCGTTACGCAGGGCCATATCTCCAACAACGCCCTTTCCATTCCACCCGAATGGGACGATGGACTCCACGGCCACCCCACAATCTTTTTTCTGAGGTAGCGTGTCAAAAGAAGACCTTGCCCTTACAGTACCATAGGCATTGCTGTGCGGTTGGTGTTACGGTGCCTTAGGCATTTCCTTGCTGAGTTTTGCATATTCGCCGCTCAACACCCTTTCCCACCATCCCCGGTTCTCCAGGTACCAATTCACCGTTTGTTTTATTCCGGGTAAAAACCCGGTTTCGGGCGACCAGCCTAGCTCATTGCGAATCTTACTTGGATCAATGGCGTAGCGCAGGTCATGCCCTGCGCGGTCGGCAACATGCGTGATGAGGGACTCCGGTTTATTCAATTCGCGAAGGATTATTTTAACGATGTCGATATTGCTCATTTCGTTATGCCCGCCGATGTTGTACACTTCGCCTTCCCGCCCTTGTTGCAGGATCAGATCAATCGCCTTACAATGATCAACAACGTAGAGCCAATCACGGATGTTCTCTCCTTCCCCGTATACCGGAAGCGGCTTATTACTTAATGCGTTAACAATCATAAGCGGGATAAACTTTTCTGGGAAATGGTACGCCCCGTAGTTGTTGGAACAGCGCGAGATTGTCGCAGGCAGGCCGTACGTCCTGTGGTAAGCCAGGACAAGCAAGTCTGCCGCTGCCTTGCTCGCCGAGTAAGGGCTTGAAGCGTGGAGCGGCGTCTCTTCCGTAAAAAACAGATCGGGGCGGTCAAGGGGTAAATCGCCGTAAACCTCATCAGTTGACACCTGATGAAAACGCTTGGCGGCATATTTGCGGCATGCGTCCATTAATACTTGTGTTCCGATAATGTTTGTCTTCAAGAATATCCCCGGGCTGTCAATGCTTCGGTCAACATGGCTTTCGGCGGCGAAATTCACGACAACGCCTGGGCGCTCAATTTCAAACACAGCACAGACCCGCTCGCGGTCGGTTATGTCACCCTTATAAAACGCAAAACGCGGGTTGCTCAAAACGCCCTCTAACGTCTCAAGGTTCCCCGCGTATGTCAATGCATCATAGCATATTACCCTGTCATATGGATGGGCGCCGAGCATATAATGGACGAAGTTTCCGCCAATAAACCCGGCGCCGCCTGTAACCAACAACGCACCCAATTACAATCCCCCGTATATACCCGAGAGCGAAAAGACTTGCGCTCCCGGGCTCTATTCAAAAAAATCCAGCGGTATGCGCATGGCTCGCGAAGACCTGCGCTCCCGGGCTCTATTTAAACAATCCAGCAGTTTATGCGTAGCCCGCGAAGAATTACGCTCCATCTGCGAGGAACGTAAATGACCGCATTATTGTCATGATGCTCTGCTCCCTAGTATAGGGGTCTTTCGGGGAGAACATGTTGTTTCCAGTGCCGCTCATAACACCAGCGGCTTGCACCTGGCCAACGCCCTCCACAGCCCACTCTGATATGTTGTCGTTGTCGTCAAAAGTCGCCGCTTCAGCTGGGAACGGCGTACCAATGGACTCAGCCAAACGGGACAGCATGACTGCTGCCTGCTCCCGGGTCAGCTCTGCGTCTGGGTCAAATCGGTTATTTCCTACGCCGGCGACAATGCCTGCCGCCGCCGCCTTCTGAACGTTGATGTCGTCAGTGTCGTCAAACTCCACTACCCCGTCTATCGCCCCACCCAATTTCTCATACAACGTGACAGCAAGAGCCGCAAACTCTGCACGGGTCGTAGCCTGTGTGTAGTTTGATTGTAGCTCGTACGGTACGAGGTTCAGTTCAATCGCCGCCTTAACCAGATCAGTAGCCCACGAGGAAAGGGTTCCGTCGTCTAAGGGGGCCAGTTCGGGAATTTCATCAGGCTCTTCAACAGGCTCCTCCACGGTTGCAGGCTCCAATGCTTCCCCTAATACCCTGGTGTACTCCTCCAGCACATCCCCGGGTACCCTTGCATACACCCCAGAATCATAGATTTCCATGCTCTCCGGTCCAAAATAATGCTTATATTCGAATGTTTCACCGTCAAAAACAAAATGGTGCTCCGCTATCTCGCCGCTAGCCAAGTCAATCATTCTCGTGTAGATATTATTGTAGTAGATTTCTTCGGGTGTCACGCTGATGTGATAGCCGTATTTCAGTTCTTTGTCAAAGACATACAAGTTGCTTGCATTGTTCATAATGTAGATTGATATAGCTCCGTCGTCTTTATTCCAAATTCCGTCCCATTGCCCCAGGTCGTCGTCAGACTGCGGCGGCGCAGGGCTGGTTGTGCTCTCTTCCTCCACCGGCGGCGGCTCTGCGGTAGTAACCGGCTCTTCCTCCTCAGCAGCCTTTGTTGCAGGCTCCTCGGGTTCGGCGGCGTTTTTTGAAAACACTGGCAACAAACACACTGCAAGCATAAAAACACACAATGCAATAGAAAGAATATTTTTCGAATATTTCATTTGAAAACCCTCCTTAAGATGTTCAGTGATAGCATCAATTTTATTACATGTGAAGAGCTTTGTCGATATAAATTGTAATAAATTTAGGGGCGGGTTTTTGCACATATAGTCGGGCGGATATTGAATCCGCCCCTACATCAATCGACCTTTTTTACGTTGATCAAGCCGCCCTTGACGATATCTACAGCCGGAGAGCCTTTGTATTCTATGCTTCCTGCGCCGCCCGCGTTGATTTTTAAGCTCTCGGAACAGTTTATTTTCACCACGCCGACGCCTGAGAGGTTTATTTTCGACTCCCTTGTCTGCAAATTCAAAGCGTTAAGTTCCCCAGCTCCTGACATGTCAAAACTGGCGGTATCCGCGCTGCCCGAAAGCTTGAAGCTGCCAGCCCCGGACGTACTGACGGCAACTGAGCCCACATCCAATTCCGCGTTGCCTTCGCAGGCCCCTGCCGTCATAAGGTCGAACGAATCAACTGCGATCTTGTCGTGCGCTTTAAAAGCCGAGGCTCCAGAGATATTTAGTTGCTCCAAAACTGGAGTGGAAACTGTCAGCACTGGCGCTGTTCCTGTATTAAAGTTTATGCTTCTTGCTGAGCTAACAACCAACTCGCCGTCTTTTACCTCTACTGTGTAGTGTTCCCGAAGATTTGGGTACGTTTCTAGTGTGACAGTGCCCGAGGGGACGGCGTAATAATGTATATCAAAATACCCTTCTGCCCGTATTTTGCTGTATTCGCCAACGTTGAACTCGTAAGTCTCTATATCGCCTTTCCCCAATATTGCGCCTTGCCCCGTAAAATTGATTGCCACACACCCGGAAAGTAGCAGGGCAAAAAGTATTATGGCGAGTATTGTGGCGAGTATTGTGGCAAACATCGCGGTATGCGTATTCATATGTTCGTTCTTATGCGATGCGTTTGACACTGATATAGGTTCATTCTTTTGCGTATTCATATGTCCATTCATATGCGTTGCGTTTGACACTGCTATGGGTTCATTCTTATGCGTATTCATATGTTCATCTTCCTTTCCATTAATCTTGAGGTCAGGGCAAATAGCCCTGCGGTTTCCACCAGGGTTAAAAGGACGGCAATCACAAGGCCTGCCTGGCTACTAACCGTTATTGTTATAAATGCCCCATATGCGGAGACTGACCCAAAAGGCGCCAGCACAAACCACAACAAGCTTCCAATATATACACATGCTATGCCAAACAGCAAAGCAAGTAAGCCGGAAGCGGGTTTCTTATACAGGATCGATTTTTTTGCTGTCACACTGAACATAATAACCATGAGAAAAAACAAATAGCACGCAATCATAAGTATCAGCAATGAAAAGCCATACAGCACTTCTGATGCGCCCATGCCAGCGAAAGCCCCCCATACCATTTTTGATATACTCTCCCCTGCTATATTGATACTCAGCCAAACCTCCCCGGTTATTACAACCGCCATAGTGATAATGTCCATTGCAGCCATGACAATTGCGCTTGAGAGCAGTATCCTCCAGCGAGGCGACGGCACCAACGCAAACATGTATGCTTCGGGCGTGGAAAACATACAGCCGGCAATAGATACGTCACATACAATATTCACGGCCATCATAGCGGCAATCGCAAGCCCGCCAAGCGACACTGCCGTGACGTGTGCGGCAAATGGCAGCAGACCCAGCGACCCCAGGGTAATGAAAACCAGATCCATAACAAAAATAATTGCGAACATGCCCCCGCGCAACAACAACCCGGTGCGAAGCACATACTTAAAATGAGCCTTCATGGGTAAACACCTCCAAATATGCCTGTTCAACGGTTTTACCGCTATCCTCGCGCATGGCATCGCATGTGCCAGAGAATACGATCTTCCCCTTTGACAGGAAGTATACACTATCAAAAATGCGTTCAATATCCTTAACCATATGCGTAGAGATAAGAGCAGACGCCCCCTCCGGCAGCATAGCAAGAATTGCGTCTATGACACGGGTTTTTCCAACCGGGTCAATCCCGTCCAGCGGCTCGTCAAGCAGGTACAAGCTGGTTTTACGGGAGAAAGTCAGCCCGATGACGAGGCGCTCCCTCATGCCCTTTGACAGGCTACGGGTATTTACACCCAGGACGCCCTCTAGTTCCAAAATGCTCATTATCTCATTGGCGCGGCCCTGCGAATAATCCGGGTACATATCCTCGTAAAACTTGAATGCGTCGCGTACGCGCATCCAGCGCGGAAATACCATGGCGTCGGGGCAAAACCCCATGGTTTGCCTAGCCTCCGGGCCGGATTCGGCACCCTCATGGTAACGCACCGTACCGGACGACGGCTGGAGCAGCCCTGCAACAGTCTTAAGCAGGGTTGTCTTGCCCGATGCGTTTGGCCCAAGCAACCCGACAATCTGCCCCGGGTATATTGCCATATCAATACCGCGCAGCGCTTCACAGCCCCGGAAATGCTTTTCGAGACCTGCGACTTCAAGAATCGGCTTCATATTGGCTCCCCCCTTCCATAAACAATGCAAGTTCACTGACAATCTCCTTGTCCGTGCACCCCAGTGCCCGCATTTCCTCAACAAAACGGCGCAGGGAGTCCAAGGCAAGGGTGCGGTATGTTTTATCAGTCATGTTCGTATCCTCCGTAAAAAAATATCCGACGCCGCGCCTACTGTTGATAAGCCCGTCCCGTTCCATTTCTTGATATGCGCGCTGCATGGTGTTAGTATTGACGCGTAACAGCACGGACATCTCCCGTATTGACGGTATCCGCTCACCCGGCACTATATCGCGCCGGACAAACGCCCTCCTGAACTGGAGGGTTATCTGGTGGTAAATCGGCATCCGGTCGTCAAATGCCAAACCCCACTGTTCCCAAAACGGCATTGTATCACCTCCTTTAGTGTACCACTACACTAATACACTATAACATATTCTGTGTCATGTCAAGAGAAATATAAAAAAAAAGCACAAAGTCTGATAATGTAAGAAAAGGCACGAAGTCAAAATTGTGAATATAATGTACGAAGAAAAAAGCGAAAGTGCCAATCAATTATCGCATTAAATGCGAGTTTCACATTTAATGTGGAATAACGAGCTTCGCGGTTCAAATATAATGACAAACTCCGCATTTTAAGTGGAATAACAAGCTTCGCGGTTCAAATGGAATGACACACTTGGAAAAATGCAAAGCCATAAGAATGAGAGTGGATTCTCTCTACGACTATACGAGGGTTGGCAAGTACTTAAACTCTCTGAATGATACCAGCATCTTTCAGTTGTTTATTTGCGCTTATGCAATTTTCAATTTTTCCATCAATAGAAAAGTTCGCATTTATTATTGGGCTATACCATCTTTCATGGTCACCTTTTCCGTACCTCACAAACGTACATCCGTGGGCTTTCAGAATGTCTTTCACTTGTTTCGTATAATCACCCATCAACTCACCGCTTTTATTTCATCTATCCTATCCTTCATCGTAATCAGCAAGTGTATATCTCCTTTATGCCCCAGTTCTTTATTCGCAATATCCTGTATTGCTATCTTCATGCGCACAACCAAAGCGTCAAAAGAGCCTTCTTCTAAGGTTAATCGCAGTTCTTCGCAATTGGCAATCCACATTTTGTCAATATATTCAAATACAATCTTAAATTGCTTCATCATAAGTCAACTCCTTTTTAATAATGTGGCAAAGACCACTATTGTAAATAATACCTCTACATGGTATCTCAGATAGAACTGATAATCAAGTTGCGGAACAATTTTCGCTCGTACTCGTTCGCTTGTACTCGACTCAATGCTCTGTCTATTCAAATACCCCCTCTTCGTCATTGCGAGGAGCGTAGCAACGAAGCAATCTAGTCTGTGAAATCTCTGTTTTGCTGTATTTTCCCGTTAATTCGGTGCCTGGATTGCTTCGCTTTGCTCGCAATGACGAGGGGTATTTGAATATTTCACAATGCTCATATTGCTCTATTTGCGAAGACTAGCATTAAGGGGGAAATTGAAAATTTCAGCGGGTTGCCCCCACTGGGTGGGTTGCACTAGCCGAGAGGGTTGCCCCTGCAGGTAGGATTGCCCCCCCCGGTAAGGTACGGTTGCATGGAGTCGTATTCGCTGAACCCAAATTCTGTAATCCTCATTAGCGACACCGCTGCAATTAACTCTTC
>Ga0099364_10007774_pt1 | contig 15239 bp, 14 predicted proteins | sample TergutTh196P3_FD_73070 | JGI IMG/M metagenome (GOLD analysis project Ga0099364, IMG submission 73070) | Microcerotermes parvus P3 segment gut microbial communities from Pointe-Noire, Republic of the Congo - Th196 P3 | ecosystem: Host-associated > Arthropoda: Insects > Digestive system > Gut ... | reverse complement strand
CCAAATTGTGACATCTCCCAAATACCCAATTACCAATACTGGTAAGCGATACAGGCAAATTTACAGATAATAGGTTTTGATGTTCATAAAACGCGTAATTTCCTATTCTGTCAACGCCCTCGACAATAACCACATGTTCAATTTGATCTTTCAGGGATGACCATGGCGAATTGTTATCCATATCGTAATCCATAATCGCGCCTGTTCCGGTAATTGTTAGCGTTCCGTTATCAAACGTAGCGATTACGCTCGATGGGGTTACAGCGCCAATATTCCAAGGATTTGCGCTGACTGTTGCCGTGCACATCAATGTACATGCTATAAACAATGACGTCAGCCGATGCTTTGCTGTAGAGACGTGGCATGAGGCATATCTACCTGTGTGTGTTATGTGCTTCAGATAACTCATATTCCTTCTTTCGTTAATATTTCTATGATTTCCGCTACTTCATCGAAGGTTAATCCGGTGACGGTTGCCATCATCTCTGTTGAATATCCGGCATTCATGCAGTTAGCGATTGTTTTCTTGTTGGTGTTTGCCTCCCCTTCAGCTCGTCCTTTTGCCTCGCCTTCATAAAAAGCAGTATTCATTTCGCTATTCCTTATGCGTTTTGCCTCTACGTCATACAAGTAATCCTTTTTCTCTTCTTCCGTAAGATTATCAAAATACAATACTTCGCGAGCCTGCTTAAGACCCTGAGCAGTAAAATCATCCCTTATTTTGTTGTTTTTAAAATAGTAAACCCATTCGTCAAGAGTGTTTCTCGCAATATCATTGAACTTATTTACTTTGATTATGTAATATTCAGGAAATAAATCATCGGCTACTGTTTTACCGTAGAGCGAAAACTGTTTACTTGTCAGATACAGTTCTTTATTTGTATGAAGTCCCTTGAAAGTAGTTATCCCGTGATATACATAATCATCGCCAATTCCAAGGTCGAAGTAGACTATGTTCACCGAATATACTTTTCGAATTGTAGAATATTCTTCTTTTTCGTGAATATGCTCGGTTATTGACTTGCTAACGCCATAGAGCATACGCTGGAAGTAATCGACTTCACTGTCATATTGCAACTCTATGATTATTAATTCTTTATCATCGGCTTCTACGAATATATCCACTCTGTTGAACTTATCCTCTGGAGCGGTTTTGTTGCCATCGCTTTCGCCTATGTGCTTAATGATAATCTTACGATGCAACAGTTCGCTCAAAAAGCCCTCCAATATACCGAAGTTGGCTTTATTGCGAAGCAGGCGTTTCATCGCCCAATCAAACGAAATCATACTGCGCGTTTTCATCTATACATTAAATAATAAGCTACATACATGTTCAAAAATTACATACAAAATATCAACGACAAAAGTAAACATTTTTTTTTACAAAACAATTTTTTTCACTTTTTTATTATAAACGACAAAAAAAATTAAATATTTACGAAATGAATAAAAAAATACAAAAATTATTCATTATTCATTTTTTTGCGTTATCTTTGCGCGGAATTTATTAAACATTAAACATTAATTAGATGAAATTCAGAATATTTGTTCTATTTACTGCCGTTGCTGTTATGGCTTCTTGCGGTGGAAGCAGTCAGACAGGAGAAGCATGTTGCAGCAGTGAAAAAACGTGTAGCCAGGAATCAGCTTGCTGTACAGCAGATTTAAAAAAAATTATTAGCGCTCAGATCTTTATAAAAGCTGAAAAAGTTGATGAATTTTTGGCTGCAACCAAAGAACTAATTGAGTTGTCGCGCGCTGAAGAGGGCTGTATCAGCTATACTTTGTATCAGGATCCGCACGACAGCACCAAATTTTTCTTCTTCGAAGAATGGAAAAATCAAGCTGCGGTTGATTACCATTTTTCAACAGAACACTTCCAAAACTTTGGCAAAATACTGGAAGAGTGCGCATCAGGTGATCCTGTTATCACCATATTTGATTCCGCAAGCGAAACGAAAGTCTGATAGATTTTTTCTATACAGTCTATTTTTAGAGGGAGTCATTTGAAAGTTTATATTGAAACGTATGGCTGCCAAATGAATGTAGCCGATAGCGAGGTAGTTGTCTCTGTCCTTGCTGGTGTAGGGTATGTAGTAACTTCAACACTTTCTGAAGCTGACCTTGTTTTGGTAAATACCTGTTCGGTACGAGAAAATGCCGAACAGCGTGTTAGAGGGCGATTAGGAGTATTCAGCGCAGAAAAAAGAAAACGTCCCTGGTTGTTGGTAGGCGTAATCGGCTGCATGGCTGAACGCTTGAAACATCAGCTCTTGGAAGAAGAACAGTCTGTGGATTTGGTGGTTGGACCCGATTCATATCGCGATTTGCCCAATTTGGTACGTAGCGCAGGCTCTGGACTGAAAGCCGTAAATGTGTTGCTTTCACGCGAGGAGACCTATTCGGATATAAGCCCTGTGAGGATGGACATTAACCGCGTGTCTTCGTTTGTTACGATAATGCGCGGATGCAATAACTGTTGTGCGTATTGTATCGTGCCATATACGCGCGGAGCTGAGCGCAGTCGCAGTGTGGAAACCATAGTTCGCGAAGTTCGTGAGCTCGTTGATATGGGCTATAAGGAGGTTACTTTGCTGGGTCAAAATGTTGATTCTTACAGATGGCAAAATGAAAACGGTGATGTTATAAGCTTTGCTCGACTGCTTGAGTCAGTAGCATCAGTTTCTCCAGAAATGCGAGTGCGATTTTCAACATCGCATCCAAAAGATATGACAGATGATGTGTTGCATGTGATGTCGTCACATCATAACATTTGCAAAAGCATTCATTTGCCAGCCCAATCAGGCAGTACGCGTATATTGGAACTGATGCGTCGCGGTTACACTCGCGAGTGGTATTTGAGTCGTATTGAAGCAATAAAACGTATTATTCCAGATTGTGGACTGTCCACCGATATAATAGCCGGTTTTTGCACCGAAACGGAGGATGACCATCGCGACACTATCTCGCTGATGAAGCAGGCGCAATTCGATTTTGCGTTTATGTTCAAGTATTCAGAGCGACCAAATACGTTGGCTGCGCGCAAAATGAATGATGATGTTCACGAAAATGTGAAAACACGACGTTTGCAGGAAATTATAGACGTACAGGGACAGCTATCAACCAGGAGCAAACAACTCTGCATAGGGAAAATTTATGAAACGCTTGCTGAAAATATTTCCAAAAAGTCAAATGTCGAACTATCCGGGCGCAATTCGCAAAATATGGTTGTGGTTTTTCCAATGGGAAATCATCTACCAGGTGATTATGTAAAGGTGAGGATTACCGCTTGTACTCAGGCAACGCTAATCGGCGAACTTGTGTAATTTTTTTATCAAATAAAATTAAATTCCCAATTCGGTCGCAATGTTTTTAATTTTGTCGATTAATGACTGATTTACTCTGTCATATTCGTCGACTGAAGGCAAAGGTTCTTTAACGCTGATGTAATACTTTATTTTCGGCTCTGTTCCTGAAGGGCGAATCGTTATCTTTGTGCCGTCGTCAGTGAAATATTGCAATACGTCAGATTTGGGCAAGTCTATTTTTTCGGTTTTGCCGTTTGTCAGGTCGGTGGCAACAAGTTTTTCGTAGTCGGACAGCTTCACTACTTTAGAGCCAGCTATGGTTTTGAGTGGAGCGTTACGGTAGTTTTCCATCATTGCATTAATTTCTTCAGCTCCTGATTTTCCTTTTTTCACGATGGATACGCCTGCTTCCTTGTAGAAATTGTATTGAGCAAAAATATCCAATAACAGCTCGAACATCGTTTTGTTCTGGTCTTTTGCCCATGCGGCAATTTCGGCAAAAAAGGCGCACGACATAACCGCGTCCTTGTCGCGTACAAACTCTCCGCAAAGATATCCGTAGCTTTCCTCGCCTCCTCCTATGAAGGTTCTTTTGCCTTCATTCTTGCGAATGATTTCGGCAATCCATTTGAAACCTGTAAGCACATCGTAGCAAGGCACATTGTTTTTGGCTGCTATTTCAGCCAACAATTCAGAAGTTACAATAGTTTTGACTATGTATTCCTTTCCGGTCAATTTTTCAAGTTCGCTCCAACGCTTAAGCAAATAATGTATAAGTAATGCCGCAGCCTGGTTGCCGTCAACAAGCGTCCATTCGCCGACAGTGTTCTTTACGGCAATAGCAACTCGGTCGGCATCGGGGTCAGTGCCCATCACAATGTCGGCATCTATTTCTTTAGCCTTTTGAATTGCAAGGCTCAAGGCTGCCTGTTCTTCCGGGTTGGGCGAGATAACCGTAGGGAAATTGCCGTCTGTAATGTCTTGTTCGGGAACGTTGTAGATGTTTGTGAATCCCATCTTTTTCAACATCATCGGTACTAATTCTACTCCAGTTCCGTGTATAGGAGTATACACAATTTTCAAATCCTTGTGTCGCTCAACGGCGTCGGGCGAAAGCATAAGACCAAGAATAGCGTCGGTATAAATTTTGTCTATGTCTTGTCCTATAGCAGTTATCAACTCTTTGGGTCCGTTGAATTTTACCGATTCGATAGTTGTACGGTTCACTTCTTCTATTATTCCCTTGTCGTGAGGCGGAATCACTTGTGCTCCATCGTTCCAGTAAGCTTTGTATCCGTTGTATTCCTTCGGGTTGTGCGAAGCAGTGATGACCACGCCTGTTTGACAACCGAAATGCCGAATTGCAAACGAAAGCTCGGGAGTAGGACGTAATGCCTCGAAGAGAAATACTTTTATTCCGTTGGCAGCAAATATGTCTGCTACTGTTTGAGCAAACAAACGGCTGTTGTTGCGGCAATCATGAGCCACGGCAGCCGAGAGTTGTGGCGTTACATCATCATTTCCTTCAGATAGGGTAGGGTAGGGGGCGTTTTTTTTGATATAGTTACACAAGCCCTGTGTTGCTAATCCAACAGTATATATATTTACACGGTTGGTTCCCACGCCCATCAGTCCGCGCAGTCCACCGGTACCAAATTCCAGATTCCTGTAAAAGCATTCTGTTAATTCTGCCGGATTGTTTTCCATCATGTGTTTGACCTGTGCGCGTGTCGATTCATCGAAAGCGTCTGAAAGCCAAGTCATAGCCATGGTCTTTACTTCAATTGATATTTTTTCGTTGTCCATTGATTTGGAATTATTATTGAATAAAAAAAAAAATTTTGCAAATATAGTTATTTTTTTAAAAAAAATACATATCTTTGCAGCGTCAAAAAAAATGGACTCGTAGCTTAATTGGATAGAGCGTCTGACTACGGATCAGGAGGTTGGGGATTCGAGTTCCTCCGAGTCCGCTTTGATAACCAGGGTCTTACGGAGAAATTTGTGAGGCTCTGGTTTTTTAAAAATAATCAAGACGTAATAAATGCGAAACAAAAGATTACCAATCGGCAATGAGTTCTTCGCCTCTATGATAGAGGAGGACTATTACTATGTTGATAAGACCTTATTTATACGGGATATTTTAGACAAGAGAGCAAAATTTACATTATGCATCCGTCCGCGACGCTTCGGTAAGACACTCAATCAGACTATGCTCAAATGCTTCTTTGAAGACACCGCGCCTTTGGGCGGCAAAGATACGCGGACGCTTTTCAATGGACTGAAAATAGAAAACGCCGGAAGCGAATATATGGAGCATCAGGGTAAATATCCGGTTATATTTTTGAGTTTTAAGGAGGCGAAACTGAAAACGTTTGAAAACTCGTATGAGGAGATGAAAAAAATAATCGCCAATGAATTTAAGCGACACTCTTACGCATCAGAAAAAATTTTCAACGACGATGATAGGGATGTATTTCATAAACTATCGTCCCGTAATGGTTCACCCAACGATTATAACACTTCGCTCAAATTTCTTTGCGAATGTTTGGAGCGTTATCACGGAAAAAAAGTTGTAATTTTAATCGACGAATACGATGTGCCGCTTGAAAACGCTTGGCGGCGCGGCTACTATGACGACATGGTCGATTTCATTCGTTCGATAATGGGTAGCACCCTAAAAGGCAACGAAAATCTGCAGTTAGCCGTAATAACAGGATGTCTGCGGATTTCAAAAGAAAGCATCTTCACAGGACTAAATAATATTGACGTTATATCAATCCTCGAAGACCGTTACGATGAATATTTCGGTTTTTCTCAAGCGGAAGTGGACGTTATGCTCGAGCATTATAATTTTGTAGATAAAACGCAATCCGTAAAAGACTGGTACGATGGCTATCTGTTTGGAAACAAGAAAGTTTATAATCCATGGAGCGTCATTAACTGCATAAGCAGATTTACTGACAATCCGAATCGCAAGCCCAAGCCTTATTGGGCAAACACCAGCAGCAATGATATTGTCAGGAAAATATTGGAAAATGTTATCGGCGACGTCAGAACGGACCTTGAGACGTTGATGACAGGCGGAGTAATTTCAAAAAAAATCCACGAAGACGTAACTTACGATGAAATAGAAAAAGACATTGATAACCTTTGGAACTTTTTGTTTTTTACTGGCTATTTGAAAAAAGTAGACGAACATCGCGTAGGCGTACATACTATTTTGGATTTGGCAATACCCAATCTGGAAATACAATATATTTATGAAACCAAGATAGACGAATGGCACAAAGAGAAGATCAAAGAGAAAGATTTCAGACTGTTTTTCGAAGCATTATTGAACGGTAAAGAAGAAATCGTCAAACAGGAATTGAACAATGTTATTTTTGATACGATAAGTTATTTTGACGGCAAAGAAGATTTTTATCACGGGCTCATAGTCGGCATTCTTGGCAAGTTGCAATACTACAACGTAAAGTCCAACCGCGAAACCGGTCTGGGACGATGTGATATAGTGTTAAAACAAGCCACGCGTCGAGACAAAGCCGTGCTTATGGAGCTAAAGTGGACTAACGAAGAGAAAAATCTGAAAAAAGAATGTGACGCTGCGCTCAAACAAATTGAAGACAACAAATACGCCGACGAACTGGTATCAGAAAACTATACCGACATCATCAAATACGGTATTGCGTTCTGCGGAAAATATTGCGAGGTAAAAAAAGGGAATTAAAAAAATCAAAATTTAAAAACTATTCATACCTTTGCGGCGTTAAGAATTTATTTGAATGAGTGTAAAAGACAAGTTGGTAGAACGCTTTACCATTTCCATAAAAATGCTTTATACCTTGCAACAAGGCAAAAACAGGCTCGATGAAGAAGCCCAATTAAGGATAGCGTCGTTTGTTAAATCTCAAATGACCGAAGACGGCGCCTTTATGGACAAAAACGGCAATAGCGACCTGTACTATACCGTCTTTGGTTTAATGCTGGCCTATGTTTTTAATCTGAATATCAACACAAAACAATGCGAGCAATGGCTGAATAAACAGAACGACAAACTGTCGGACTTGGTCTATTATTCTGCGTATATTCGTAGCCGTATGCTGTGTAAGTTGTTTAAATCAGGCAAATTGAAATTTGCTTTAGCGCATTTTTTCAAAACAAAACAAACGTTGCCCAATTTTACGGTTTATCCGCACGATGATAAATTTTCGCCATATTCTCAATTTTTGGCGCTGTCATTGACGGAAGATTTAGGGACTACAACCGCAAGCCATCAGGAAATACAAACTAATTTATCGGAATATTGCGTTAAAACAGGCGGATACAGCAATATCAGAGGAGGCAAAACGGCTACGACCAACGCCACGGTTGCCGCTCTTGCTGTAAAAGGGCAATTATCAGGTTATCAAATCAATAATGATGTAGATTATCTGCGTTTGGCGCAAGATGAGAGCGGCGGTTTTTTTGCCAACCGTTCCGCGCCTGTTCCCGATTTGCTTTCTACGGCAACGGCATTGTTCATGCTGAAATGCCACTGCGTTAGTCCACGCATCAATCCCGATAACTTTATTGACGCGCATTGGCTACCATCGGGAGGCTTTTGCGCCACGCTGTTAGACCAAGCCAGCGATGTAGAATATACGTTCTACGGGCTTTTGGCGCTGGGATATGTAATATAAATAATAAAACAAGTATATTCTATGAAATCAGAACAAATAAACGAAATGATTAATGCGTTGAGTGAAAGTTTGTTGCGCAGGCGTTCGGCAAACGGATTGTGGCGTGGAAAACTTTCTTCGAGCGCTATTTCTACGGCAGTTGCGGTCTTTGCGCTGCATATGGTTGATAAGGACAAATACCGCGCGTACATTCAAAATGGCGCTGCATGGCTGCATGATACAATGCTGCCCGAAGGCGCATGGGGCGATACCGTAGAAAGCCCGCCCAACATGACCGCAACGCTGTTGTCGTATGCCGCCTTACACGCGGTAGACGAGCCTTCGGAAAAGGCGAAAAACTTCTTGAAGGAAAAATTTGGCGGCTTGGACGACGCGCAAATCACACAAGGCGTTTTGGCTCACTACGGAACAGATTTGACGTTTTCGGCGCCAATACTGTCAATGTGCGCTCTATCGGGAGTGGTCAGCAGTTGGGAAAATGTACCGCAACTGCCTTTTGAACTGTCCGTTGTACCTCAACGTTTTTTTCGTTTTTTGCGCCTGCCGGTAGTCAGTTACGCCATACCCGCCTTGATAGCGGTGGGTATCATGCGACACAGGAAAGGAAAAAAGGGAATATTTTATCGCCTGCGCGAAATGTTTATACCAAAATCGCTTCGGGTAATGGAAAAAATACAGCCCGCACACGGCGGATTTCTCGAAGCGGCGCCATTAACGGCGTTTGTTACGATGTGTATGGCGGCTTCCGGTTTTTGTGACCACCCCGCAACGCAACGGGCAGTGGGTTTCCTGACCGATACCGTTAGGGAAGACGGCGCATGGGCAATAGATACCGACCTTGCCTGCTGGGTAACGGCGTTAAGTATCAGGGCGTTGGGCGACAGGTTAGAAAACAGGGAAGAATTGTCTGAATTAGTAAGAAAAAACGCCTTTAAGGAAAAGCACCCATTCACGGGCGCAAAAGAAGGCGGCTGGGGCTGGACTGACCTGCAGGGCGCAGTACCCGACGCCGATGATACGGCGGGAGCGTTGGCGGCGTTGCATATTTTGCTCGACGGAAAAATTTGCCCCGAAGTAGAAAAGGGCGTCGAATGGCTATTGGCGTTGCAGAACAGCGATGGCGGTATCCCCACGTTTTGCAAGGGCTGGGGCAAACTTCCGTTTGACCGCAGCAGTCCCGACATTACCGCACATGCGTTTTTGGCGTTTGAATTGTGGCGCGATGCGCTACCCGAAAAATTGAGGAAAAAAGTTGATACGGGCATGAAGCGTATGCTGCGATGGTTGAAAAAAATACAGCACCCCGACGGCTCATGGGTTCCCCTCTGGTTTGGCGATCAGGACGCAAAAGACGAGCGTTCGCCTGTGTATGGAACTGCCGTAGTCGTTGAACATCTGAACATTTCATCAAATCCGCTTGCAAAGGAACTCGCCGCCAAAGGCGCCGCATATCTCGTTTCGGCGCAGAACGATGACAACGGCTGGGGAGGCGTACACGGCGTCAAGTCAAAAATAACAATGACAGCGAAAGCAATAAGCGCATTAGCCGCTTTTGCAGCACAATATCCCGAAAACCTCGAAAAAGGATTGGAATATATCTATACAGTCTATCAATCGGGCGAATTGGAAAAAAGAGAACCTATCGGACTGTATTTTGCGCGTTTGTGGTACTCAGAAGGATTGTACAATATTAGTTTTGTGTTGAACGCATTGAATAAAATGAAAACATAGTATTATGCCGTTTTCCCTATCGTCTCATTCATACTTCCAGTGCGATATCCTTGAAGATCGAGAGAGACGTAAATAAATCCGGCTTGTTTGACTTTTGTGTAAATTGTTTCGCGCAAGTCGGCTTTTAATAATTTTTCTATTTCGTTTGGATTGACCTCTATACGCGCTAAATTGCCGTGATGCCTCACCCTTGCCTGCTTGAACCCTAAGTCAAGCAACAATTGTTCGGCTGTTTCTATGGCTTTTAGTTTTTCTGCCGTGATTGTTTCACCGTATGGAAAACGTGAGGCGAGACACGCAAACGACGGCTTATCATGCGTTGATAACCCCATTTCACGTGACAGTTCTCGAATTTCCGACTTCGTCAAACCTGCTTCCCGCAAAGGACTGAGTACTCCAAGTTCTTTAGTTGCCTGCATACCCGGACGATAATCGCCAGCATCATCCATATTAGAGCCTTCTATCAGAGGTAAGCCTTGAACGGCGCTTATATTTTTAAAACCTGAAAACAAATTCTTTTTACAGAGATAGCAACGGTTTACAGGATTTTGTGCAAAACCTTCAACAGCAAGTTCGTTTATCGAGTATTCAATCAGACGAATGTTATTATCAGCGGCAAACTTGCGCGCTTCATCCGTTTCGCGGGTAGGATATAACTGCGATACGGCGGTTATTGCAATGGTTTTGTCGCCAAGCGTCTGATGCGCTACCTTCAACAGAAAAGTAGAATCAACTCCGCCCGAAAAGGCTACTGCAACGCTGCCCAAATCTTTGAGAGAGCATTGCAATTTGTTCAATTTTGATTGTAATGTATTCATTTGAATATTAAAAATGTAAAAATAACTCTATCCGAATCTTTTGTTTACTTCGTTATACATGTATGTAATCTTTTGTTTCGGGTCTCCTTCCCCCAGCGTTTCTATCGGCAAATAACCGCGATAAGTTGATGCGTCAATGATTTTTTTCAATCGGTCTAAATCTGTTATCACGAGTTCATCGTTTATATACATGTTTTCCTTAACCTGCCATGTTATGGCAAGTGGAATAGTTTGTTCTATTTCGCCAAAAGGGTCTGGTCCGCGATAACTTCCAATATCGAGCATCAGCCCCAGCCAATCAGACTTGACATTATCGAAAATATACTTGACATGCTCTGCTGTTTTTATAAAATCGTTGTGGTTTTGCAGCGCTATCATCACTCCGTGTTTACCTGCAAATTCGGCACATTCTCGTATATCATCAACTATCCATTGTGCAGCCTGTTCCCATGTATATCCTTGCGGGGCTCCTCTACCGCCGGCAAAAATACGTAACGTTTGTGCTCCAAGTTTTGAAGCGACAATAACCCAATCCTTTACATGTTGCTTTTCTGCTGCGCGTTCTGCGGCATCCGGCAATGTAAAATTGTTGCGAACGCCCGTTCCGCATATCTCAAGCCCTAATTTGAAGGCATACCGTTTAACATGATAAATATATTCATCAGTTGGTACAGAGGGATACCCTGGGAAGTAGTATCCCGTGAGATCAACGCCTTCGAAACCTGTTTGCGCGGCAAAATCAAGCATATCGTCAATATTCATATCTCCGTCCATAAGAGGTCGATTGAACGAATATGCGTTGAGCGAAATTTTCACCTTAACGGGTAAACCAGTCGAAACGCTTCGGCAAAAAGAGTTGCTAAACGGGAAAAATGCAACAGGAAGACCTGCTGCCATCTGTAAAAAATGACGTCGTTCCATACGATTTTTTGGTTTTAAAAATTTTTACAAAGGTAACATTAATTGTAAAGGTTTTCAATTTTTTCAAAACATTTTTTATATTTTTTTATATTTTTTTCAAAATTTTCAGTATTTTTGCAGAAAATTTTAGAAAACATGAAAAAAATAGTATTTTTTGCCATTTTTATGGCATGTATTTTTAGTAGTTGCGATGAAGTTCGTGATTTATTGCCGAAAGAATTGACCAACGATGAGGTCATTGCCGGTTTGAAAGAAGCCTTGACTATTGGAGCACAGGTTTCATCAACAAAAGCGTCTTCGGAAGACGACGGTTTCATCAACAACAGTCGGATACGTATTCCTTTGCCTGAGGAGGTGCAAGGCTTGGTAGATGCGTTAAGTTTTTTGGATGATATTCCACCGTCTGTTTTGAGCGCTGCTGCGGTATTAATGCCTGCGTTGAACGTTGACATTACCAAACAAGTTTCTGATTTGGGGGATGCCATAAACGGCGCAGCCCAGGAAGCCGCAAAGGGAGCATTTAAAGTATTTGCAGACGTGATAACGGGTATCGATATTCGTGACGGTTTCGATATTCTAAAGGGCGATTACCAAAACAGTGGCGACACTGCAGCAACCCATTATCTGCGAATTAATGCATCCAATGGACTGAGAGAGGAGTTTATGAAAGTGGTTACACCTGCAATTGCAAGTATGGATGTTATCACGAAATTTTGGGAACCGCTTGTGAGCACTTATGCCACATTTCATAATCAGTATACAGGCACAAGTGAATTTACCGTTTCACTTGTTGCCAATATATTAGGTATTGACCTTCCTGATATTCCTCCCGTACCCGACCAAAATCTGGATTCATACATCACAAACCGCGCTATTGGCGGCTTAATGTTGTTGGTTGGCGACCAGGAAAAGTTAATCAGGGACAATCCCGTAGGATGGGGTACTGAATTGTTGGAAAGAGTGTTTGGGAAGAAATAATAAATTTGAACAAAAATCTAACAAAATATATATTTTTTTGTGAAAACAAAAAAAAGCCTTATCTTTGCCGTTCGAAAAATTTTAAAATTTTAGTATTAAGTTAGTAATTTATAGTAGTTTATGTTAAATCATTATGAGACCGTTTTCATTGTAACTCCCGTTTTGTCTGATGCCCAGATGAAGGAAACGGTCAAAAAATTTAGAGATCTCCTCACGGGCGAAGGAGGCGAAATAGTGAGTGAAGAAGATTGGGGGCTGAAAAAATTGGCATATCCAATCCAAAAAAAGACAACCGGGTATTATTACCTGATTGAATTTAAGGCTATGCCAACGTTCATTAAGAAGTTTGAGACCGAATTTCGCCGCGACGAGCGTATAATACGTTTTCTTACTATGGCTATGGACAAGTTTGCAATAGAATATGCCGCAAAAAGAAGACAGAAGAAAAGTGAACCACCAACAGAAAAAATAAAGGAGGAATAGAAAATGGTACAAAATTCATCGGAAATTAGATATTTAACCCCGGTAACGGTTGATGTACTTCGTAAAAAGTTTTGCCGTTTCAAAAAAATGGGAATCAAATACATTGATTACAAGGACCCCGAGTTTTTGAAAAAATTCCTGAACGAGCAAGGTAAAGTTTTACCGCGCAGATTAACAGGAACATCACTGAAGTATCAAAGAAAAATGTCAAGGGCAATCAAACGCGCACGTCATTTGGCATTGTTGCCTTATGTAACTGATTTATTGAAATAAAAGGAGGTTTACGAAATGGAAATTATTTTAAAACAGGATGTTAATAATTTAGGCTCGAAAGATGACATCTTAACCGTTAAGGACGGTTATGCCCGCAATTTTCTTATACCCAAAGGATTTGCTACTATGGCTACTGTTTCGGCAAAAAAAGTACTTGCCGAAAATATTAAGCAGCGAGCTCACAAAGAAGCAAAACTAAAAGCCGAAGCCGAAAGGAAAGCCGCCGGAATGGCAGGATTGAAGCTCACAATTGGAGCCAAAACAAGTACAACGGGCAAAATTTTTGGCTCAGTGAATACTATCCAAATATCAGAGGCGCTGCTTGCGTTAGGTTTCGAAGTCGATAGAAAAAATATCAAACTTCAAGAAGAACATATTAAGGAAATCGGCTGTTATAAAGCTAAAATTAAGACACATAAGGATGTGTTCGTAGAAATTGATTTTGATGTTATTTCAGAATAATATAAAATGTAAAGGAAATGTTAACCGTTGAAAAGATAGGCGGAACTTCCATGTCGAAGTTTCATGATGTGTTACAAAACATTGTGTTGTACAATCGTTTGCCTGATAAGATGTATAACCGCATTTTTGTCGTTTCTGCATACGATAATATTACCAATCTTTTATTGGAACACAAGAAATCAGGACAGGCGGGCGTCTATACCAAGTTCTACAACAACGAAGAATATGAGCCTGCGCTGGACGAATTGTGTAACAAGTTGATAGAAATCAATCGCCAGTTTGAAGATATTAAGTTGAACCAATTTGAAGCAGACCAATTCATCAAAAAACGGTTTGCTCATGCTCGTCAATTTCTCAATAGTATTGCCAAAGTTATGGCTTCGGGTTATGTCAATAAAAAAGACCTGTATCTGGCTGCTCGCGAAATATTAGCCTCCATAGGCGAGGCACATTCGGCGTTCAATATGGTTAATATTCTAAAAAACAACGGAATAAAAGCTACATTCATAGACCTTTGCGGCTTCTACGATTCAGAACCGTTAACCATTGACGAGCGTATAAAAATGGCATTTAAAAATATTGATTTTTCGAAAACCCTTTGCGTGGCTACCGGTTATACAAAAGGAACAGAAGGTATTATGCGTGCGTTCGACAGAGGCTATTCAGAAGTCACTTTTAGCAAAATTGCCGTAGAAGTTAACGCAGATGAAGCCGTTATTCACAAAGAATATCATCTATCGAGCGCCGACCCCAATATTGTCGGCGAAGACCAGTGTTTGCCTGTAGGTCATACAAGTTTTATCATAGCCGACCAGTTAGCCGATATAGGTATGGAAGCCATCCATCCCAAAGCTGCCAAGCCTCTCGAAATGAACGGTATCAACATCAGAATAAAGAATACTTTTGATCCTGAACACGAGGGAACGCTGATAACGAAAACATACGTAAGCCCAAAATCAAAAGTTGAAATAGTTTCGGGAACCGACAAGGTAACAGCAATCGAAATTCACGACCCGATGATGGTCGGCGAAGTAGGTTTTGATATGAACATAATGGAAATTTTTGCGCGACACGATATCAGTTACATTCTAAAATCGACCAATGCCAACTGTATCACCGTAGTAGTGTGGGAATCGGCGGCAATAGAAGATTTAGTAGACGAGCTTCGCAACCATTACGAAGAAATACGGGTAGAGCCTGTTGCAATAGTCAGTTGCATGGGTACCAATATAGCAATACCGGGAATGTTGGGACGCGCTGCAACAGCATTGTACAGCAAAAAGATTAACATAGAGGCTTTCAGTCAGTCTCTACGTCAGGTAAACATGCAGTTTGTTATTAGACGCGACCATTATGAGGAGGCAATAAAATCATTGAACGAAGCATTGTGTAGACATTAAAAAACCTTGCGAAATGGAAAACTTGATAGAATTAAATGAAATTGCCAAAGTATACATAATAGGCAAAACGATAGAAGTGCCGGCTCTTAGCTCTGTTAGCGTCGATATTAAGAAAAATGAATATGTGGCAATAATGGGACCATCGGGTTCGGGCAAATCGACTTTGATGAACATTATCGGTTG
>Ga0099364_10007773_pt1 | contig 15239 bp, 10 predicted proteins | sample TergutTh196P3_FD_73070 | JGI IMG/M metagenome (GOLD analysis project Ga0099364, IMG submission 73070) | Microcerotermes parvus P3 segment gut microbial communities from Pointe-Noire, Republic of the Congo - Th196 P3 | ecosystem: Host-associated > Arthropoda: Insects > Digestive system > Gut ... | reverse complement strand
GTTATCCTTCTGTTTGGGGCGTTCCTGTGCTGATGTTGGCGGTGATTGCGTATATGCTGACGACAAGGGGACAGGGGACAGGGGACAGGGGACAGGGGACAGGGGACAGGGGTCAGGGGGCGAGGGAACGGTTGTTTTCTTCCCGAATCGATAAGGTGAAGCAGAGCCAAGCGTCTGCGGGGAAAGATGCGGGGTCTCGTTCTCGTGTCAGTGCAGTGTCGGTTATCTGCTGCTTATTGCCTGCGCTGCTTTTGGTCTTTAGGCCTGCAATTGCGCAGATTGTTCAATTTTTGCCGGCATGGGTGTTTTTGGGGTTTACGATGTGGAACGGCTTGATTCATACGGACAGAAGGTCGTTCGAGCATCATTTCCAATTCACAGGAATGCTCTTTTTGCTGATGTTCTTCGGAATAATCGCAATAAACACAGGCAGGATTGGACCTGCGGTCAGCGGGGCGATTCCATATATTATAGTATATATGCTGACAGGCGTGTGCCTGATGCGTATTCTGCGAGAGGATGGCAGGCTTGCAAAAAGCAGGAACGTCATTGTCCTAATTGTTATGCTGGTTGGAAGCGTCGTGCTTGCCGGATTGCAGACGCCGCAATTGGTTTTAGGCGTAATTGGGTTTATCTACAGGAATGTTATAACATGGATACTAACGGGCGCCGCATTTGGCGTCGGCGCTGTAATATATGTCATTATCGAAGCGTTCAGGAGACTATTTTCCTTTCTGCGTTTCGGCGGAAATGAGACAGCCGCCGATGGGGGCGGCGTCGGGCCTGATATAAATGAGGAGCCGATAGAAGCATTTGTGCATGGGTTTCCGCCGTGGGTCGGAGTTGTCGCGACGGTGCTGCTCGTTCTTGCTGTAGCGTATGTGATTTTCGTCATAATGCGCAGGATGCTCGGAAGCAGGGTCAAAGGGGATGCAAAGGAGCTGTATACCGAGGAGCGCGAACATATTAAACCGCGCGGTCGCAGTATAAAAAACAGGATACTTCGCCCAAAGGATCCGCGGCTGGCAATACGGTGGTATTATTGCAAGTATCTGAAAGAGGGGACACACAGGAGGGGCAGGAAGCATTATGCGTCGGATACGAGCCTGAATATCCTAAAGAAGTACAGACCCTATTTTTCGGGGCGCGAAGCCGAAGACCTGCGCGAATTGTATATAACGGCACGATACCAAGGACGCAAAGAAGTCCACAAATCCGAAGCGGACGCCGCCTCGGACTTGTGGAACAATCTAAAACGGTCCTCCACAGTTAATTAGTCTTTCTTGCTTACGTCTTGGTATACCGGCCGTCCTGTGCTAGCTATTGTTTCTGGGCGGACAGACGCTTCTTGCGTAATGCTGGCGTCTATGAAGATAAAGGGTTTCCCGACGCGCTTAACGGTCAACGGGCAATGCTTCACGCCTTTGGGGATGAAAATGTAGCAGGGGTAGTTGATTTTCAAGATTTCATCGCCCATAGTAAATTCGACATCTGCGTCAAATTCGGAAAACACCTCGGCGCCGATGAGGTATATCCATTGGTCGAACGGATGGACATGCGTGGGGCTGCCAAGTATTTCAGGCTCTGTGATATGCGCGAAGCCCATTGCTAGCGCGGATTCCTTGATTTCAATGGGGCCCAGACCTGTGACCATCGGTTTTGTGATGGTCTCGTGAATTGATTGCCAAGGCTTCAACTCAAATACGTTCTCTTCCCTCTTGACATTCTCAAATTTCGGCATTTCGGCCATAGCTTTTTCCTCCTAAAAAAATAATTTTGATTTTCATAAGGTTACACATGCAAAAATGTTATGTCTAACTCTACTAGATTGCTAATCCAATGTCAAATGTTTTTGATATAGCAATTAAACATAATCGGCGGCTATTCAGCCCCCGTCTTTGCGAGCCGCAGCGAAGCAATCCAGTCCTTTTTGCGCCGATTGTCATGTTTCTTTCTGGATTGCTGCGTCGCTTCTCTCCTCGCAACGACGAAACTGTAAGATTTGCGATACTATCCGAATAGAGACAAGAATCTCGCTGCAGTGGCTAGTAATTATGCATTGAAAAGAGGTGGTATTTTGAAAAAGATTTCTTGTAATTGCAAGAGGCGCGGCTTGCGGGTTATCTTTGCGTTGCTGGGTGCGGCGCTGCTGACGTCGTGTACGCTCTTTCCCGTTGGCGAAGAAGCCCTGCCGCCACCGATCATCCCGCGCGAGGAGATATCCTACAACACGATGGTCGTGGAGTTGGGCGACTTGGAAATACACTCGATATTCGACGGATTCATCAGGGCGTCGAGGAATGAGGATATAACCCTTGAAGTCCCGGATGCTGTACTTATGGAAAGCAATGTATCCAAAGATGATCGGGTTGAGGAAGGGGATATACTCGCGGTATTCGCAAACGAGAATCTTGAAAGACAGTCAGACGACTTGCAGTGGGCGCTGGAACTTGCGCGCATTAGCTACAGGGCCGCCGAACGCGCGTTTGAAGCCGCGAATGAGCAGTATGAATGGCTTCTTAAAAAATCCGAGCGCGATATCCAAATAGCCGAAGATCTATATGCCGACGCGCAGTTACTATATGAGCATGACATCATATCCCTTTCCGAGCTGAAGCAGTCTGAAAACATATACCTAGACACAATTTTGCAAATTGAGCAGAGCCTTTCGCTATCAAGGGCAAACGCTCAAAACAACGACGCGGTTCTCAGAGAGAGAATCAATCTATCGATTGCGGAGAGGAACTTGCGGGAGGTTCAGTATAAAATCGAGAATTTCGTTGTGCAAGCGCCGTTCAGCGGGGTCATAACGTCTTCCCATTCGCTTGATATTGGCGAAACAAACAGTTCCGGCGGGGTTTTGTTTACTATTGCCGACGGCTCGCTGCTGTATATCATTGTCAATATGACCGATAGGGATGTGAGCGAGGGGCATCCGTTGCTGCCCGGCGTGGAGGTGAACCTATCGGTATATTACACTGACGACGGCGGACAGCAGCAGCGTCTCGCATTTGACGGCGTTGTGGTCGCGCTCACCACCGATCAGAGAGCGGCGGCTTCGCTAAACGACAATGCGGTCGCCATAGAGGCGTATGACATGCCCGAACAGCTATACATCGGCGGGCCGAGAATCGCGGTTAACCTACAGCAAATCAGCAGGCCTAGCACTGTAGTTATTCCAATAAACGCGCTTAACATAGCGGGCAGCTATACATATGTACGCATATTCGAAGACGGCTCAACAAGGGAACGGGCAGTGCAAACGGGCATAATGTCCTCCACCGAGGCCGAGATAATATCAGGACTGGAACCGGGCGAAGTCATTGTTGTAAGGTAATGTGTTATGTTTTCAGTGGCAATTGGAAAAATGATAAAGAACAAGGGGCTCTTCTTTTGCCTGCTCATTGCATGTGTATTTTCGGTCGCCCTGATTGCCAGCCTTCCTGCCTATGAAAACGCGATAATGAAAAGGATGCTGCATAAGGAACTGTTTGAGCAGCAATTGAACACGGAATCCCCCGCGCTGATTCACAGCGTCCTCTTACGAAGAACATATAATGAGGACGGCGTATCGGATAATCGCGACGCAAATGCCCATAATAGGATAATCAGCCGAATCGGGCTTCCCGCCATTATGACTCAACTCTCATTTACGTTGCAGCATGAGTCAATCTTTCATGTATTGCCGGAAAATGAAGAGTTTCATCTCACACGGGGCACTGTTGCGCACATAGAGGGCATGTTTGACCATATCGAACTTATTGCCGGGCGATATCCAAATCCGCTTGATACGCCCGAGTTGATCGAAGTCATCGTCAGCGAACAGGTTGCCGCGGACATACCGTTCATGCTCGGCTCGGAGTATAACCGCCGCTACCTGTCCTTGCCCCAAGACAAGGGTTTGCGGATGCGCGTTGTGGGAGTTTTCCGAGAGATAGATCCGGACGATATGTTTTGGTTTTCGCCATTGCCAAACGTCACTCTTTACACATCATATGAATCCATCGAGAAAGCTCAGCTTTATGCGAACGACGAGGTCATAGGGCGCTGGGCGGCTGTGCTGGATTACAAAGCCCTAGAGCCGGCATACATCCAAGGCATAATCGACATGCTTGGCGAAGGCAGCGCAGGAATGCTGACCAACACAAACATCATGGAACGCGCATTGGAGCGGCCTGCCGAAATCAGGCCTATGCTGTTGGTGTTGCAAACGCCCTGTCTGGTCCTAATCGTATTGCTGATCATCATGCTCTCGGGTCTGGTTCTCGACCATGACAGGGTTGAGATTTCGCTGCTCTACAGCCGGGGCGCAGGGAAAAGCCGCGTCTTGGGCATGTATGCGATTCAAGCGCTGCTGCTCTCGGCGGCGGCAATGGCGGTGGGAATCCCGTTGAGCGTGTTTCTCTGCACGGCCTTGGGAGCATCGTCTGATTTTCTGGTTTTTCAGGGACGTTCGGTTTTGGATGTGACATTGGTAAATGATGTGTTCCTGTATGCCGCGGCAGGAGCGGGGCTATTCATTATCTCGATGCTTCTGCCAATACTGTTTTCAAAATCCGTGTCGATCGTGATTCAGCGGCGCATGAAAGCGGCGCGCGGTGGCAAGCCGTTTTATGAGAAAATCTTTCTGGATATAATCTTGACCGGAGTGTCGATATATAGCATCAACTCATATTTTACGCTTCAGGAAACGCTTACCGACGTGGGGGCGGAGGTTTCAGAATATGCCGTTGATCCGCTCGTTTTTCTGATGTCTACATTCTTTTTTGCCGGTATAGCCATGCTGTTCACTAGGCTATACCCATATATCATAAAGATACTGTTTCGCGCGGGACGGTCATTTTGGCCACCGCCTATTTACGCATCGCTCAGCGCCGCGCGGTCGCGCCCGCGCAGCCGATATATAATGCTTTTTATCATTTTGACGGTCTCCATAGGTATATTTTCCGCTTCCGCCGCGAGAACGATCAACCAAAACAACGACGACGGCGCCATGTACGAAATCGGCACAGATATTGTCATCATGGAAAACTGGCAGTATTATGACCCTTTGGGGCATCTGCCGTTTCGCCCCAGCACGCCCAACTATCCCGAGGTGGTTTTTACGGAGTGGCCCTATAGATTATTTAACGAACCCGATGGCGCGGCGATGGCGACAAAGGTATATCGAAATAATAAAGGAACTGTTTTCTTTTCAACCGGGGGCAGTGCGAGTAATGTCACTGTCATCGCTATAAATCCCGACGAGTTTGCCCAAGTCCTGTGGTGGCGCAGCGATATGCATAGCTATCACTTTAATCACCTGATGAACGCGATGTCAGCTAATCCTTACGTTATACTAATCTCGAGCGGCCTTTCCGAGATTGGCAGGTGGGTGACAGTTCCGCATGGTACTGAAGCAACTGTCATATGGGATGAATATAGCCGCGTTGATGTGCCGAAATGCTATGTTTATGACGCAGTTGACTTTTTCCCCGCATGGAATCCCGTGACGCCGAGGGGCGAGCCTGCGAATCTCATTGTGATGAATTATGAGCTGATCAAGCGCTATTATCGCATTGAGCCATATGAAGTCTGGATTAAGAAGGAAGAGGGCGCGTCAGGCGCAGATATATTGGAGTATTACAACGAGAATAGGGACACAACGCTCTATCCGCAGCATCAGCGGTTAAACACGGATAGAAGGAGTCCCCAGTTTGTGTTTTCCGACGCACAGGATAATCTGGACAATATCCGCAGCCATCCGACGATACTGACGATGAACGGCTTTCTGACGCTGAACTTTATAATGATTATTGCGATTACGGCTTCGGGCTTCTTAATATTCTGGTATCTGGATTTTAGGAGCAGAAGGCTTCAGATTGGCATTATGCGCTCGGCGGGTATGCCCCAAAGAGGTGTTATCGCAATGCTTCTTTGGGAACAGGCGCTATTTTCGCTGCTGCCTTTGGTTGCAGGAGTTGCATTGGGAAGATTCGGTTCTTCGCTGTTTGTGCCGATGTTCAGCATGACCGTATCGAACTCGCCGCTGCCATTTTTGATACACATTCTGGAGGAGGACGCAATCCGCGTGGGAGGCGTAGTTCTGGGCGTAATTCTGCTTGCGGTAGTAGTTCTAACCGCGATGGCAGCGCGCATGAAAATAAGCCAAACATTGAAACTGGGAGAGGAATGAGTGAGGAGTTGAAAGTTGAGAATTGAAAGTTGAAAGTTGAGAGTTGAGAGTTGAGAGTTGAAAGTTGAAAGCGGAAAATTGATAAATGGGACGGGTAGCGGATCTTCATTCTCAATTTTCAACTATCAATTATCAATTACGCTCCGCAGAGCGCGTTGGGAGTTGAGTTATGAGCGAAGTTGTTCGGACCGAGGGGGTTTTGAAGGTTTTTAATAACGCGGGGAATAGGGTGACCGCTGTTAATGGGGTTTCGATTTCGGTCGAGAGTGGGCGTCTTACGGTTTTGCGCGGGAAATCGGGGTCGGGGAAGACGACGCTTATTAACCTGATTGGAACGCTTGATCGGCCCGATAGGGGGAAGATTCGGGTTTGCGGCGAGGATATCACTTCAATGTCGGGCGCTGAATGCGAGAAGCTTCGGCGGTCGCGAATTAGCTTTATATTCCAGTCCGTGGCGCTTTATGGAGATATGACGGCATTTGAGAATGTGGAGTTCGCCATGCGCATTGCAGGGGTCAGGCACAGGGCATGCGCAAGGCGCGCGGAAGAATGCCTTGAAATGGTGGGGCTTGCCGACCGCATGAAACACATCCCGCAGGAACTATCGGGCGGCGAACAGCAGCGCGTAGCCATTGCCCGCGCCATCGCGCACAGGCCCGCTCTGGTGCTTGCCGACGAGCCGACATCCCAACTCGACACTTCAATGGGCCTGCATGTTATCAAGCTATTCCTCACTCTGGCGGAAACCGAGGGCATCACGTTTATAATGTCGTCACATGACCCCGAAATAGTTGATGTAGCGCATAGGGTGTATACGCTAAAGGACGGTGAATTATCCGATGAGCTCTGAGCCCGACAACAATATGATTGTCTGCGAAAATGTCTTTATGATCTACAAGACCAAGGACATTGAAGTCGTTGCGCTGCAGGGGCTCGATTTGACAATTGCGCGCGGTGAAATGATGGCGATAATCGGGAACTCAGGTTCGGGGAAAAGCACGCTGCTAAATCTCCTCGGCGGTCTTGATGTACCTTCCGCAGGTAGAATCGTTGTGGACGGTCTGGAACTCGACAAGCTCAGCAAAACGGCTATCAAGCGGTATAAGGCCGCCACCGTGGGTTTTGTGTGGCAGAATACCGCGCGGAATCTCATCCCATATCTGTCCGCCATCGACAATGTGATTTTGCCAATGCGTATGCTTGGAAAGGTCGATCGCGGCCACGCCCGATCCCTGCTCGAATATGTGGGTCTCGGCAAGAAGCAAAAGCGAAGGCTCTATGAGCTCTCAGGGGGTGAGCAGCAGCGCGTCGCAATCGCCATCGCCCTAGCCAACAAGCCGCCGCTCCTGCTTGCCGACGAGCCGACAGGCGCCGTTGACACGAAGACGACGGTTGATTTGCTGAATCTGTTTAAGAGGGTCAGCGTTGATTTGGGTACTACGGTCGTAATTGTGACACATGACCGTCAGGTTTCGTCATATGTCGATAGGGTCGCCGCCATGCGCGACGGCCGCACGAGCAGTGAGTTCATACGCCGCCGCTACGATCTCGAACTGGGCGCGCTCGACTCGGCGTTTCACGAGATTACGCATGACGAATACGCGACGCTCGACCGATACGGCCGGCTCCAGCTCCCGCAAGCCTTCACAGAAAACATAAACAGCGGCAGCCGCGTCAAGCTAACCATAGACGACGGAAAAGTGATAATCTCCCCAGAGGAGAGGTTTTCCCCTTGATTTAATCGCATGATGTAGGGACGACCGCCCTCGGTCGTCCGCTTTTGCGGCTTATGCGGCATTGGCGGACAATCGAGGGCAATTGTACCTGCAACTGGCTGTGCATGTCCTAACATTATATGCGTATTCATGTACCTACTTGAATAGACACGAAACTCCTATATTTGCGCGGCTATTTTGAAGGCGGTTCTTACCGCGCCGTGGATTTCGTTGACTTCGAGGCAGTCACCGACAAGAAATACGTTGGTGTTCGGCGCACTGCTTCGGAATGCTTGACCCTGCTCAGAAAGCGGCTTCATTCCAACTGAAAGCAGCACCGTGTTTGCGGCAACCTCCGCATGATTGCCCGATTTTTCATCGGCGATGACAACGGAACCGTCTCCGACGCTGATGAGCCTGCTGTTGAGGCGAAGGTCTATTCTCTCGTGCTTCAACCCCTCAAGCAAGTCATACTCTCCGCCGAGCACGCCCCTTGCCGTTCCGCTGATTGTCGGCTTGTCCGCCATCTCAATAAGCGTGACGTTCTTTCCTTCTTCCGCATAGTAGATAGCATACTCGACACCTATCGCGCCTGCTCCGACAATCACTACGTTTTCGCCGACATCTATACCAGCGGACTTCGCGTCGGGCGCCCAATGCACATTAGGCTTGTCAATGCCGAGGACATCTGGGAAGATGGGCTTAGAACCGATGGCAACTATAATGGCGTCGTAGTTCTCGCTTGCAAGCATTTCAGGCGTAGCCGCTGTGTTTAGCAGAACCTTTGCCGTCGTGTGCGCCGCTTGGGCTTTCAGGTAGTCCAGATACTCCGCCACATCCTGTTTGACGGGAAGCAGTGCCGCATTGATAATGTTCCCGCCGATTTCGCCGGTCTTCTCATACAAAGTGACATCGTGTCCGCGTTCGACCAGTGTTTGCATCGCCGTGATGCCCGCAGGGCCGCCGCCGACAACCGCTGTTTTTTTCTTTTTCGGCGAGGGCGTTACAACGCCCTCGGGATATGCATCTCTATGCTCAACGAACGGGTTGACCGAGCATCCTCGTGAGAAGTTGCCGTACTTGTCGAAGAAGAAGCATGAGCAGCGGATACAGGGGCGGCGGTCCCATGGCCTGCCTTCCGCGTACTTGCGCGGCATTTCGGGGTCTGCTTGCAGTGCGCGCTTCATCGAAACGAAATCCGCTTTTCCGGAAGCGATTATTTCTTCCGCTTGCGATATGCTCTTTATCGAGCCGACCGTATTTACAATCAGGTTCGGAAACTGTTTCTTTATGTCCGCCGCGAAATGTACATTGTACATCCAGTCCCACATATACGGCTGAACCATCGGGCGCATCAGCCAAGGCTCGCCCATAGTGTCATGCAGTCCGCCTGAGACGTGCAGAATGTCCACTTTGTCCTTGATGATGTCGATGAACTCAAGCATCTCGGGGAAATGCGTGTGGCCTTCCGCGAACTCGTCCGCCGAGATTCGGTACTCGATGACGAAATCCTCTCCAACCGCTGCTCTAGTCGCGTCAAGCACCTCGACGGCGAAGCGCGAACGGTTGCGGATGGAGCCGCCGTATTCGTCCGAGCGCCTGTTGAAGTATGGGCTAAAAAACTGCGCGAGAAGGTTTCCGTGCGCTCCGTGGAATATCAGCATTTCCATACCCGCCTTTTTGCAGCGCAATGCCGAAGCGGCGTATTTTTCAACTGTCTCCTCAATTTTTTGCTTGCTCATTTCGCGCAGCGCGAGAGGTGTGCGGCCCTGCATCTGCGCCCGAACAAGTTCCGCAGGCGTGACGATCGCCGAGGGCGCAAACCCGTTTTCGCCCGCTTTCGAGTTTGGAAGGTTTCCTTGCGTTGCGCCGCAGTGGTTGACTTCGAGCGAACCGTGCGCTCCATAGAGTTTACACATGTTCGCGAAGACGGACATAGGGGCTATGCAGTCGTCATAGCGCAGCTCGATCTGGTGTTCGCCTTCGTCATTGCATTCCGTGATGTCAATGGTGCAGTTGCCCACGCTGATGATTGCCGCGCCACCTTTGGCATAGGGCCTGAAATATTCCACAAACTCAGGTGTTTTCCCTCCGGGAAAGCCTCCCGGATTTTCGTTGTGTCCAATCCCTCCGCCGCACCCGGGCGGAGCAAGCTCGATACGGTTTTTGTAATATACCCCGCGAATCGTGATAGGCTCAAAAACATGCGGATACTCGGTATTCATCAAATCGCCTCCCAACGCGGTCTTTGACCGCAAATTACAAATTACAAATTACAATGTACAAATAATGAAGAGCCGTTCTCCATAATAATTATGCATTATGCCCCGTATTTTTCTGCTAGGTAGATGTAGCAGGATGACGCCCATGCGGACCAGAACAGACCGGGTTCTCCGAATGCGGTTAGGCTGCGGTCGCCTTTGCCGGTCAGCGCGTTATGGATGTGGTATAGGCCGTTATCGCGCATGGTTGCGCAATAGTTGTTTGCAACCTGCCCCGCCAAATCGCTCCGCCCACAAGCTTCAAGCCCCAATACCATTAGAAATACAGCGGGAACGATGACGCTGCCCCGCGTGAACCCATGTTTGAAGTGGTCGCTGGTGAGGCCTTCGCTGGCAAGCCCATATGGAGTTGCGAAGCCGTCAGGGCTGAATATGAAGTCGATGCTCTTGTCGATTATGTCCTGCGGAAGCCGCTTACCGAGAACCAGCGGCATGTAGAGGGAGATCGTGGAGGTGTCCGACCTGACAGAGGTTCTGGCGTTGAAAGCGAACCAGCGTTCCCCGTCCCAGAAGCTATCGACTATTTTCTTTATGAGTTCCTTGGAGAGATTGTCCCAGTATTCGCATACATCTTCGGGCTTTCCAATGTCGCGGCCGAGACGCGCAAGCGCTTCCATCGCCAGTGCAATGAATGCGTTTAGATCGGGGCTGGCGCTCGGGAATCCCATTGTGTCGTAATAGGGCGCATCTTCCCAGCCGGTTTCCAAAGCATGCAGAAACTCAGAGAGCCCGTCGCGGTCTTTGTCGCGGAATTTCAGGAAATACTCGGTCCAGCGGCGTAGGCCGTCCCAGACGAATTCTTTGCTTTCCTTTGATATTGATGCAAAATCGCGGTTTTCCATCAGCCAGAGCAGGGCCAGCCCATGGATAGGCGGTTTCAATGCGTCGCTGCCTTGGGTCGCGCGAGTGCCGAGGGCGTCAATCATGCGTCCGTTGGCGTCCAGATGGCTGAAGCTTGAGATAAAAATATCCCATGCCATTTCAAGGTCGTTTGAGAGCCATATCGCCTGCATGGGTTGCTGCCAGACGAAAGCCGATTCAAAGATGCTATGGATCATTTTGACCATCGTGTGCTTGTAGTCGGTTTCTCCGTCGGGGTCAACCGTCATATGCCATGTTTGCCAGAGCGCTTGCAGGCGCATGGGTTCATATTTTGCGGGCAGGGAGGGGCATACGCGGGCGCAGTAGCCGTCAAAGTCAGCTTTGACGGAAGCTAGGCATTCGTCATAATCGGGATATTCCGCAATCGGGCGCGCTATCGGATCGAGTATGAATTCTTCTAAGCCAAGCTGAATTACGCCTTTTTCATCAGGGGCTATCTCGAACATCGCGTTGTAGTTCGTAATAGTTCCCGCGAAGGGTATCGCCAGAAGGCGGGTCGCTCCGAAAGCGAGGGTTTTTGTGCCGATGTCGTCAAATGTCTCGGTGACCGATGGGAACATGAAGCGGGACTTTGGCGTAACGCGGAGCGTCAATCCATCTTCGCCTCGGCACATGACAAGCTTGCGTTCGCCTATTGCAAATCTAACCGAGCCATGCCGCGAGGATAGTATGACCTCATATGGGGTTGTCGAAATGAGGGCGGGCAGAGTTTTGCCGTCCTTGACGAGTTCGAGCTTCACTTGCCTGAAGCCGTTGTCGGCGTTGAAGTCCGACATTGCATATAGGTTGATGCGGCAGTTGCAGAGCCATAGAGTGCATTTTCCGATAAGGTCCTCACCTCTGGTGTCGTTTGCGAACGCGAAAAACGAGCCTCTGCGGGATAACGGCGCCTCAAGCAGGTCTGCGAATAGATCCCCTCTGATTTTTTCCATGTTAGAATTTTCCCTTCTATATCAATTTTAATTCATAATTACCAGATTGAACCCCTCCAAAAACCCTTCTCGTCCCTGAATCAAGTTCAGTGCAGGCTATTGCGGGCTTGACCCGCAATCCCCTGCGGGACTTGTATGGGATTGCGGCTCGGAGGCCGCAATGACGGTAAATAGAGGGACTAGATAGTAATTACCGCTGAAAAAGTTCTGCGGCTTTCGCCATGTTCTCTATGACTGGAACGCCGAATGGGCAGCGGGTTTCGCAATTGCCGCATGTTGTGCAGTCGGCACCGCTGTTTGCCAGGTCTAAGTAGTGGGAGCGTATGGACGGCGGGATGTTTTGCGTGTCCAAACGCGCGATATCAAGGTATTTATTGACTGCGGCAATGTCGATTTCCGCAGGGCAGGGCTGGCAATGGCTGCAATATACGCAACTGCCCCTGAAATCATTTTGCGCGGAATTAAGGATTTCCGTGTAATCCTTATCCGAATCGCTGAGTTTAAAGTATCGCATGACATCATGCACTTCTGCCTCTGTTTTGCAGCCCGGCAGCACGCTGGCTACTGAAGGTCTGGAGAGCGCATAATGGATACACTGCGGCGCTGTCATCGGCTGTGCGTATGGGGTATGCTCCTTCGACAGAAGCTTTCCCGCTCCAAATGCTTTCATCACGGTCAGTCCGATTTGCTTCTGTTCGCAGAGTTTATACAGTTCCGCTCTCCTAGGGTCAAGACCTCTAAACAGGTCTGCGCCGAAGCGTTTTTCGATGTGATTGAACACGTACTCCTCAGACGGCAGCATGTCGAACGCGGGATTGACGCTGAACATCAGCATTTCAGGAAGCCCTGTGTTGATGGCCCTGATAGCGGTTTCAGGGTTATGCGAACTAAAGCCGATGTGTCCGATGTCGCCCTGCTTTTTCAAATGTTCCGCGTATTCTGCGAATCCGGTTTCAAATACATCCCGATAATTTTCCTCCGTGTCGATAAAGAACATCATCCCAAAGTCGATATATCCGCCGAAAATTCTCAGCAAGTCCTCAAAGTATTTTTTCACGGTTGGCAAATCCCGGCTGATATCGTACTGCTGATTAATGTCCGAAGAGCCGAGATGCCCCTGCAGCATCACCTGACCGCGCCTGTCGCCCAAAGCCTTGGCAATGTTTTCGCGGATTTCCTTACCCGGCATGAACACATCCATGATATTGACGCCATGTTCGAGCGCTGCATCGATCGTTTCTTTGACCTGCTCATATGGCGTCTTGTCAATGTGTTCGCATCCAAGCCCAATTACGCTGACCTTCTTCCCGGTATTTCCAAGCATCCTATATTCCATACCCGCATCCCCCTGTATGTATTATTTCAAGACCAAAAGTATATCATACATGCTTCAATTATTCAATCAACACCGAGTCGTTATTTTACAAAAATATTCGCGATTGATTACTTGTAATATGCTGTCATTTGTTTTATTATGGTGATAATGCAAAATCAATGAGAATAAATAAATTAAACTATATAAGGGGAGTTATGTTCTATGAAATCTTTTAAGGGAAAAACCGCATTTATCACGGGCGGGGCGAGCGGGATTGGGCTTGCTCTTGCTAAAGCTGCGGCGGGGGCGGGCATGAAAGTCGTGCTTGCCGACTTGCGCCGCTCGGTTCTGGACGAGGTTTTGCCGTGGTTTGAAGAAAACGGCGCGGAAGCCATCGGCATTGAGCTGAACGTCACCGATCGCGCGGCATATAAAAAAGCCGCGGAAGAAGCGACGGCGAAGTTCGGTAACATCCATCTGCTCTGCAACAACGCAGGAATTGGCTGTACGCGCGGCGTGCTGTGGGAAGTCTCGGCGCAAGACACAGATATGGCTATCGACATAAACCTCACAGGCGTCTTAAACGGAATCCAAGCCATTGTGCCGGGCATGATAGCGCATGGCGAGGGCGGCCATATAGTAAACACCTCGTCAAAAAACGGCATACTGCCTCCAGCGACGCTCGGACTGTATAACATGACAAAGGGCGCCGTCGTCTGCCTGACAGAGACGCTTGCCGCCGAGCTGCCCGAAGGATATGGCGCCAGCGTGTTCTGCCCCGGCCCGTTTCAAACGAACTTGGGCAACACCTCGCGCGAGGTCCCGGCGCTGCTCAAAGGCGAACCTGTTCCGCCCGCACCCCCGCGCCCGGCGTTTCCCGACGACGGTGAGCCGGCGTTCTTCATTGATGAAAACCCGCGCTCGCTGGAGCGGACTGCTGAAGAAGCGGCGAAACTGGTCTTTCGCGGTATTCTGCGCGGCGATCTGTACATAATAACACATTCCGAGTTTTATGAGGGCGTCAAAGCTAGGTATGACGCAGTGCTTCGCGCTTTCCCCAAGGACAAGCCGAACGAGGCGTTTAAGAGATTCTTCTCGTTTTTGACGTACAACCCCGCATTTGAGAAGCAAAGGGAGTATCTATGAGTCCCCGAAAAATAGATTGTGTACAGTGCAAGCATTTCATGGTTACTTGGAATCCTAAGTTCCCTAGGGGTTGTAAGCTATACGGTTTCCGATCGGCGTCTTTTCCGTCGGTGGAGGTGTTCAAGGCCACCGGCGAGGACTGCATGGGGTTTGAGAAGAAAGTAAAAAATAATAGGGAGGAATGAAAGATGGGATTGATTAGAGCCGCCATTGGAGCGGTGGGCGGTGTTCTGGCGGATCAATGGGTAGACTTTTTCGCCTGTGACGCCATGCCTTCGGAGGTGCTGTTGCGGCCCGGTACTCGGCCACAGCAGGCAAGGAGCGGCAATACGAAATTTTCTGAGAACATCATATCAAACGGATCCAAAATCAACGTCGCTGATGGCCAATGCATGTTGATAATAGAAAATGGCAGGGTCGCTGATTTTTGCGCCGAGCCGGGGCAGTATACATACAATAATACCCTTCAGCCATCATTGCTGGGGGGCGGACTGAAAGATCTTGGGCCATCATTCGCACAGGTCGGAAAACGATTTGCGGCTGGCGGCGCGCCTACGGATCAGCAAAAAATCTACTATGTCAACACGAAGGAAATACTAGGCAACAAACTGGGATGGGGCAACATCCCATTCCGCGATTCCGAGTTTCAAATGACGGTTCGCGTTCAGGGGTTCGGACAATACAGCTTCAGAATCACCGACCCGCTTATGTTCTACACGAATATCGTTGGCAATAATGACGGCGAATACCGCAGGGACAGCCTGACCGGCATGATGAAAAGCGAGGTTATCT